>Ga0196965_1000566_pt1 | contig 19903 bp, 17 predicted proteins | sample S1_20metaG_FD_148668 | JGI IMG/M metagenome (GOLD analysis project Ga0196965, IMG submission 148668) | Soil microbial communities from Anza Borrego desert, Southern California, United States - S1_20 | ecosystem: Environmental > Terrestrial > Soil > Desert | place: USA: California | collected... | reverse complement strand
TAAAATATTGCTCGTTCGGATCAATCTCATTTAACAAGAACTGTAAGTATCCCGTGAGGGCAATACTTTTTGTTCTGAGATTCTTCATTCCTGCTTCTTGGAAAAGTTCGAGTGCGGCAAGATGCACCGCACTGGAAATGACCGGGTGATTTGAAAGCTGCCATCCATCGACGCCTGGCATCGGCTTAAATCCTTTTAACATCAGGAACCGTTCTTTTTCATCGTGTCCCCACCAGCCCGCAAGCCGAGGCATTGTTGGATTCATGGCGTGACGTTCGTGCACAAATGCGCCAGCGACTCCGCCGGGACCTGAGTTAAGATATTTGTAGCTGCACCACATGGCGAAATCCACATCGTGCTTGTTCAACTGAAGCGGAACATTGCCCGCGGCATGCGCAAGATCAAACCCAACAAAAGCACCAGCATCATGACCTGCTTTCGTGATCGCCTGAATATCGAAAAACTGACCAGTGTAATATTGCACACCGCCAAAGATCACCAACGCGACAGACTCACGATGTTCATCGATCACGCGAAGAATATCTTCCGTACGCAAAACAGTCTCACCATCACGCGCTTGTACCTCGACGAGACATTGATCCGGGGCGAGGTTATGAAATTTAATCTGTGACTCAAAGGCATACTGATCAGAAGAGAAAGCACCTTTTTCAGTGATGATCTTGTACCGCTGTTGCGTCGGACGATAAAAGCTCAACATCAATAAATGAAGATTGACGGTAAGTTGATTCATCGCCACTACTTCGATGGGCTTCGCCCCTACAATTTTCGCAAGCGCTTTCTTCGTGAAATTCTGGTAACGTACCCACGGGCGTCTGGAATGCACATGTCCTTCAACACCGAGCTTCGCCCAGTCTTCGAGCTCTTCGTTAACAAAACGCGCGACATTTTTCGGTTGCAGTCCAAGTGAATTGCCTGTAAAATAGATCGAGGTTTTCCCGTCTATCTTTGGAATATAAAACTGCGAACGGAATTTTTTTAACGGATCATCGCGATCTAGTGCGCGGGCAAACTGTAGTGTGTTTTCGTATTTCATCTCAAAAAACTGCGGGAAGTTCTAAATAAATGACGGAAAACGAAACCGCTCACCATAACACTTTTAAGAGGATTCGTACATACCAGATGTACAAACTCTGGCAAACACACAAAACAAAAACGGGATTTTGGTAAATTTGCACACGTATGCAAAACAAAACGAATATGGTAGACATGATTACATCGAGCCAGGCGGCAATTGAACTTGAGGATAAGTATGGGGCACATAACTACCATCCGTTACCAGTAGTTTTGAACAAGGGTGATGGCGTTTTTCTTTGGGATATCGAAGGAAAGCGTTATTACGATTTTCTATCCGCCTATAGTGCGGTGAACCAGGGTCATTGTCATCCACGAATTATTAACGCATTAATAGAGCAGGCAAATGAACTAACGCTTACCTCGCGCGCATTTTATAATGATAAGCTTGGATTGGCTGAGAAATTTATCTGCGAAACATTCGGCTACCAGAAGTCATTGTTCATGAACAGCGGTGCCGAAGCAAATGAAACCGCGATCAAGCTTGCGCGAAAATGGGGCTATCTCAAAAAAGGAATTCCTGATGATAAAGCGGTGATCGTTGCTGTCGAAAAAAATTTCCACGGCAGAACAACAACAATCATTTCCGCATCAACTGATACCACTGCTCGAAAAGGGTTCGGACCGTTTATGCCGGGATTCCAGATCATTCCATACGACGATGTATCAGCGATCGAACAAGCGCTTGCTAATCCAAATGTATGCGGATTGTGGATCGAGCCTATCCAGGGCGAAGCAGGGGTTTATGTTCCGCAGGAAGGCTATCTGAAAGCTGCGGCAGCGCTTTGTAAAAAACATAATGTCCTGTTGATGATGGACGAGATCCAGACAGGTATTGCAAGAACGGGGAAAATGCTCGCGTCTGATCATGAAGGCGTACGTGCAGATCTTCTCATTCTCGGTAAAGCCCTCTCCGGAGGCGTGCTACCGATATCATGCGTTCTCGCCGACGATGAAATCATGATGCTCCTCAAACCAGGAGAGCATGGTTCAACCTTCGGTGGCAATCCGCTTTCTGCAGCGGTGTGTATGGCATCCCTTCAGGTTGTGCGCGATGAAAAGCTTGCGGACAATGCAGAACGCCTTGGTAAAGTATTCCGCGACAGAATGACAACCCTTGCGAAAAAATCTTCGCTGGTAAAGCTTGTACGCGGAAAAGGATTACTAAACGCGATCGTTATTAACGATTCATCTGAAAGCGAAACAGCGTGGAACTTGTGCCTTGATTTCGCAAAGAATGGATTGCTTGCAAAACCAACGCACGGCAACATCATACGTTTAGCGCCTCCGTTGGTTATTACGGAAGAGCAAATTCATGAGTGCTGCGATATCATTGAAAAGGCAATCCTGAATTTCAAAGCATAAAAAAAGGTGGTTTAACCTCAACGGGTTAAACCACCTTTTGCTTTTATCAGGTCCGCTCACTCAAAAAGATTACATATCACTTCTGTCGCCTGTTTCCGGTATGCGGTCGAATAGCTTGAGCGCGTTCATTAACACTTCATTCGTCTCGTTGAACACAGGATAGAACCCTTTGTTGCCCCAGATCTTTCGCGCGATCTGCGCTTTCACGTGTATCTGGAAAAGTTCTTTCTTTTTCTTCAGTTCCTTGTAGTCTGGCTTTACCTTGTTACGCTGTCCGACACGCGCCAGTTCGCTAAGCATCGCATCTGTAACATTAAATCCATTCAGGTATTGTTCATAGCCTTGCTTTTCCAGTTCTTCTTTATGGTTCTCGGCGTAATTGAAGGTGTACTCCTGGATAGCGGTTGATGTGTATAGTTCATTGAGGTAATGACTGTTCAACGTTGTATCAAGCGGCACAAAATAATCCGGCATAATACCACCTCCACCGTAAACCGTGCGACCATTCATGGTCAGATATTTCAGGGAGTCGACAAACTTGATGCTGTCGGCGTGAAAGAATTCACCATGATTGTAACGACTGATCATATCACGCGAATATTCTTCTCCATCTTCGTAAGGCTTCTGGATCGACCGTCCACTTGGTGTATAGTATCTTGAAATCGTTAATCGAAGTTCTGACCCGTCCGATAAATCGAATGGTGATTGAACAAGTCCTTTCCCAAAACTTCTTCTGCCAACAAGCAAAGCACGGTCATTGTCCTGTAAAGCACCTGCAAGAATTTCAGAGGCCGACGCGCTTCCTTCGTTGACAAGTACGATCAAATCACCTTTTTCGAATTCCCCCTTGCTGGTCGAGGAAGCTTCTGCATTATACTTCCGTTCCTTTCCTTTTTGTGATACGATTTTTTGTCCTTCCGGCAGAAATTCATCAGCCATTTCAATCGCCATGTTCATGTAACCACCCGGGTTGCCTTGCAGATCGAGGATCAATCGTTTCATGCCTTTCGATTTTAGCCCGGTAAGTGCCTCTTTGAATTCATCATACGTAGTAGCAGCGAACCGGTTTACTTTAATGTATCCGGTTTCGTCATCGACCATATAAGAAACATCAACAGAGTATTGCGGAATCTTATCGCGAATGATCGTATAATCGATGGTTTTGGAGCCACGCATGATTGTTACCTTCACTTCTGTTCCGCGTGGTCCTTTCAGCGCTTTTGTAACGTCGGTGGTCGAAACATCTACACCGGCCATATTCTTGCCATCAACTGTAATGATTTTGTCGCCGGACATAATGCCCAATGCTTCGGAAGGGCCACCACTCAATGGAGTAACGACAACGATGGTATCGTTGAAAATGTTGAATTCGATTCCGATACCATCGAAGTTACCTCGCAAGTCTTCATTTGCGATGATGCGATCCGACGCTGTGATGAATGAAGAATGCGGATCGAGGCGGTGAAGCATGTGTTGAATGGCGTCATTTACCAGATCGGTCGTGTTTACCGTGTCGACATATTCGTCTTTGATTTGTGTAACAACATCGCGAAACCGCTGAATGTCGGCATTAACGTCGTTATTACGGAGGCTTGTACTACTGCTGCTGAATGTTGCACCAACAAAAATGCCGGCAGCAAGGCCGATGCATAAAACGATTGGTAAACGAACATGGTATCTGGAATTTTCACTCATATCAAATGATCAAGGTGCATTTTACTTGCTTTTTAACGAATCCAAAACGATAATAGTTGGCTATCCGGTCGAAGTCGATTATACGTTTGGCAAATATTGTGCAAAACGGTTTTTTAAAAACGCCAAAATTACGCAAGCGGGCATACCCTTTTAAGTGAAACCGTATATTTTTCCAGCGGGTTATCTCTATATTTACTGAACCAATGGGTAAGGCATCAATAAAAGATACGCGGATCGCTGAACTGGTAGATCAAAACTACGTGCATGCATATGTTTTGTTCTATTTTGGGATTCGTTTTTACGAATATTCAGAGCTTACCCTCGACCAGGTTTGTCATAAGATGGGCATTAGAACCGACCAGGTGATCCGGGAACTGGAATCTCCCTCTTCTCATCTCACTGAAACCGATCTGCCGCTGATCAGTTATCCGATTGATCTCATTATTGAATATCTGAAGCATGCGCATTTCATTTTCATCAAACACAAATTACCGTACATAGCGCGCCTCGTCGAAAATTTCCGCGCAAGCAGTGAAAATTATGTTCAGGTAGAACGTGATCTCAAACTGGTTTTCCCATTGTTTGTCGAAGATTTTATCGCACACATTTACGAAGAGGAAGACACGCTTTTTCATTACATCCGCGCATTGGATCGCGCGTCACACGGAGAATACAAACCCGGCAAGCTTTTCTATATGATGGAGAGTCATTCCGTGCGGAAATTCGCGATGGAACACGAATGCCACGATGATGAAATGGAAGGTATCCGAAAGATCACGAAAGATTATTACACTATCCCCAATACACCACTTCACGTAAAAGTAATTTACCACGAGCTCAAACAGTTCGAAAAGAGTCTGATCGCACATGCCCGTCTTGAAAATGAAATCCTTTTCCCAAAGGCGATGGCGCTTGAGGCGAAAGTTCGTGAGGACTTCTTCGAAAAATCCAAAATGAATTAAGTCCGGTTCATGGGACGAATCCTTGCTATTGACTACGGCCTGAAAAGAACTGGTATTGCCGTATCAGATCCATTGCGCATTATCGCGACGCCGTTAGAAACTGTGGCAACAGATCAGCTGATTAATTTTCTGAAACAATATTGCACGCGTGAAACCGTGGACGAGTTTGTGATGGGAATGCCTAAAACCTTAAAGAACGAGGATTCACAGATTGCGCCCGAAGTCCGAAAGTTTGCGCTAATCCTTGAGACAACTTTTCCAGAGAAACCGCTACACCTGGTCGACGAGCGATTTACAAGCTCTATGGCACAGCGGGCGTTGATCGAAGGGGGAATGAAAAAGAAAGACCGGCAGCAAAAAGGTAATATCGACAAGGTGAGCGCCACCATTATCCTACAGGATTTTATGAAACAGCTGAAATAGTAGCGCAGATTACCCGTTTCACACTCAGTAATTTAAACCCGATGATTATTTTTACGCCATGATTTATCCGATAGTAATGTATGGCGACCCGGTGTTGCGCCAACGGGCAAAAGATATCGAACCCGGCACCGACATTCAGCCGCTGATCGACGATATGATGGAGACCATGCATGCTGCGAATGGTATCGGGCTTGCGGCTCCGCAGATAGGCAAAAGCATTCGGCTTTTTGTCGTGGATGGAACAAGCCTTGACGAAGAGCCTGGCATGGAGGAATTCAAAAAAGCATTCATCAATCCAACCATTCTCGAAGAAACCGGAACACCTTGGGATTTTGAAGAAGGTTGTCTGAGCATTCCAAACATTCGCGAGAAAATTTCCCGTAAGGAAAATCTTCGCATTCGTTACTACGATGAAAACTGGAATCTGAAGGAAGAGTCGTATGACGGCATGAAGGCACGCATCATACAACATGAATACGATCACATCGAAGGAAAGCTATTCGTCGATTACCTTCCATCGCTGAAGAAGCGTTTGTTGAAAGGAAAGCTTTCCGATATCTCGAAAGGAAAGGTCGATACAGAGTATCGCATTTCAGCGCCAGGCAGATAATTGATTACATTAGTACTCGATACACAACGAAATTGTTGTGCGAATGCAGTCCCATAAATCCAATTCGTTGGAAACAACTCAGCATCAACGTCCGAATCTCTACTCCCGCCTTCCCGAAGTTGGTACCAGCATCTTTGCTGTCATGTCGAAGATGGCAATGGAACATGGTGCAATCAATCTTTCGCAAGGGTTTCCGGATTTTCCTGTCGATGAAAAACTGATTGAGCTCGTGCATCGCTACATGCTTGAAGGACACAACCAATATGCACCGATGCCAGGTGTCCTTGGGTTGCGCGAGGCAATTGCCGAGGTGGTGGAGAAAACGTATCATCTTAAAGTAAGCGCCGAAAACAACATCACGATTACCGCTGGTGCAACACAGGCAATTCATGCCTGCATCTCTGCCGTGGTAAAGCCCGGTGATGAAGTGATAATTTTTGACCCGGCCTACGATTCATACGAGCCCGCGATCAGGCTGAACGGTGGCGTTGCCGTGCGTATCAATCTCACGTATCCCGGATTTTCCGTTGACTGGGATCTCGTGAAGGACAGCATCAACGAAAAAACCAGGCTCATCATCATCAACACGCCGCACAACCCAACCGGTACGGTACTTTCGGATGAGGATCTGAGTACGCTGGCAGAGATTACCATGCGCCATGACATTTACGTGCTGAGCGATGAAGTGTACGAAAGAATTCTCTTCGATCAGCGCGCTCACAAAACCGTGCTCTCTACCGCTTCGCTTGCGGAAAGAAGCATGGCGGTCTATTCGTTTGGAAAAACATTTCATGCAACCGGATGGAAATGCGGTTACATCATAGCGCCGGAAAAGCTGACAGCTGAAATACGTAAATGTCATCAGTTCATTGTATTCAGTGTGAACACACCGATGCAGTGGGCCCTTGCTACTTACCTCAAGACACCCGATCACTACGAACAACTTTCGCGGTTCTATCAGCGTAAACGCGATTTTTTCCTGGAACGAATTCAGGGTACCTCGTTTAAGCCTCTCCCTTGCCATGGCTCATATTTTCAGCTCATGTCATTCGAGAACTTTTCTGACAAGGCAGATGTAGCGGTGGCCGAACAATTAACCAGGGAGTTGAAGCTGGCAACCATCCCCCTGTCCGTTTTTTACCACGATAAGACTGATAATCGATTACTCCGGTTCTGTTTTGCGAAAAAAGAGGAGACGCTGGAAAAAGCTGCCGAAATCCTCCGTGGAATTTGATTTCGAGGCAGTTGTTAACGTTGTCGGGTAAAGTTTATTAGACATTTTGCCCCTCATTCCGTTTCTTTGCGATCCCATTCGTGCTAATTAAGCATTCCTGAAGATGGGAAAACCACTACAGATATGCAGGATCTCAAAATTTCACTCGTCCAGTCAGACCTTCATTGGGAAGATATCGAGGCCAATCTGGCCATGTTTGAAGAAAAAATCTGGCAAATCGGAAACTCAACTGATGTCATCGTCCTTCCTGAGATGTTCACAACAGGCTTCACAATGGCAGCTTCGAAATATGCCGAACACATGAACATGCGTACGTTCAAGTGGATGAAGCAGATGGCAGACCAGACCGGTGCGCTGATCCTCGGAAGCTATATTGTTACCGTTCACGAACGTTTCTACAACCGGCTGCTGTGGATGGAGCCAAATGGTGTTTTCAAGACTTACGATAAGCGTCATCTTTTCAGAATGGCGCAAGAGCATAAAACCTATACGTCAGGTGAGAGCCTGTTGATCGGCACGTGGAAGGGCTGGAGAATTTGTCCTTTAGTGTGTTACGACCTCCGGTTCCCTGTATGGAGTCGCAATAAATGGGATTTTAATTCCAGAAGAATGAATTACGATCTGGGGGTATATGTTGCAAACTGGCCAACAACCCGCATCGATGCCTGGGATACGCTCTTGAAAGCCCGCGCGATTGAAAACCTTAGTTATGTGGTGGGCGTCAATCGCATCGGACAGGATGGAACCGGCATTGAGCATAATGGTCACTCTTCAATCATTAGTCCGAAAGGCGATGTGATTTTCATGAATGAGGGAACGGAGGTAACAAAAACGCTGGAACTCAGCGCGAACTCCCTTCACGCGTTCCGCGACCGCTTCCCCGCTTATATGGACGGCGACGAGTTCACAATCGAATCAGAGCAGTACGAGGAGAATGACTACCAGGCCGGATTAAATTAATTACGCTTTTACATCCATAACCCCGATGGCAAACCATAAGATTTCACGCGCTTTAATTTCTGTTTTCTACAAAGACAATCTCGAACCCATCATTCATAAACTGGCCGCATCCGGCGTCGAGTTCGTCTCTACCGGTGGAACGCAGGATTTTATTCAGAAGCTTGGCTATAAAGTAACAGCTGTTGAAGACCTGACAGGGTATCCGTCAATTTTCGGAGGCCGGGTGAAGACGTTACACCCAACCATCTTCGGTGGGATATTATACCGCCGCCAGGATTCAGGCGATCAGAAACAGGCAGGAGAATATAAGATAGCACCGATCGATCTTGTCATCGTCGATCTTTATCCTTTTGAAGAAACAGTTGCGAAAGGCGGAAGCGACGAGGAGATTATCGAAAAAATTGACATCGGAGGAATTTCGTTGATTCGTGGCGCGGCTAAAAACTTCAACGATGTGTTGATCGTATCTTCCAGAAATCAGTATGGATCGCTACTTCAGTTACTCGAGGAAAAGCAATGTTCTTCAGACATCAATGACAGAAGGCGATTTGCGGCCATGGCCTTCGATGTAACATCGCACTACGATACTGCAATTTTTACCTACTTCAATACAGGACTCGACATTCCTGTTTTCAAACAGAGTCATCAACAAGGACGGACACTTCGATACGGTGAGAACCCGCATCAACGCGGTAGTTACTATGGTGACCTCGATTCGTTGTTTGAACAACTAAACGGCAAAGAGCTTTCGTATAACAACCTTGTTGACGTTGATGCTGCTGTCAATCTGGTAAAGGAATTTGAAGGTGAGACAGCTTTTGTGATCATCAAGCATACAAATGCATGTGGCGTTGCTACGGGGACGTCGGTGAAAGAAGCGTATTCGAAGGCTTTCCAGGCTGATACAATCTCGGCTTTTGGCGGCGTACTCGCTACGAACAAGACAATTGATCGGGCTGCAGCTGAAGACATCAATAAGCTTTTCTTCGAGATCCTGATCGCACCGTCATATAATGCCGACGCACTTGAGCTGCTGAAGAGTAAAAAGAACCGGATGCTCCTGCTGCAAAAACAACCGCTGCATGCAACAAAGCAGTTCAAAAGCATTCTCAATGGTGTTATTGAGCAGGATCTGGATTTGAAAACAGATTCCCGGCACGATCTAAAGACGGTTACGAAAAAATCGCCAGCTGATAAGCAGACTGACGCCTTGTTGTTTGCCAGCAAGATTTGCAAGCATACCAAATCCAATACAATCATTCTGGCTGTCGACGGTCAGCTGCTGGCAAGTGGCGTTGGTCAGACATCACGTGTGGACGCGTTGAAACAAGCGATCGAAAAGGCGGCCGCTTTTGGCTTTAAGCTGCAAGGTGCGGTAATGGCGTCCGATGCGTTCTTCCCTTTTCCTGATTGTGTGGAGATTGCGCACCAGCACGGCATTGAAGCTGTGATTCAACCGGGCGGATCTGTGAAAGATCAGGATTCAATTGCCTTTTGCGATAATCACGGTATGGCGATGGTATTTACCGGAACGCGTCACTTTAAACACTAGCTCCAATCCGACATAGGCGCTGGCGGTTTGTTGATAATACGCCTGCGTCGATAAGTCGACATTTTTGGAGGTAAGATGCTAACCCACAAGTACGCCTCGTATTGTAAGTTTTTTACTCTAATTGGACTACTTTACGAATACATTATTTATGTAATTTCGTGCGATCATAATTAACTCACTTTTAGCCTCCTTAACTCAATGGGATTTTTTGACTTCTTCACCAGCGATATTGCGATGGACCTGGGCACTGCCAATACGCTGATCATATACCGTGACAAGATTGTTGTAGATGAGCCTTCCATCATTGCCATGGACAGGGTGAATAACAAGGTGCTTGCTATTGGCCGCGAGGCAATGCAGATGCACGAAAAAACCCACGAGCACATCAAGACCATTCGACCGCTGAAGGAAGGCGTCATCGCGGATTTCCAGGCCGCAGAGATGATGATCCGTGGGTTGATCAAGTTGATTGATTCCAGCAAGCGGATGTTTCCACCATCATACCGCATGGTGATTTGTATTCCTTCCGGGATCACAGAAGTAGAGAAACGTGCCGTTCGCGATTCAGCTGAGCATGCCGGAGCAAAGGAAGTTTACATGGTCTACGAACCTATAGCCGCGGCAATCGGAACAGGAATTGACATCGAGATGCCTGTTGGTAACATGATCGTCGATATCGGCGGAGGAACAACCGACATAGCCGTAATCGCCCTATCGGGAATTGTTTGTGACCAATCCATCCGTGTAGCCGGAGACACTTTCAACCGCGACATCCTTGACTATATGCGTCGTCAGCACAACCTGTTGATCGGTGAACGTTCAGCCGAGAAAGTAAAGATCGAGGTTGGTTCCGCATTAACGGAGCTTGATGACGGGCCAGACGATTACGAGATCCGCGGCCGCGATCTGATGACAGGAATTCCGAAAACAATCAAGATTTCATATTCAGAAGTAGCCTTCGCGTTGGATAAATCTGTTTCCAAACTTGAAGAAGCAGTTCTGAAGGCGCTTGAAACTTCACCTCCTGAATTGTCTGCCGACATTTACGAGCGCGGTATTTACCTTACCGGTGGCGGAGCATTATTAAGAGGTCTTGATAAGAGACTCGCCTTAAAAACGAAGCTTCCGATTCACGTTGCCGAAGATCCTTTGAGAGCGGTTGTAAGGGGTACTGGCGCTGTATTGAAGAATATTGAAAAATTCAGGGCTGTTTTGATGAGCTAAGATTTCGATGGAACGGCTCTTTTATTTCTTTTACCAATACCGGGCCTTTTTCACTTTTTTAATTCTGGAAGTTGTTTGCGCTTGGATGATTATTGAGAATAATCAGTATCAGGGCGCGCAGTTCTTTAACTCATCGAATAGCACAATCGCCGCGCTCAATAACGTCTCTCAAGGCGTTCGCGAGTACTTTCTGTTACGTAACATTAACACTACGTTAGCCGAAGAGAACGCGATGCTTCGCGGAAAGCTTTCGAAGTACAGGCAAGGAAGCGTTTTTCAATCCGATTCATCTTCTTTGACATCGCCGCTTGATTCGGCTGTCATCAGCCAGTATGATTTTGTGAGTGCCAAGGTGGTTGCGAATACAGTTCACCGTTTTACCAATTATCTGACCATTAACCGAGGCGAGCTCGACAGCATAGCGCCGGGTATGGCTGTGATCAGCCCATTGGGTATTGTAGGAAAAGTGAAAAGTGTCTCGAAACATTACAGTGTGGTCACGTCGCTGTTACACATTGATGTTCAGGTCTCCGTGCTGCTGAAAAGAACGGGGTACTTCGGAACAATGCAATGGGATGGTCGCGATCCGGATTATTTGAAACTTAAATATGTACCGACCCATGTTCTTCCGGTAATTGGTGACACAGTCGTTACATCCGGCTATAATGCGGTGTATCCGTCAGGCGTAATGGTTGGCGTTATTTCAGATGTCACAAAGAATGAAACGCTGTTTTATGATCTGACGGTAAAGCTCTCACACGATTTCAGAAAACTGTCGTATGTGGAAGTGGTACGCAACGACCTCAAACATGAACTTGATTCTTTGGAAGCCCCTTTTTTAGAAGCGAATGACTAGAGACAAAATCATACAGGTCATTTCGTTCTTCATTTACCTGTTATATCAGGTATTGATCCTGAAGAATATTGTGATGTTTAATACAGCATTTTGTTTCCTGTATGTCGCATACTTGTTTTTCCTTCCCGTAGATACGAACAATCTATTATTGATGATGATCGGCTTGATCATGGGTATTAGCATCGATATGTTTTATGACAGCCTTGGCCTGCATGCAGCCGCGTGTGTGTTCGTCATGTACCTGCGAAACTATTATTTGAGCGCCATCACGCCGCAGGGAGGGTATGACAGCAGCGCGACGCCGTCGATCGCAACAAATGGTATTCAGTGGTTTCTGATCTATACATTCCCACTTGTCTTCGTTCATCACGCTGTATTGTTTTACATCGAAGCCGGCGGGTTTGATATGTTTTGGTTTACACTGTGGAAAATTATTACAAGCGCGATCTTTACTACGGTGGTCACTGTTATAGTACAGTTCTTGTTTCCTAGCGGTAGATATCGTTAGATTTATCTCTCAATTCATTTTTTTCTAAAACTTAGCCGGCACGTTTCAACACCATGAACGAAGGTAGAAGAGAAGTCATCCAAATCGCATTTGTCCTCGTGGCGGTGATCTTCCTGATCAAGCTTTTCTTTATCCAGGTGGTGGATCGCAAATACAAAGATCTTGCGGACAGCAATGCCATTCTCAAGCAGGTCGACTATCCCGTTCGCGGTCTTATCTACGACCGAAACGGAAAGATCCTGGTGTACAACACACCCGAGTTCGATCTGCAGATTATCCGCAAGGAAGTGAAGACACTTGACTCGGCGAGATTCTGCGAGGTGTTCTCCATGACCATCGAAGACCTGCGGCAGAAGTTCAAAGAGCTTCGGGCAAAACGTGAATATTCTCCCGTAAAGCCCACGGTTTTCATTTCACAGCTTTCAAATCTCGACTTTGCCAGGATCCAGGACAACATCGACGAGTTTCCCGGTTTCTACATTCAGGCTCGTAGCACGCGCGCCTACACCAGCAATATTATGGCGAATGCCTTCGGGTACGTCAGCCAGATCTCGAAAAACCAACTCGACAATGATACCAGCGGCTTTTATCAGCAGGGTGACTACATCGGCCAAAGCGGAATAGAAGCGTTCTACGAAAAACAGTTAAGAGGCCAGCGCGGCGTTCGTTATAAACTTCGTGATGTTGCGGGTCTTGAGAAGGGATCATTCAAAGATGGCGAATGGGATACGCTTTCAGTGCCGGGAAAGAATCTGCAATGCACGATCGATAAAGAGCTTCAGGAGTATGGAGAATTTTTGTTCCGCGGCAAAGCCGGGAGTATCATAGCGATCGAACCAGCAACGGGTGAAATCCTTTCTATGGTTTCAGGCCCAACCTACGACCCGACGCTTCTTACGGGAAGAAATTACAGCTCGAACTTTAAACTCATCAGCAACGACACAAACAAGCCGTTGTTTAACCGGCCGCTCATGGCGCAATATCGTCCAGGTTCTATTTTCAAGATTGCTCAGGCGATGGTCGCATTGCAGCAAGGTGTAATCACGCCGGAGACACGGGTGCGCTGTGACCGTTCCATTATCGGATGCCACGGTCCACATTCGAACGAAGATCTTCGCGGAGCGATCACACATTCGTGCAACCCTTATTTTCACAACGTTCTTCGCAGAATGGTCAACCAGGGTAAGTCAGATAATCCTTTTGATGACACCCGCATCGGTCTTGAAGAATGGAGCCGTCACATCCGAAGCTTCGGTTTTGGTTCGCGTCTTGGAATAGACTTGCCAAATGAAAAAGGTGGTCTCGTTCCAAGTCCGGCGTTTTACGACAAAGCGTACCGTGGACGACCATGGAAATTCTCGAACATTTATTCGATCGCCATTGGTGAAGGTGAAAATCTGGTTGTCCCGCTACAGATGGCAAACTTTGCTGCAACGGTGGCTAACCGCGGTTACTACATCACACCACACCTCGTGAAAGCAATCGGTGACAACGGAAAGCCATTACCGGAATATTTGGAAAAACACTATACGACCATCGAGGCCGAGAATTTTAATATCGCCATTGACGCGATGCAGGCCGTGGTTGAATCAGGAACGGGACAATACCGCGCAAAACTGAAAGACATCATCGTGTGTGGAAAAACCGGATCCGTTCAAAATGAACCGCGGCCTGACCACTCGGTTTTCATTGCCTTTGCGCCAAAGGATGATCCGAAGATTGCTGTCTCGGTATACGTTGAGTATTCGGGACAGGGCGCGCGTGCTGCAGCATCGATTGCCAGCCTGATGATCGAAAAGTACTTGTATGGCGAAACACGTCGTCCACAAGTTCAGGATTATGTTTTACGAGGAAAGTTTTTGGATTGAGTTAGATGCTGAGAAGAGAAGACAATATAAAAACACAAAGTATCGACTGGGTAACGGTTGGGATATACTTTGCGCTCGTTTTAATGGGCTGGCTGAATATCTATGCCGTAACTTTCGAAGAAGGTCAGTCGATCATTGACTCCAATCTTAACTCGTTTCGCCAGCTCGTATTTATTGTCACCGCACTGGTGATCGTAAGCGCCATTCTCATTATCGACAGACAGTTTTACGAGACGTTCGCATATATCATTTATGGAGCTGTCCTCTTTGTGTTGCTATTGGTTCCGATCATAGGAAAAGAAGTTGGTGGAAACAGATCATGGCTTGGGATCGGATCGTTTGGCGTGCAGCCATCCGAGTTTGCCAAGTTCGCCACCGCGCTGGCTGTTGCGAAATTTGTGGGTACAATTGGTTTTCGCATGGACAACCTGCGCAACCAAATCATTTTGTTTGCGATGATCGGTGCTCCCATAATGCTGATCCTTCTCCAGAAAGATTATGGAACGGCAATGGTGTTCGTTATTTTTTTATTGGTTTTTTACCGCGAAGGCATGTCTCCATTTTTGTTGCTCGTCGGCATTGGAATGGCAATTATTTTTATTCTCACGTTGCTGGTTGAAAACAACTGGGTATTGTTTGGTGCCATCGGCATCATCTGGGGTTTTGCAATGTATCTGAACCGCAAAAAAAGATTCAAGCGCTTAGCGGTTATCACCCTGGGAGCAATCGTTCTTGCTTTCACGATTTCCAGTGTTGAGTTTATCTTTAATAATCTGCTGGAAGTCCACCACCAGAAACGAGTCATTTCAATGCTTAATCCAGATGCCGATCCATTGGGTTACGGTTGGAACGTAACGCAGTCGAAAATTGCCATTGGCAGCGGAAGGTTCTTCGGAAAAGGATTTCTTCAAGGCACACAAACCAAGTTTGATTTTGTTCCTGAACAGAGTACCGATTTTATATTCTGTACGATCGGTGAGGAGCACGGCTGGCTCGGAAGTCTCGTGACGATCACACTTTTTATTGCGCTGATGTTCCGTGTTATATTCCTGGCCGAACGACAAAAGCACCGGTTTGCACGGGCGTACGGCTATGCCGTTGCATGTATTTTATTTTTCCACTTTGCCGTGAATATCGGCATGACGATAGGGCTGTTTCCCGTGATCGGAATCCCGCTTCCATTCTTCAGTTACGGAGGTTCGTCGCTCTGGGCCTTCACTGTCCTGCTTTTCATCCTGATCAAACTGGATGCGCACAGGATGCAGGTACTTCAGCGGTTGTAACAAATACTATGATCCTAGCTGAAACGCTTTTCCACCAGCTCCATAAACTCGTGGAACTCTTTGCTGTCGCGATCCCAGGCTGCCGAATGCCCTTCAAGATAGTTGAGCGCTGACGGGAGATCGTTTAGCTGATCCAGGTCATCGATCGCACGGCTGAAAGAATCGAAATCTCCATAGAACAGAACCTTTGTGAACATAAATTTCTGATTGATGGAAAGGCTTTCCTTGATTTTTGAAATACGGGTAATATTATCCATCACAGCGGCTTCACGATTTGAGTTTTGCTGTGCATTCACCGAGGTATCCTCTGTTGTCGCAGGGTTTTTGACTGGCGGTTTTTCGCGCGGTGGCTGCGCGGCTGCATTTTGGTTCGGAATGTAAAATCGCTCGGCGTTTAGCGGTACAACTTCGGAGAAACGCAGGATGTAACCTTCTACATCTTCCGGTGTAAAGTTCACCTCTTCCAGGATGTGATCGAGGATAGCAAATGCCTCGTTCCCCGCTAATTCAGTGGTACCTTTTTCGTCCAGTTTTTCAAGCATCCGCTCAAGCGGCGCCTTGTTTACCTTGAGGTACTTCAGGTCTTCACGAAAAGCCGCGACATCAAGCTTATTGTTTTTCCCGGTGATGATCATTGAGAAAAAATCATACGGGTTAAAGATGACCAACAGGCTTTGACTTACAGCTTTTTTCAGTATTGGAGCAAAGTAGGTTTGGTCTACCAGAATGTGATTTGAAACAACTGTCATGTAATTCTGCAGCGCTTCCTTCACTTCGGGATGATCGTTATCGAAATAGACACTCTTTTGTTTCCGCGCTTCCTCTTTCCACGACCTGAATATCTCGCGAATCACAAACATGTTCACTTGCTGAACATTTGAAAGTGACAGGATTTCCTTACCCATGATCTGATCCCGCGATGCGAAAAAATTCTTTAATATTTTCTCGGCGTACGCATCACCGTAAAGGGCTATTGCTTCAAGACTAATCTTTTCGTCCATTATTCAACCTCTAAGGATTTATGACTTAATTGACAATAATATAATTATTGACCGAAAGTACATATTAAAAGTCGTTTTGGCCATGCCGAAAATCACCATCGAAAACCTTTACGGGAAGATCATTGAAGCAGAAAGCATCGAAAAAACCGTGCTAAAGACGCTGCATGAAAACCGTATCGATTGGATGCACGCCTGTGGCGGAAAAGGCCGTTGCACGAGCTGTAAGGCGATCATTGTCTCTGGAGACGAACATCTCAATCAGGCGACGGTTGCTGAACTGAGATTTCGGAACATAGGTGCATTGAAAGCAAATGAACGGCTTACGTGCCAGGCGGTTGCCAATGGCGATATCCTCATTCGGGCACCGGAGGAATACAAGCTTCCTCACGTTACCTACAGCGAATAACAAACTTATCATGTGCGTGTAAATTGATGTTCTTAAATTGCAGCCATGTTTATCGAACCTCATCTCGGCTCCAAAACTTCGTCAGCTCCATCAGGATGGATCGAGGTGATCGCTGGCTGCATGTTTTCAGGTAAAACGGAGGAGCTGATCCGCAGACTGAATCGTGCGATCATTGCGAAGCAAAAGGTAGAAATTTTTAAACCGGTAATAGACACACGTTACCATCAACAGGATGTTGTTTCACACAACGAAAGATCTATCCGCTCAACACCGGTAAATTTCGCAAGCGATATTATTCTGCTTGCGGGCGAAAGTGACGTCGTAGGTATCGATGAAGCGCAGTTTTTTGACGAAGCCATTGTAGACGTTTGTAATACCCTGGCAAATCAGGGAAAACGCGTTATTGTTGCCGGGCTCGACATGGATTTTGAAGGTAAACCATTTGGGCAAATGCCGAATCTCCTGGCGATCGCTGAGTTTGTGACAAAAGTACACGCCATCTGCGCACAAACGGGGCAGCTTGCTTCGTTTTCATACAGGTTAATCGACAATGACAAACAGGTGATGCTTGGAGAACAAGGGCAGTATGAGGCAAGAAATCGCAAAGCATTTAACGACGGAATGAAAAGCAGGAAGAAATGAAATATCCGATCCTGGTTTACGCGACAACTTTATTTCTCGCAATTGCTTTCCGTTGCTTCGGTCAGCAAAACATTCCGATAGGGGCGTGGCGCTATCACGTATCATTTTCAGATGTTCATTCGATCGCCATATCGCCGACACAAATTTTTGCCGCAACAACCAATGGCATTGTCGTTTTTGATAAAGAAGACAATAGTCTGTCAACAATCACCAAGCTTTCCGGACTAAGCGGATCAGGAATCACGAGTATTGGATTTGACAATACAAAGAATTTGCTCATCGTGGCATACGAAGACAGTAATATCGACATTGTACATTTAAATGAGATCAATAACTTTTCGCGATTAAAAGAGCTGGCGACGATCACAGGCTCACGACGGATCAATCATATCTCTGTTCATCATAACTACGCATACTTATCCGCCGACTATGGGGTTATTGTGTTTGACCTTACTGCGCTTGACTTAAAAGAAACGTGGCGCGATCTGGGAGACGGCGGAACTCCGCTTCGAATCTATAAGTCCGAAATTTTTGGAGACAGCATCGCTCTGGCGACCGAAAAAGGTGTGCTTATCGGAAATCTGTCTGACAACCTCCTCGACTACGCAAAATGGAAACGTTTCGACGAGGGGACTTTCAATACCAGCATCGGCAGCGTTGAATATTTTAACAATGCATTGTTTGCAGGCATCAGTAATGACGGTCTCTATAAAAAATCCGGAACCAGTTTCGTTAAACAGCCCGCGTTGGATAATGCCATATTCAAATCAATTGAAACGAATGAACAGTCGCTTCACATCACTGCGAATGACCGGGTTTATAAAATGGATGTAAATGGTTCACTCGAGATTGTTGACCACGAGCTGATCACCAAACCAACCTTCTTTGTTTCAGATGCCGATAACACGATGTGGATCGGAGATGCGGTTAATGGTTTGATCTCTGATGCCAGCGGATCATTTTCTTCTTACCTGCCAAATGGCCCGAGCTTCAACGCGGAATTCAGGTTGCGCTTTGTGGACAACCGCTTGTATGCCCTGACGGGAAGAGGTGAGGATGCGTCGGCCAATTGGAGCGATAGCACCGTTAATGTCTGGCGAAATGGCTCATGGACAAATTTCATCACGACATTCAATGATATCGTCGACGCTGAATTTTTTAACAACGAAGTGTTCCTGGCAAGTTGGAAGGAAGGCATCGGCGTATTTAACACTGCACACGAATTTGTGCGGCAGTATAATGAAGATAATAGCCCGTTAACATCCGAAAACAATGAACTCATTGTGTCTGCATTGTACAACGGGTACAATGGTATGTGGATTGCCAACTATTTCGGCACAAATGTTCTTCACAACCTTTCGGGAAATGAAACATGGACAAGCTTTAGTCCGGATGCCTTTGTTGCTACGTTTCCACTCGACATCCTTGAAGATCCATTCGGAGTTGTCTGGATGTTAATTGATCCAACCCGCGGAGGTGGCATAGTAAGCTTTGACCCGTTTACTCCTGAAACAAAATGGTTTACTGAAACCATCGGCGGAGGCGCACTTCCCGACATACGTGCGAGATCGATCGCGATTGACCGTGATGGTTACGTTTGGGTAGGAACTGAAAAGGGCGTTTGTTATTTTTTCTCCGATGACGCTGATGCAGTAAAACCGGTATTCGAAAATCGTTTTTTGCTTCGCGATGAAACGATCCATTGCATTGCCGTTGACGGCGGGAACCGAAAGTGGATGGGTACCGAGAACGGCGCCTGGCTGTTCAATCCACCCGGCGATGAACTGATTCACCACTTCAACGTTGACAACAGTCCGCTGATGTCTGATACGATTATTGATATCGCTATCGATCACACTTCAGGGGAAGTGTTCTTTTCAACAACAAAAGGGATTGTCTCCTTCAGAAGTGACGGAACGCCGGGAATTGAAAACCCTGATGGGGTAAAAATATTTCCGAATCCGGTTCAAGGAAATTTTGCAGGCACCGTTGGTATCTCCGGATTATACTCAGATGCTACGGTGAAGATCACCGATGTAAGCGGCAAACTCGTATGGCAATCACGTGCCGAAGGTGGAACAGCGAGCTGGAACGGACGCGACTACAATGGCAATCGCCCTGCAACGGGTGTTTATCTCGTTTATGCTGTGAACACGGATGGGACGCAAAGCATCGTAGGGAAAATTGCTTTCATCAACTGACATGATCCAGAAAGTTCGTGG
>Ga0196965_1000565_pt1 | contig 19975 bp, 22 predicted proteins | sample S1_20metaG_FD_148668 | JGI IMG/M metagenome (GOLD analysis project Ga0196965, IMG submission 148668) | Soil microbial communities from Anza Borrego desert, Southern California, United States - S1_20 | ecosystem: Environmental > Terrestrial > Soil > Desert | place: USA: California | collected... | reverse complement strand
GAGGCCGCCCCACTGCCGATACCGGCAGAAGGGGCTTCAGGTAACGCCATGCGCCATCGCTCAGGTTGCTCGGATAACGCTTCTTCCGCTTTTTTGATTCATGAAGAACCTAACTGATAATAAAATTCAACAGTCTAAATTTGAAATACGAAATTTCCAAACAGCTTCTAAGGCTTGGGCAGTCAACGATTGCCTTGTGGGAGCAATGCCTTTATGCCCTTTGGGTATACATCGCGACTTGCCGCGGTTTTTAGTCGCGATGAAGGCATCGCTCCCACAAGGTTTCATATGGATATCGGGAGGTGATTTCGAATCCAATCCTGAACACGATACGATGGGCCCGCCGCGCGGAATAACCGTTGACGGCGCACGCAAGGAGAAACATCGCGATCAGGAGCTTTTCCCATTGCTTTGCCTGGGCGCCAATGCGATAGTTTGGATTACATTCAACATTCAAGCCGAGTTGCCTATTCCAATGCTTGTTATGTTTCATCTCCGCCAGATTCGACCAATTCTTGCCGCTTTTCTGCTGGTCTTTGCGCCACCGCTGGCGCATGCAGTGCAGTCCCCGCACGCCGATGGCCAGGGAACAAGCCGGCCGGCACCGCCGCCTGCGGATGCCGCAGACAGAACACGTTTGCTCGAAATTCTCTCCCGGCTTGACCCGCAGCTTCACGGCCTCCTCGGCAGCGCCGTCTCGGCCTTGCGCCAGAGCGTCGAAAACGGCCCGCCGTTCCTGATCGGGGAGCGGCGCGCGCGCATCGAACGGCTGGAAAAGCTGCTGAAAGACACTGACGCGGCGCTGGCGGAGACATTCCGGCGCGTCATGGAAGCCTATCGGGTTGAGCTCGATTACACGAAGACTGTCGATGCGCAGCGGGATACGCTCAGGACAGGCGAAGAGGAGCGCCTGGTGGATTTTCTTAGCATCGGCCGCCTCGCGCTTTACTACCAGACTCTGGATGGCCACGAATCGGGCATCTGGCGCAGTGATCGGCGGCAGTGGCAGCGGCTGTCCGGCGAGGAAAACGAAGCCGTCACGCAGGGGCTGCGCACGGCCCGCAAAATAGATCCGCCGCAGCTGATCGTTCTGCCGCTGCCGGGAGCAAAATCCGGATCGGCTGCCCGAGCCGGTCAGGCTGCTCTCCCCGCACCGGCAGAGGCTGAAACTGCAAAACCGGCGCCGGCCCCATCGGCCGAGGCGGACGCTCAATTGGCGGCAGCGCTGGCGGCCAAAGAAGGATTATTCATGAATATCAGGGAAAGCGCGGCGCAGCTCAAACCCTATTACCAGCAATTTTTGCTGGCGGGCGATGCCGGCAGCCAGCGGAAACTGATCAGCCGGCTCGCCGATGATCGCCACATGCCTGCCGCAGACGAGCTGGCGCAGTTGTTCGCCAGCTTGCAGGCGCAGCTCGATGCCTCGGGACGCATCTCGACTTTTCGGGCGCCGGTTTACGCTCCCGATGGACAGGCGTCCGAGAAAGAGGTGCTGCGGCTCGGCGGGTTCAGCTTCATCGCCGATGGGCGCTATCTGGCGTATGCGCCGGAAGTGGACAGGCTGGTCGAACTGCCGCGGCAGCCGGCCTCGTACCTGCTCGAGCTGGCGCGGGATTTTCCGAAGGCCGATCCGAAATCGCTGGCGCCGGTGGCTATCGACCCCTCCGCAGGCCAGACCCTGCAGTTATTGGTGCAAGTCCCCAATTTGCGCGAACGCATAGCCCAGGGCGGGGCGGTCGGCTATCTGATCCTGGCGCTGGCCGCGGTTGCCTATGCGCTCAGCGGCTACCGCTTTGTGGAACTGACCCTGGTCGAAAACCGCATCTGGAGGCAGTTGCAGTCATCCGAACTCCGACTGGACAACCCGTTGGGACGGGTGCTCGACCGACTCGACCGGGCGACAATGAACGACGAGGAGGCGCTCTACCTGACCGTCGAGGAGGCATTGATCGGTGAACAGGCGAAACTGAAACGGGCCCTGGCTTTCCTGAAGCTGGTGGCCGCCATCGCGCCGATGCTGGGATTGCTCGGCACGGTGACCGGCATGATCAAGACCTTCCAGGCGATCGCGCTGCATGGTTCGGGCGATCCGAAATTGATGTCGGGCGGCATTTCGGAAGCGCTGGTCACTACCGTCGAGGGGCTGGTCGCCGCCATCCCGATTCTGCTGCTGCACAGCTTGCTGACCAGCAAGAGCCACACGCTCGGCAGCCTGCTGGAAGCGCATTCCGCTGCAGCGCTGGCGCAACGGTTCGAACGCCGGCATGCCGCCGCTGCGGCGGAGCGTCCTTTGCAATACGCGCATGGCTTCGGTAAACCCAGGGAAATGACGGAAGATGAAAGAGCGGATCTTTGAGACTCTCGCAATCTTCCTGCAGCAGTCCGAACAGCACATCGAGGAGCTGATGGCAATGGGCGGCCCGGTAATGTGGCCATTGGTGATCGTCTCCGTGTGGCTGTGGATGCTGATTTTGGAGCGCTACTGGTTTCTGCTGCGAATTTTCCCAGCGTTCGCCGAAGGCTGCGCGTCAGTCCCGCGGTCTTCCGCCGAAAGGGAGATCAAGCTGGCTGAAATCTCGTTGGCGCTGCGGCGCCATCTGCGCCTGATCAAGACCCTCTCCGGCATCCTGCCGATGCTGGGCTTGCTGGGTACGGTGACCGGTATTGTCGAAACCTTCGATTTGATCCGCGTGTTCGGGAGCGCCGAGACACATATCGTTGCGCATGGCGTCTCGCAGGCTCTGATCACCACTCTGGCCGGCCTGGTGATGGGGCTGTTCGGCGTGGGGGTGGGCTATGATCTCAACCGGCGCGCCTGGACCGGCCAGCGGCGCTTTGCCGAGCGCTTGAGGCAGTCATGAAAAGACGAAGCCTGTTCAACCGCCGCATCGAGGGTGAGGAAGACAGCGCCGACGCGATCAACATGACGCCGCTCATCGACATGATGTTCATCCTGCTGATCTTTTTTGTGGTTACGACCTCTTTTGTCCGCGAATCCGCCATTGCCGTGCAGCGCCCCAAAGCCGCGACGGCGACCCCTGCAAACAATGCCGAAGTGATCGTCACGATCACTGCCGACGAGCAGATCTGGCTGAACAATGCCACCGTGGACATTCGCCTGCTGCGCGCCCGCCTCGAACAGCTTGGCCTGGCAGGCCCTACCCGGTCCGCCGTCATCCTGGCCGATGCCCAGGCCAGCACCGGTTTGCTGATCAAGGCGATGGATCAACTGCGGCTGGCCGGTTTCGTGAACATCTCGGTAGCGGCCAGCGCGGCTCCGGAGCCGCCATGAATACGGAAAACGCCGGCGGATCGAACCATTCTGCCCGCATCCTTGCCGGGGCCCTGGCCGCAGCCTTGGTCGTCAATCTGGTCCTGCTGTTATTGATCGGCGCTTTGATCAGTCGGCGGGAGATTCTGCAGGCTGCCGCGCCGGACCCGCAGCCGGTCGACTTCATCCGCATCACCCCCAAGGCCGAGGAACCCAAGCCCGCCCCCAGAAAACCGATAGCCGAGGCCGCGCCGGACCTGCGGCCGGGTTCCGGGCGCCCGGCATCCGGCCCGGCCAAGCCTTCCGCCAAAGCCTCTCAGGAACGGCCGCGCCGCCCCGCCGCGGCCAAAAAGTCCGGCAAAAGCAAGGCTGCATCGCCAGGCGTGCCTGCGCCCCGAATTGACATCCCCGAACAGGGCACGGACGCCCCGTTCGCCCCCGTGCCCGGAGCGGACTCGCGCCTGACCGCGCCGCCGTCCCAGTGGAACAGGGAAAAGAAGCCCGAGGATGGCCGGCAGGATTCCGGCGGCGCGGATGGCGAAGGCGGCTCGGGCGGAAATCTGGTCGTATTGCACTGCGTGCCGCCGCGTTATCCGTCCAGAGCCGAAGCGCGGGGCATCGAAGGCTGGGTGCGGCTCGAAATCACCGTGTCTCCGGCAGGCACCGTCAGCGCGGCCCGTGTCGTGGACGCCAATCCCAAGGGCGTATTCGACCGGGCCGCGCTCGAAGCGGTCCGGCAATGGCGGTTCAAGCCCGCCTTCAAGGAGGGCCGTGCCGTCGAACAACAGGCCGATCAGACAGTCAGGTTTCGGCTCAAGAAGCTGCGCTGAGTTGGCTATGTACCCGGGCTAACCGGCTTGTCCGGCCGATCCTCCTTCTCCTTGTATAGCTCCATGATCATGTTCTTAAACCAGCGAGGCTTTCTCAGAATAATGTAAACGGCTACCATCGTGGTTGTCGGCAATGGCATAAAGTCGATGATCTCAAGTAGCACGAAGCCTATGATAAGTTTAGCTTTGACGCCCATCAGTCCTGTCTCCAGCAATCTTCTTCAGTAACGTTGACCTGGTTTAAAGCCCGCGAATCGGCGCCCTTCCTGCATCGCGACCTCGATAGCTTGCCTGTTCGCTTTTCGAAGGAGGGCAAGGGCGGTCGCTCGCGTTATTTCTAACATACACTATCCGGGCGATGAATCAAACGGAATCATTGAGGGATTGAATGAAGCCCGGCAGCGGTTGGCATTCGAGGCAATCAGACTCCGCTTCCTTATCGCTGCGGCTTGTTCGATTCATGCCATTCATAGGAACATGGCCAATGAAACCGGGTCAAATATTCGTCCACAATCCAGCGGAGGATTTATGAAAATCCAATACTTACTGACAGCAGTTTCCGGCATTTTATTGGCAGTGTCCGGCCAGGCGAGCGCCGGCGAGGATGACGTGAGCAGGGACCAGGTGCCCCAGGCGGTCATTTCCGCCTTTGAAAAAGCCAATCCCAATGCCAAGGACGTGAAGTTCGAGAAAGAAACGGTTGAAGGCAAGGAGGCTTATGAAGTGGAATACGAGGAAAACGATAAAGAGTACGACTTTATGTACAGCGCTGACGGCACGCTGCTACGGAAGGATGAACAGGTCGACGTCAGCTCGCTGCCTGAACCGGTGGCTCAGGCGGTCAAGAAAGACTATCCCAAAGCCGAGATCGAGGAAGTGGAAAAAATGATGAATCCGGATGGCTCGGTGGCCGGGTATGAAGTCGAAATCGAGGTGGACGACAAGAAAACCGAGCTTGAAATGGATACCAGCGGTAAAATTCTGAGAACCGAGCACAAGTAAGTCTCCCCATCGATCCCTGTCCCGTAAGCGCACTGCACTTATGGGACAGTTCGGTTTCCGGGGCGCCCGGACCGACAGCGGATCATCCCGGCGGAGCAGGCGCCTGGAGTTCATCGGGCCGGACAATACCGTCAAGCGCCGTGGACTGGCTATAGGCGTTAAAGAATTGCCGGGCGGTGCGCCCGCTTTTGGACGCATGCTGATGGGCGAAATCCAGCGCCGCCTTGTGCAGAGTCTCGCGGTCGCCGGCGAAACCGGTGAAATGGCTGTCGACGATCTCGAGATAGGTCGAGGTTTGCTGCGGGTAAAAGGCCAGCCGCAAGCCGAACCGGTCAGAGAGCGAGATTTTTTCCTCGACGGCGTCGGAGTAATGCACTTCGCCGTTCACCAGCTGCGTCTCCAGATTGTCGCGCATATGCTCGGGCAGCAAATGCCGGCGGTTCGAGGTCGCGTAAAACAGCACGTTGTCCGGCGGCAGTTCGATGGAGCCTTCCAGCACGCTTTTCAGCGGCTTGTAGAGGCTGTCGCCGCTTTCGAAGGACAAGTCATCGCAATAGATGATGAAGCGGCGATCGCGCTCGCGGATGTCGTCGACGATTTCCGGCAGATACAAAAGATCCTCCTTGTCCACCTCGATGATGCGCAAGCCCTGGTCTTTATACTCATTCAACAAGGCTTTGACCAGGGACGATTTGCCGGTGCCGCGCGCGCCCCAGAGCAGGGCGTTATTGGCAGGCTTCCCCGCCAGAAAGCGTTCGGTATTGGCTACCAATTGCTGTTTTTGAGAATCAATTCCCAGCAACTGCCGCAGGCGGATCGGGTCTGTCTGCCGGACCGGGCGTAAATAGGCCTGGCGCTGGCGCCAGATGGCCGCATAAGTGGTGTTCCAATCGATCATCGGTTTTTTTAAAAGTCGCTGAAGGTGAAGGGGATTGTATGTGATTCGCTTCCTCGAACGCAATCCGAAAGCAGAGCCGGGCCGGCGGAGAAGTAGGGTATGCACCGCATACCGTTTTCAAACGGTTCAGATGAATTAAACCTCCGAAAGGTACGCGGTGCGTACCCTACGGGACCTATCGAACTGTCGACCCGCGCGAATCAGGGAAACATTGTAATAAGAGAGCAAGGAAAGATAGCTTGATTACGCTATATCAAAACATCCAGGCCAAAGCCGTTTTTCATTATCCAGCTTCACTAGCCCCAGTTCTCGTAGAGCGGTTAAATCCCGCTGCTTGGTTTTATCAGTCCGTTTTTCATACAGCGCCATGTACCAAGGCGCTTGCCGCAGCTCTGATAACGGAATCGGTCCCGCATTCAAGACCTGGCTGACAATGGCGTACTGCCGAGCGTTAATTGTTTTCTGGTCGTATCGACGTTTGACTTCTATTTCAAACAGCAAAATGTTAATGAGCTTATTGGCTCGGTCATGCAATTTATTCAGGCTGATCAGCATGCCTTGCAGAAAAAATTCCACAAAGGCGGTATTGGGAAAAGGGCGCTTTTTCATGGCCTGTTTGCGAGACAGATTGAATAGGGCGAAGTATTTGTCTATGTTTTCAAAATAATAATGCGCCAGAGCAAAGGGCGCGTATTTAAAGCCTTCAGCTTGGAGCAGCGTGGCTTCCAGGATGCGGCCGACACGACCATTGCCGTCCCAAAAGGGGTGGATCAATTCATAATAGAAGTGCACTAAAGGCGCCCGGATCAGCGCGGGAATCTGCTGGTCTTTCAGTTGCCGGTGCCAGTCCACCAGTGCTTCCGACAGCCTGATAATATCCTTGCCGTATTGCGGCGGTTTATAACGTCCACCATGCGCCGGATCACCGACATAAGTGGTGGTTGATTTTGAATTATCGCGCAAAATCCCAGGTTGATTACGCTCATGAGGTAATTGATCGGTTATGGCGGCATGCATGGCTTTAATAAATTCCATATCCAACTGCCAGTCGGGATCAGATGCCGCCTGATGGCTTAATTGATAAGCCTGTTTAAGGTTAAGCACCCGGCGCTGTTCGATGTCCTGAATTTTCGATGGATCGAGCTCCAGAGCTGATTGTGTTTCGGTCTTACTCAGTGCGCCGCCTTCAATACTGTTGGTGCCGAAAACACTGCTGACGATGACTTCTTTTTCCAAATGATTGGCAATGGGCGACAATGGTGAGGTATGAAAGCGCTGATGGGCATCATTCACCCGCAATAAGAGCGTTTCCAAAGTTTGCATATCACAGCCTATTTGCAAATCAAACGGCCCGAAACGGTCAGTTTCTATGCGAACTAGATGCTCCTCATATTTCCCAAGGGAAAATATCACAATTTATGTCTCCGGTAATGTCCATGATTATTTAATTAAAAATAATTGTAATACAAAAAGTTGTATTTATTTTTTATATTTTTTATCTAAAAAATGTCCCAATAAATATTCGCCCTGGGCGACTGCCGATGCCGGGAGGCGCATCCATCGCCTCGGCAGATGGCTCGGCATTTATATCGACCCGCTGGTTCTAATCCAGCGAATTCGGCTGCCAGGTACATCAATTCTCATTCGAGCTCATGCTCCAAAATCCCCTGCCGGCCGGCCAGCAACGTCATTTCGGCTATCGTGGTCACGCCCAGTTTTTCCTTGATCGCCGTGCCATGGTTGCAGACCGTCTTGTAGCTCAGGCAGAGCTTTTCGGCGGCCTTGTGCGTGTTGTAGCCACGGGCCAGCAGGCAGAAGACATCGAATTCCCTGGGCGAGAGCAGCCGGATCTTTTCCGAGTCGTCATGGCCCGTGCCCATCGTGATCGCCATCTGCTGCGCCAGTTCAGGGTCCACATACGTGCCGCCGCCGGCAATCTTGCAAACCGCCGTCACCAGCGTATCGGGCATGCTGTTTTTAGTGATATAGCCCTTGGCGCCGGCCTTGATGGCGCGCGTGGCATAAGTCAGCCCGTCATGAATGCTGAACACCAGAATCCTGCAGTTCGGGTCCCGGTTGATCAGTCGCCTGATCGTTTCAAAACCGCCGATGCCCGGCATCGACAGGTCCAGCACCACGATGTCCGGCTGATGTTGGCTGAAAAGCTGGCAGGCTGTCTCGCCCCGGTCCGCTTCGTAAATCTTTCCGATGTTGTCGGATAACGCCAGATAGGTCTTGTAGCCTGCCCGGACGACGGCATGGTCGTCCACCAATAAAACATCAATCTTGCGTGACACTGAATTGCTCCTCTTACAAATTAATCCATGATGCGGTGTTTTTGCGGGCAGGGCCATGGGAGCTTTTCCCGTTTTATCGATAATGATCGGACAGGGGAAAAATTCATGGGTATTTGGTGTAAATTTCCCGATCATTTCGGGGCTTATTCCGTAACCCGGCCATAGCCGCCTCCCGTATCATTTCCGCCCAGCATAGCCTTGCGCGCCGATGAATTACCAGGCATTTCGTTTTGATCAAGAAAGCTGATTGCTGCGAGTTCTCACAAACAAACACCATCGGCGCGCAAGGGCTAGGCCTTATTAATCAGTGCATAAAAATAAACTGGAGGAAGTATGCGGATTTCGAAAATTGCTCGCCATGTGGGGACGACAACGGCGCTGGTGTCGGGCATCCTGCTGGCCGTCTCGCAAACGGCGCAGGCCAATAAAGAGCTGGACCAGATGTCGCGCCAGAACACCAACTGGGTGATGCAGACCAAGGACTACAGTGCCACACATTACAGCGAGTTGTATGACATCAATATCACCAACGTCAAGAACCTGAAAGTCGCCTGGTCCTTTTCAACCGGCGTGCTGAACGGTCACGAGGGCGGCCCTCTGGTCGTCGATGGCATCATGTATGTTCATACGCCCTATCCGAACAACGTTTTCGCGATCGACCTGAACGATCCGGGCAAAATCCTGTGGGAATACAAGCCCAAGCAGAATCCGGCGGCCCGCGCGGTAGCCTGCTGCGACGTCGTCAACCGCGGTCTGGCTTATGCACCGCAAGGCAAGAATTATCCGGCCACGATCTTCCTGAGCCAGCTTGATGGCCATATCGTCGCATTGAACGCGAAAACCGGCGAGATGCTGTGGAAAATGGAGAATTCCGATATCGCCATGGGCTCGACCCTGACCGTCGCGCCGTTTGTCGCCGAGGACAAGGTCATCGTCGGCACCTCCGGCGCCGAGCTGGGCGTCAGGGGTTACGCGACGGCCTATGACATTAAGGACGGCAAGCAAGCCTGGCGCGTCTACGCGACCGGCCCCGACGAAGACATCAAACTGTCGAAAGATTTCAACAAGGCCAATCCGCATTATGGCCAATTCGGCCTGGGCCTGAAAACCTGGGAAGGCGACGCCTGGAAAATCGGCGGCGGCACCAACTGGGGCTGGTACGCCTATGATCCCGACCTGAGAATGCTCTACTACGGATCAGGCAACCCGGCGCCATGGAACGAAACCATGCGCCCCGGCGACAACAAATGGACCATGACCATCTGGGGCCGCGACATCGATACCGGGGAAGCGAAATTCGGCTATCAGAAAACGCCTCATGACGAATGGGATTACGCCGGCGTCAACTACATGGGCCTGTCCGAGCAGATGGTCAACGGCAAGATGACCAAACTGCTGACCCATCCCGACCGCAACGGCCTGGTTTATACCCTGAACCGTGAAAACGGCGATCTGGTCAACGCTTTCAAGATCGACAACACCGTCAACTGGGTCAAGCACGTGGACCTGAAAACCGGCCTGCCGGTACGTGACCCCGAATACTCGACGCACATGGACCACGAAGCCAAAGGCATCTGTCCTTCGGCCATGGGTTACCACAACCAGGGCATCGAATCCTATGATCCGACCAAGCAACTGTTCTTCATGGGCGTGAACCACATCTGCATGGACTGGGAGCCGTTCATGCTGCCTTACCGCGCCGGCCAGTTCTTCGTCGGCGCCACCTTGAACATGTATCCGGGGCCTAAAGGCACTCTGGGCCAGGTCAAGGCCATGAATTCGGTCACCGGCGAATTCGAATGGGAAGTCCAGGAAAAATTCGCGGTCTGGGGCGGCACCATGGCAACAGCGGGCGACCTCGTGTTCTACGGCACGCTGGACGGCTACATCAAGGCGCTCAACTCCAAAACCGGCGAAGAGCTGTGGAAATTCAAGCTGCCTTCCGGCGTGATCGGCCATCCGATTACCTATAAACACGACGGCAAGCAGTATGTCGCGATCTACTACGGCGTGGGCGGCTGGCCCGGCGTCGGCCTGGTATTCGACCTGAAGGATCCGACAGCCGGTCTCGGCGCGGTCGGTGCGTTCAAAGAACTGGCGCACTACACCCAGATGGGCGGCGGCGTCATGGTGTTCTCGCTTTAAGAAGTATCTGAAAACGTAGGGCGGGCGGAACCTTTCCGCCCGCCGTTACCCTGAGGACAATATGCGATTGAAAGTAACGATCTTAACTGCTCTATCTCTGGCGCTGGGTGTCGCGGCATCCGGCGCTTTCGCTCAGGAACCGCTGAAAGTCTGCGCCGCGGAAGATGAAATGCCGTACTCCAATAAAAAAGGGGAGGGCTTCGAGAACAAGCTGGCACAGCTGGTCGGCGAGGAACTGGGCCGGAAAGTCGAATTCGTGACCTGGACCGATCCGCGCTTCTACCTGCGCGACTACCTGGACAAAGGGTTGTGCGACGTCTCCATCGGCATGGATACGGGCGATCCGAGAGTATTGACCACGCGGCCTTATTACCGCTCCGGCTACGTGTTCATCACGCGCCAGAACGACAATCTGGACCTGCAGAACTGGGATAGCGAGGTTCTGCGCAAGGTCGAGCGCATCGCCTATGTGCCGGGTTCGCCGGCCGAGGTCATGATGCGGGCCATCGGGCGCTACAACGACATGTTCAATTACGAGCAGGAGCTGGTGGGCTACAAATCCAGACGCAACCAGTATGTCAAGTACGAAAACGCCAAGCTGGTTTCCGAAGTGGCCTCGGGCCGCGCCGAAGTCGCCGTGCTGTGGGGGCCGGCCAGCGCACGCTACGTCAAGGAATCGGCAACGCCGCTGAAGGTGACGGTGATCCCTGACAACAATACGCGCGCCGACGGCGAGAAAGTGGGCTTTCACTACAGTACCTCCATGGGCGTGCGCAACGGCGAAGAAGCCTTGCTGGCGCAGTTGAATCAGGTCATCGAAAAACGACAACACGATATAAGGCAGATTCTGGAAGCAGAAGGCATCCCCCTGCTGCCCGAGCCGGAACCCGCTTTAGCCATGAAAAAACAGGATTAACAAAGAAATGAAATTTAACTATTTAACAGCCGCCGCGTTCGCGGCCCTGACTTTGTCGAGCGCCGGCGCACAGGCGGACATCACGCTGCACCATGCCATCACCGGCGAAGTGCTGGACATGAGCGTCGCCAAGTCCGGCGGCAATACCGACGCCTTCAAGCAATTCATGCAGACCGGCAAAAACCCCTACAACGGCGACAAGGAAGCGGTCGAGCAAGGTAAAAGTCTCTACATGACGGGCTGCTCCGGCTGCCACGGCCACGAAGCGGAAGGCAAGCTGGGACCGGGTCTGGCCGACGACTACTGGACCTATCCGGCCAACGCCACCGACAAGGGCCTGTTCGAACTGCTGTTCGGCGGCGCCAACGGCATGATGGGACCGCAATACGTCAACTTCAGCACTGATGAGATGCTGCACATCATGGCCTTCCTGCGGGACATCTACAAAGGCGACCCGAAGAAAGCCAAATGGCTGAATAACTGACGTTACGGTATCTCGGTTTTATATATCCCGTTTGCTGGATTGTGGCGCCGTAGGGTACGCATCGCGTACCCTACGGCGCCACGGTGAGTCGGGAAGTTTTCGAAAGGTATGCACTAAATAACGAGGACACGACAATGAAAAAATTACTTTTACTCGGCTTCGCGAGCCTGATGGCAGCGCTGTCATTTTCCGCATCGGCCTATGACGGCACCAACTGCAAGGAACCGGGCGTGTGCTGGGAGCCCAAGCCGGGCTATCCGGAAAAGGTAGCGGGCAGCAAGTACGACCCGAAACACGACCTCAACGAACTGAATAAACAATCGCAGTCGATCAAGGAAATGGAAGCCCGGAATGAAAAACGCTGGGAGCATTTGAGCAAAACCGGCAAGTTTGTTTATGACGTAGAGGAAATCAATTAAGGATTTCCATAGGGACAGGCATGGCCCCCGCATGACTGTTCCGCCCCAAAGTTTGAGGCGGCAGGCGTCGCCTCAGGCTTCACTCCTCATGCATTTTTTTAAGACTTAAGGATACGGTGGTGGATAACTTCCCCAAATTTTGCCAGGCGTACTTGTAGGGGCGAATTCATTCGCCCTTTAGGGCAATTCGCCCCCACAAGCGCCGGTTCCATTGGTAAAAACGGGAAGCTTTCCAAGCCAAAGACGTAAACCATGCTTACTCCGTTAAGGCCACCTCTTAACGGAGATTTTTTTATAGCGAACATGACAGACAACCAGCTCAACGACTGGCGCGCCAAGGCGCTGCAGTTCGAACAACAGATCAACGGAGTCGTGATCGGCCAGCCATCCGTGGTCCGCAATATCGTCCTCGCCGTGTTCGCGCGCGGCCATGTATTGCTGGAAGGCCAGGTCGGCGTCGGCAAGACGACACTGCTGCGCGCCATCGCCCATGGCCTGGGCGGCGAATACCAGCGCGTCGAGGGCACGATCGACCTGATGCCCGCCGATCTCGTCTATTACACCTATTTGGACGAGGCCGGCAAGCCGCGCGTCGATCCGGGACCGTTGCTGAAACAGGGCAGCAGGCTGGCGACCTTCTTTTTCAACGAGATCAACCGCGCCCGCCCGCAGGTGCATTCGCTGCTGCTTCGGGCCATGGCCGAGCGCAGCATCAACGCCTTCAACCGCGATTACGAATTCCCGCACATGCAGGTGTTCGCCGACAGGAACCGCGTCGAGAAAGAGGAAACCTTCGAATTGCCGGCCGCCGCAAGAGACCGCTTCATGTTCGAGATCGGCATGGCGACGCCGACGGACGACGCGGTGCTGGACGAACTGATGTTCAATCAGCGCTTCCATGACGTCGACAAACTCATCGCCGGCATGGAAACCGGCGGCATTGCTTATTACGAGCTCAACGATCTGGCCGCCCTGCTGCAAGAGAGCATACACGGCACGCCGAAATTGCGCGCCTATGCCCTGGCATTGTGGAAAGCCTCGCACTATCCGCAGGACTATGGGATCGAGCTGGCCGACGTGGACATGACGGCGCTGCTGCAGGCCGGCGCCAGTCCGCGCGGCATGAGTTATTTCATCCGCGCCGCCAAGGTCCGCGCCTGGCTGGAGGGCCGCGACGCCTTGCTGCCCGAGGACCTGCAGGCGGTTTATCCGGTCACGATGGCGCATCGCATCTTTTTGAGCCCGATGTACGCCTACCGCAAGGATGAAATGATGCCCGAACTGATCAACGGCATCCTCAACCAAATTGCCGCGCCGTGATTGAATGGATGGCGGAGCTGGAAAGGTAGGGTACGCATTGCGTACCTTCTGTGGCTGGGCAATTGGAACGCCCGGCAAGGTACGCAATGCGTACGAGACTGTGAAAGTATTCGTTTTTTGAAATTTTAACCACAATATATTGTGTATTTTATATTTGTATATAACAACATATAGGTCTCAAAGAGAAAAATTCTGGATTCTTTCACAGTCTCGTACCCTACGCCGTGACAGCGATAAGTTATTCAGATGAGCAACCCATGAACGTGAAAAAATACCTGGATTTAATCAAACCCAAAACGGATCTCGGCGATTTGACCGAGCAGTACCTGACCTGGGCCGGCGTCAGTTTCATCTGCTTTTTCATCGCCGACGGCTTCGATCATCTGGCCGAAGCCTCCTACGCGGCCTATTACACGGGCGCCATCAACGAGGCCGTCAGCACCCGGTTCTGGGTCTTGCTGGGCGTCACCGGCCTGCTGCTGTTCTGCATGGCGCTGCCTGTCGTTTTTCTGGCGCGCCGGCTGCCCGCGCTCGTTCAGGTCTCGCATTACCTGCGGCGAACCACGCAGGCTTTCTGCCTGATCGCGTTCAAGATCGGCGCCTTGATTGTCGGCATATGGACCGCGCATTTCCTGCATTTCAGCGACAAGGATCACATGCTCGCCTCGAAATCGCTGCTGATCGACGACATCGGCTTTTTCTCCATACTCGCGCTCGGTGTCGTGAACACAGTGTACTGGCTGATCGGCGAGGGGATTTACCACCGCGACGACCGGGGCTATTCGGGCCTGACCGCCCTGATCGTGGATTGGCCCGTCAAGTACAGCCTGCCCGCCTATACCGCATTGACCGGAACCGTCATGTATCTGATAGCGAGCCAGCAGTAAACGTCATGACAGTCGCCCCCGAAACCTTCCGCTACCGGCTGTCGGGCCCCGCCGGCAGCGTTTTTCCCGGCGCGCATCCAGGGCAGATGGTCAGCAGCGGCCAGTTGTTCAAGCGCCACGAGCCGCTGATCGCCGCTCCCGATCCCCGGCGCATCGATCTGCGCGCCAGCGTGCTGGACCCGTTCGGCGGTTACCAGGTGCGCGTCTACCAGCAGAAAAGCACTCTCGATGTATACCTGATCGCCGACCTGTCCGCGTCGATGTCGTTTTCCGGCCGCTCGAACAAGCAGCGGATTCTGGTTGATTTTTTATTATCGGCCGCCAGCTCGGCCCTCGGTTACGGCGACAGCTTCGGCTTTATCGGCTGCGGGCGGCAGCTGGAACAGCGCTGGCTGCTGCCGGGCTGCCGGCAAATGGGGCGTATCCGGGCCCTGGCGAAAAGCCTGGAAAATCATGTCTTCGCGCAGGGCTGCGAAAGCCTGGCGCAGACGGCGCGCTTTCTGCCCGCGAGCCGGGCGCTGGTGTTTCTGCTGTCCGATTTCCATTTCGGCATGGACCGGCTGCAGAACCTGATGTACGCGCTCAATCGGCACGACGTGATTCCGCTGGTGCTGTGGGACAGCGCCGAATACGGCGACCTGCCGCCCTGGGGGCTGATCAAATACCGGGACATGGAAAACGGCTCGATGCGCACGCTGTTCATGCGCCCGGCGCTGCGGCAGAAAATCGTCCGCGCCTTCGAGCAGCGCCGGCGGCAGTTGCAGCAGGCGTTTCGCGCCTTCGGGGCCGAGCCGTTGTTCATCGACGGGGATTACAGGGCCGAACGCATCGATCATTATTTTCAACAGAGGGCCGCATGAGAACCGTATTGATCGGCATCCTGCTGTCGCTGCTGCTGCCCGGCTGCTCGGACGAGCCGCCCGCCGGCGAGATCGAACTGCTCGCGCCGCGCCCGTTCGGCTATGTCATCGGCGACGAGATCCAGCACCGCGTCCTGGTCGAAACCCGCAACGGGGTCAAGCTGCAGACGAACAGCCTGCCCAAGCCGGGCATGCTCAACCGCTGGCTGAACCTCAATGACATCACGGTCCAGGAGAGCAGGGCCGGCGGCGGCTTCCGCTACACGATCGACCTGACCTATCAGGTCTTCTATGCCCCCAACGAAGTCAAAATGCTGACCATCCCCGGCTTCAACCTGGCGCTCGGGCAAGGCGACAAGACTGCCGAACAGGCCGTGCCGGCCTGGCCTTTCACGCTGTCGCCCCTGCGCGAGCTGGCGATAAGGCTGGACGACACCGGCGAGTACAAGCGCCCCGACGCCATGCCGCCCGCGCTGCGGACCGGCGGCCCGATGCTCGGCCTGGCTACCGGCGGTCTGACCGCGCTGACGAGCGCGGCCTGGCTGGCCTATTTGTACGGCTATCTGCCGGGCCTGCCGCGGCGCAGCCTGTTCAAGCGCACGGGCCGGAAGCTGGCGCGCCTGTCCGGCCAGGAGCTGGAGCAGGGCTTAACGGTCTTCCACGAGGCCCTGAACGCGCTGAACCGCCAGCCGCTGTTCAAGCACCAGTTGGCCGGCTTCTACCGGCAATATCCGCAGTACCGGCAAGTCAGCGAGCAACTGGACTGGTTCTTCAACTGCTCCAACCGCTATTTCTTCACCGGCGATGCCGAGCCCGGCGCGGAAGCCATGGGCAAACTCAGAAAGCTCTGCGCGGCCTGCCGCGAGATCGAGCGGGGCAGTCGATGAATTTTGCCGTCGAAACGCCGTGGGCCCTGGCGGGCCTGCTATTCATGCTGTGGCCCCTGTTCGATGACGGCGTGCGGCCCAGTCCTTATCCGTGGCTGGCGGTACTGCCGCCCGATGCCGTCTCCAGCGGATTCGCCGTCATGCTGCGCGTGCTCGGCATGGCGGCGATCGCGGCCCTGGTGCTGGGCCTGGCCGGCCTGCACCGGACCGAGCAAAGCATCGAGCGCATCGGCCACGGCGCGAACATCGTCCTGCTGCTGGACCGCAGCAACAGCATGGACAACACCTTCGCCGGCAAGGCGCCAGACAGCGCGGAAGAGTCCAAGGCCGCGGCGGCGCGGCGCCTGCTGACCGAATTCGTCGCCGGGCGTCCGCACGACATGCTCGGCATCGCCGAATACAGCACCTCGCCGCTGTTCGTGCTGCCGCTGACGGAAAACAAAGAGGCGATCCAGGCGGCCATCAACGCCACCGCCGCGCCCGCGCTCGCCTATACCAATATCAGCAAGGGCCTGGCCATGGCCAGGTCCTTTTTCGACAACCGGGAACTGACCGGCTCGCGCATCGTGCTGCTGGTGTCCGACGGCGCGGCGGCCATCGACCCGGACAGCGAACTGCGGCTTCGGCAGTGGTTCAAGCAGCAGCAGATCCGCCTGTACTGGATTTTCCTGCGCACGGCCAACAGCCCCGGCATTTACGAGCGGCCGGCCGATGCGCGCAACGACAACGCGCAGGCCATGCCGGAGCGCTATCTGCACCTGTTTTTCACCAGCCTGAACATTCCCTACCAGGCCTATGAGGCGGAAAGCCCGGACGCCCTGAAAAAGGCCATCGCCGATATCGATCGGCTGGAACACCTGCCCCGGCATTACCGCGAACGCATCCCCAGGCAGGATCTGTCGGCGCTCTGTTACCAGTGGGCCGCCGGGCTGATGCTTATGTTGCTGGCTTTGAAATTGTGTGAGGTAAGAAGGTGACAAGAACCTTGAGAAACGCCGCGCTGTGGGGCGTGCTGCTGGCGAGCAGCTTCGCCGTCGTTTATGAATTGCGGGCGCTGTACCGGATCAACCGGGAAAATGCCTGGATGGAGCAACTGGCGGCGGGCCATGACATCGATATCGGAAAACTGGTCGGCGCGGAACCGGAAGTCAGGCTGGCCAGGGCGGTTTATTTCAAGAACAAGCACCGCTACGACGAAGCCCTGGCGACCTTGAGCCTGATCATGGAGACGGGCGACCGCGCGCTGCGGGCCAAAATCCGCTACAACCTCGGCAACATCTACCTGGAGCAGGCGGTCGAGCAGGCGGAAGCGAAGAACTTCAATGAAGCCCTGCCGCTGGCGGGGCTGGCGAAACAGGCTTACCGGCAGGCGCTGGCGCTGGACAGCCGGTTCTGGGACGCCAAATACAACCTCGAGGTCGCCATGCGCCTGCTGCCGGAAATGGACAGCGTCATCGTCAAGGACGAAGCGCCCGACAACCGCAAATCGCAGCCGTGGACGACCGTGCCGGGCTTTCCGAGAGGCTTGCCCTGACCATGACATTATCCGGCCTGCACAAGGATTACCGCTTCTGGTGCCTGGTTCTGGCGCTCGCCGCCATGCTGGCGCTGTTCATTCATCCCCGTGAGCGGCAAAAGCGCCCGGTCTATAACCTGACTTTCATCGTCGATATCACCCGCAGCATGAACGCGCAGGACTACCGGCTGGACGACAAGCCCGTCAGCCGCCTGGACTACGTCAAGCAGACGCTGCGCGAACTGCTGCCGAAGCTGCCGTGCCAGTCGAAAGTCGGCCTGGGCGTGTTTACCGAGCGGCGCTCGACCCTGCTGTTCGAGCCGATCGAGGTCTGCTCGGGTTTCGCCGAACTGGACGCCGCCATCGCCGAACTGGACTGGCGCATGGCCTGGGCGGCGGACAGCCGGGTCGCCGGCGGCCTGCTCAACGCCCTGGAAATCCTGCAAAACAGCGATGCCAGAGTGGTGTTCATGACCGACGGCCAGGAAGCTCCGCCAATCAATCCCCGCTACCGCAGCGATTTTTCGCCGGTCAAGGGCAAACTGAAAGGCATGATTCTCGGCGTCGGCGGCCTGCAGCCCGTGCCCATCCCGAAATTCAACGCCCAGGGCGAGCCCGCCGGCTTCTACAGCGCCGAGGATGTGCCGCACCGCTCCTCGTTCGGCGAATCCAATCTCAATCCCGAGGAAATCGAAGGCTACGACGCCCGCAACGCGCCGTTCGGCCGGGAGGCGGCGACAGGCAGCGAGCATCTGGCTTCCCTGCGCGAGCCGTACCTGCAACAGCTGGCATCGGAAGCGGGCCTGCGCTATCACCGGCTGACCGACCTCGATATGTTGAACGAGGCCCTGCAAACGCCCGATTTCGCCGTGCAGAAACAGGTGGACGCCGATGTGCGCTGGAAGCCGGCCACCGTGGCGCTGGCGCTGCTGCTGCCGGTCTACGGCGGCCTGTTGAAACGGTGCGCGGCCCAGGTCAGGCGCCGGTTCAGTGCCGGATTTAACGGCAGGTTGGATTGATGAATCCGGTATTGCGGCCGTCCTGGCGTTCAGCGGAAAAAGCATCGATCGCAACCTCAAAACCAGACCATTTCATTAATAGAGCAATAGATAGAGCATGAACATGCAAAATTTGAAAAAGACCGTCCCATTTTCGCCGCGAACGATCCTGCTCGCCGCAGCCCTGATGAGCAGCGCTGCCTGTCTTGCAGCGCCGCAAAAAGAAGATATCCCCAATCTGGTCGGTACCTGGACCGGAGAAAACAATACTTATTCAGAGCAGAAGGGGTATTCAAGCTGGGTTAAGACTGTCGAGATCATCGAGCAGAAAGGGCGTCTGTTCAAAGGGCAATTCACTTTTTCGGGAGGATCCAAACACTTTTTCGGAGTGATTTTCCCCGATAACGCATCGTTTGCCTGGGTTTCCCCGGACAGCAAAGGCTATAACCATGGCCGTATTCTTGGCCGGGATCATGTCAGCGCCTGTTATGCCGAGTCCGGAGCGGACGCCACCGTCGGCTGCGCCGATCTGATAAAGAAAAAACCGTGAAACTTCAATCCAACAGCACTTACGCATTTTCCTTATCTCCCACATCCGCAGGGATGAGATGACCTAAGTTGATGCCGGTGCGGGGGCGACTTCGCCTAGAGCGCCTACATATAGGCTTGCGTATTGATGACGGCTTCGGCAACATCAAGTCATTGATGCTTCACTGCCCGGCCATGCCGATGTCCAGCCCTGACTCGGGCCGAATCGTTCGGCCTTGCAACTGCGCAACAGCGCTCATAACAAAAAATCCGCTCTCCTTATCTTGCTCGCGCGCAGGTTGATGACATTGGGGCAATAAATCCCCTGCGCTTTACAAGCCGCGGAAAGTTATGTGTCGGCCATTTCTTATACGCAAAGAATTTCCTTGCTGTCTTGAATTTTCTTGCCCTTGTCAAAACGCCATTCTCGGCTTGTCCCGGCGGCGCGCCGGTCTAAAAGCGAACCAACGCACTGATTAAAGTCAACAAAGATAAGCTCTTCGCCAGCAGCGGCCAGCGTTCTGCCTGGATGAAGCAGAAAAAATCCCACTAAAAGTCGGGAAATTTTCCTATAGGAGATATGAATATTTCAGGACTTACGCAAGGACCATTTTGAGCGATGGATTCTTCAGTTGCTGGATGAGGTAGTCATCCAGTAAGCCCTGTTTGAGTTGATAGACCGTGCGACCGGTTTGAGCCGCCAAGTGCTTGAGTCGG
>Ga0196965_1000564_pt1 | contig 19997 bp, 18 predicted proteins | sample S1_20metaG_FD_148668 | JGI IMG/M metagenome (GOLD analysis project Ga0196965, IMG submission 148668) | Soil microbial communities from Anza Borrego desert, Southern California, United States - S1_20 | ecosystem: Environmental > Terrestrial > Soil > Desert | place: USA: California | collected... | reverse complement strand
ATGTGATCGCCGATCTGACCGTCGCGGGGCTGCGGCCCGAAGGATGGGCGCGGCGGGTGGCGGCGGCGGCCGGGCAGTTCGGAGCGGCGCGAATCGTCGCGGAGAAGAACCAGGGCGGCGACATGGTCGAGAGCGTGCTGCGCGCGGCGGATTCGGGGCTGCCGGTGAAGCTGGTCAGCGCCACCGCCTCCAAGGCGGCGCGGGCGGAGCCGGTGGCTTTCCGCTTCGAGACGGGGAAAGCGAAGCTCGCCGGACGCTTCCCCGAGCTGGAGGACCAGCTCTGCGCGATGACCTATGCGGGCTATGAAGGGCCGGGGAGCCCCGATCGGGCGGACGCGATGGTCTGGGCGATGACCGAATTGTTCAGGCCGGAGCGCCCGATGCCGAGGATCACGCGGCTGTGAGCCGTTGTTACTGCTTTGCAACGAGCATCGAAAAACGAAGTCTCTGCTGCCGTGCGACGCCTTTTTTATTTCGCGGCGCGGCGGCGAGACTGTAGCATCGTCCTGCGAGCCGCCGCGCTCGTGGCGGCGGCCGGGGGATGGAGGATTCCATGATCGCTTCGTGCCGCGCGCTCCGCATCGGCTGCGCCTCGTTCGTGCTCGCCGCTTCGCTCGCTGCCTCGCCGGCCTTGGCGCAGCCCTCGACCACCCAGCCCGACGAGCCGACCGAGGCCGACGCCGGATCGGCGGCGCGCGAGGACGACGGCCCGATCGTCGTCACCGGATCGCGCATCCGCCGCAACCCGCTCGACCAGGAGCAGCCGGTCGTCTTCCTCGACCGCGCCGACATCGACCGGACCGGCCTCTCCAACGCCGCCGAAGTGCTGCAGCGCCTGCCGAGCTCGGGCGGCGGCCTCAACACCCGCTTCAACAACAGCGGCAATTTCGGCAATCCGCCGGACGGCGGCGGGGTCGGCGCGGGCGCGGCGGAGATCGACCTTCGCTATCTCGGCTCGCGGCGCGTGCTCGTCCTGGTCGACGGCCTCAGATATGTGAACGGCGCCTCCGCCTCGGGCGTGCCCGGCTCGACCGACATCAACTCGATCCCCGAATCGATGATCGACCGGATCGAGGTGCTGCAGGCCGGCGCCTCGTCGATCTACGGATCGGATGCGATCGCGGGGGTGGTCAACATCATCACCCGCCGCCAGCAGGAGGGGTTCCAGGCCTCGGCGCAGCTCGGCATCATGAATGAGGGCGACGGCGGCCTCCAGAACTACCAGATGAGCTTCGGCCTCGGCGGCGCCGACAGCCCGACCCGGATCGTGGTCGGCGGCAATTACGTGCGCCAGGAGGCGATCTTCTCCTCGGCGCGCGACATCTCCCAATTCCCGACGCCCGGCGCCACCGCCTGCGACGCGACCTGCAGCTCGGGCACGCCGAACGGGCGCTTCATCGTGCTCGGCCAGGATCTGACCCTGCGCGCGCCGGTGCTCACCGGGCGCCCGACCCTCGCCGACTATCGCGATTTCACGACCCCCGACCGGTTCAACTTCGCGCCCTACAACCTCATCCAGATCCCGCTGGAGCGCTACGGCGCCTTCGCCAGCCTCACCCAGGAGCTCGGACCGAACGTCGAGCTCAGCCTGCGCGCGGTGTTCAACCGCCGCCGGTCGCGCAACCAGGCGGCGCCGCTGCCTCTGTTCGTCGGGCCCGATGCGGGCAACGGCAATCTGCTCGACACGATCACGATCGACGCGACCAATCCGTTCAACCCGTTCGGCACGTTGGACGCCAGCAACTACGCCTTCATCGGCCGCCGCTTCGTCGAGAACGGGCCGCGCCGCTACGACCAGACGGTCGATACCTATTACGGGGCGGCGACGATCGACGGCTCGTTCGAGGTCGGCGGCAACGAATGGTTCTGGGACGTGAACGGCGTCTATGGCGAGAACCGCGCGCGCCAGACCGTCCAGGGCAACGTCAACGCCGCGAATCTCCAGCTCGCGCTCGGGCCGCTCGCCGGCTGCACCGGCAGCTGCGTGCCGTTCAACATCTTCGGCGGCGAGGGATCGATCACGCCGGCGATGATCGACTATGTCGCCTTCACCCAGCGCGACCGCAGCGAGCAGCAGATGTGGGACGTCACCGCCAACGTCTCGGGCAGCCTGTTCAGCCTGCCCGGCGGGCCGATCGGCATCGCCTTCGGAGTCGAGCATCGCGACCAGAGCGGAAGCTTCGATCCCGACCCGATCGTCGCGGCGGGGCTCGGCTCCGACATTCCGGCGCTGCCGACCTCCGGCGGCTTCAACGTCGACGAAGCCTATGCCGAGCTGCGCCTGCCGCTGCTCTCCGATACGCCCTTGTTCCACCGCCTCGAGCTGACCGGTGCGGCGCGCTATTCGGATTATTCGACCAGCGGTTCGACGACGACGTTCAGCGCCGGAATCAACTGGCAGCCGGTCGAGGACCTCTTGTTCCGCGGCAGCTGGGCGGAGGGTTTCCGCGCGCCCAGCATCGGCGAACTGTTCGGGACGCCGTCGCGCTTCGACCAGGAGCTGGTCGATCCCTGCTCCGCGGTCGGCGGCGTAATCCCCGAGGCGGTGCGCGCCAACTGCATCGCCCAGGGCGTCCCCGCCAACGGCAGCTACGTCCAGACCAACCCGCAGCTCCCGGTCGTCACCGGCGGCAACCAGGATCTCGATCCCGAGACTTCGGAAAGCTGGGGCGTCGGCGCGGTCTGGAGGCCGAGCTTCGCGCCGCGGCTCAGCATCGAGGCCAATTATTTCGACATCCGCGTAGACGGCGCGATTCAGGCAATCGACGCCGGCACATTGCTCGCGCGCTGCACGGGCGACAACGACGCGCTGAGCTGCGCCGCGATCACCCGCACCGCATCGGGCGCGATCTCTGAGATCAGCGGCACGCTCCAGAACATCGCCTCGATCGAGACCAACGGCTTCGACGTGACCCTGAACTGGCGCTCCGGCCAAACCGGCGCCGGCACGTTCGGCCTGTTCTGGAGCAACACCTTCCTCAGGAACTTCACCGTCACCGTCCCGGCGACCGACGGGGTGACCGTGATCGAGCGGGAGGGGACCGAGCAGGGCAGCCCCGACCAGGCGTTCCCGCGCTACAAGTCGACCGCGATCCTCGACTGGTCGCTGGGCGAGTTCGGCGCTTCGGTGACCGGCCGCTACATCAGCGGGGTCGAGGAGAGTGACGGCAACCGGCTGGGCGCGACCTTCTATACCGACCTGCAGCTGCGCTGGACTCTGGACGGCGGGTTCGGCTTCGCGCTCGGCGCGAACAATCTGTTCGACGTCGATCCCCCGGCCTGCTTCACCTGCGGGCTCAACAACATGGATCCGACCACCTACGACGTGCCCGGCACCTTCTTCTACGCCCGCGCGACGATCAGAATGTAGGCGGGGAGGCGGGCCCCGCCTCCGCCGGGACGGAGTGCGAGACGGGACCTAACCCGGTAGGATTGCGGCACTTTTTCGTGCGCGGCGGCTCTTTTCGTCTTGCGCCGCGGCTTTTTGCATTCATAAGTGGCGCGGGACGGGTGTCAGGCGGCTTCATTCGAAGCGGGCCGAATCATCGAAACTGAGCAATCGAATGGGCGGCCCTTCCGGCGCCGTCGGGGGGATCTGCAATGCCTGAAGTCTACGAGCGCGTCGGCGGCGAATTCACCGTCAATACAACCACTGCGGGAGCCCAGGGGTTGACCAGCACGGTGCGCCTCGCCTCCGGCGGGTTCGTCGTTGGCATAGCCGATTCGGGGAATTCGACGTTCGGCCAGGCCCTGCTCAAGATCCAGATCTACAACGCGTCGGGCGCGCGCGTCGGCGGCGAGACGCAGGTCGACGGCGTGCTCGTCGAGCTCGGTCAGGGGTTCGGCATCGCCCGCACCACCCGCCTGCAGTACAGCCAGCAGATCGAGTTCCAGCGCTACGACGACAACGGCACGGCCGTCGGGGCCCCGGTCACGCTGAGCCCTCAGCCGGCGGTGGTCTCGACGCAGGCCGTCGAAGGGCCACAGCTGACCGTTCTCCCCTCCGGGGACATATTGGTCACCTGGACTCAGGTCACCCAGATCCAGTTCAGCCAGTCCACCGACGTCTACGGTCAGATCTTCGCGCCGAGCGGCGTTCCGCGCGGCGCCGCCTTCCCGCTCGGCGAGACGATCGGCGACCAGCAGCTGCCGGTCGCCGCGACGCTGGGCGGCGGCGGTTTCGTCGCCGTCTGGGACGACCGCTCCGGCAGGCTTGGGGAGGATAGCTCCGGCCTCAAGGGACAGGTCTTCGACTCCGCCGGCGCCCGTGTCGGGCCCGAGTTCCGGGTCAACAGCACCACGAACGGCTTCCAGTCAGGCGCGACCGTGACGGCGCTCGTCGGCGGGGGCTTCGTGGTCGCCTGGACCGACTATGACGGCCACGGCTCCAGCGTTGTGGTGGGGGTGCAGCTCTTCACCGACGCTGGCGTCAAGGTCGGGCCCGAATTCCTCGTCGGCCAGATCACCGACGGGGTGCAGATTCGCCCCAGCATCGACGCGCTGAGCACCGGCGGTTTCGTCGCGGCATGGGGTCATTGGGACGAGGGCGGCGCCGATCCCAGCGGCTTCTCGGTCGAGGCGCAGGTGTTCGACGCCACCGGATCGCGCGTCGGCGACCAGTTCCAGGTCAACACCGTCACCAATCTCGACCAGGATTATCCCAGCGTGATCGGCCTGGCCTCGGGTGGCTTCGCGATCGCCTGGCAGGACCAGATGACGGCTAGCACCACCCAGACCGACGTCAAGGCGCAACTTTTCGCGCCGCCCGCAGGCCCGACCCCGGTGGCACATGTCGAGCATTCCGGCAGCGACGGCGACGAGACCGTCCACGGCGGGGCGGGCAACGACCGCCTCGCCGGAGCGGGCGGCAACGACGTCCTCAACGGCGATGCGGGCCACGATTTCCTCGACGGCGGCGCGGGCATCAACACCGCGAACGGCGGCGACGGGATCGACACCCTGGTCGTCGACTATGGCGACGTCGCGACGGGGGTGACCTCGACGGCGCTGGCTGCGAATGGCGGCGGCGGGTTCGGCGGTTCGATCTCGACGACCGGCCGCAGCGTCGCCTTCAGCTCGATCGAGCGCTTCTGGATCACCACCGGCTCTGGCAACGACGACGTCCGCACCGGCGCCGGCGACGACGTCGTCAGCCTCGGCGCGGGGGATGATTTCGTCGACCTCGGCAGCGGCGGCGAGGACCGGGCCGACGGCGGCGACGGAATCGACGGCTTCTCGGCCGATTATTCGTCCAGCGTCGCGGCGGTGGTCGCCGACCTGCGGGTCCCGCCCCTTACCGCGGTTGTATTCCGCGGGTTCGAATATCTCGGCACGCTGCGGACAGGTTCCGGAGCCGATACCGTCTCCACCACCGGCGTCGCTCGGGACGAGAAGATCTTCACCAACGGCGGCGACGACTTCATCAACGTCGAGAACGGCGCCGACGAGGTCGATGGCGGCAGCGGGTTCGACACCTTGTTCGTCAACTACATCGACGCGACCGGTCCGGTCGTCTCGGGCGCGCCGTCGGGCACGCTGGCCGACGGCTACAGCGGCACAGTCACCAGTGCCGGCCGGAGCGTCGCCTATAGCGGCATCGAGCGCCTGCAGCTGGTCGGGGGCGCGTCGAACGACGACTTGAGGGGCGGTGCCGGCATCGACACCTTCAACGGCAATGGCGGCGCCGACACCATGACCGGCGGCAACGGCAACGACATCTATTTCGTCGAGAATGCCGGCGACGTCGTCGTCGAGCTGGCGGGCGAAGGGACGGACGAGATCCGGACCTTCCTCGCCGTCCAGAACCTGGCCGGCACCAATGTCGAGAATCTGCGCGCGATGTCCGGGATCGACCACGAATTCCGCGGCAACGAGAGCAACAACATTGTCACCGGCGGAGCGGGGCGGGACGTCGTCTACCTTCAGCAGGGCGGCAACGACCGGGTCAGCGGCCTCGCCGGCAACGACACCTTCTTCTACGGCGCGACGTTCACCGCCGCCGATGTCGTCCAAGGCGGCGACGGCATAGACGGGCTGATCCTCCAGGGCGCCTACTCCCTTACCCTGGGCACGGGCGCGACCAGCAACATCAGCGGCGTTGAGACCATCTCGCTCGCGCCCGGGCACTTCACCGACTGGGGCGACACGGCCGGCAATTTCTACGACTACAGCTTCACCACGCTGAACGGCAACGTCGCCGCCGGCGCGGTGTTGAAGTTCAATGCTTTCTACCTGCGGGCGGGCGAGGACTTCACCTTCAACGGCGCCGCCGAGACCGACGGCAAGTTCATCCTCCTCGCCGGCCAGGGCGTCGACAACCTCACCGGCGGCAACGGCAACGACATCTTCGCCTTCGGGCCCGACGGCCGCTTCGGCAGCACCGACGTCGCAAACGGCGGCGCGGGATACGATTCGGTCTATCTCCGCGGCGACTATGCGCTCGATTTCACCGTCGCGAGCTTCGGCACGATGACGAGCATCGAGAGCATCACGCTCGGCTCGGCGGCGGAGATCGAATATACGGCGGGCGGCGACGGCGAGCTGGATTACGATCTCGTCTGGGACGATGCGATGCTGGCGAACGACGGCCTGATCACCGTCAACGGCAGCGGCCTCGGCGTCAACGAGACGATGGATTTCGACGCGACCGACGAAGCCGGCGGCGCTTTCCGGATCTTCGCCGGCGCGGCGGCCGACACGCTCATCGGCGGCGGCGGCGGCGACCTCCTCTACGGCGGACGCGGCGGCGATACGCTGCGCGGCAATGGCGGGGCGGACACCTACCGCTACCAGGCGACCGCGGAATCGACGGTGGGCGCAGGGAATTACGACAGCATTGTCGGCTTCACCCACGGAGTCGACAAGATCGACCTCAGCGTGATCGACGCGAATGCGACCACCGCCGGCAACGACACGTTCGCCTTCATCGGCGCCGCGACCTTCTCGGCGGCGGGACCCCTGTCGGCCGGGGAGCTGAGGGCGTTCCAGAGCGACGCTGCGACCAACCTGTGGGAAGTCCATGGCGACACGGACGGCAACGGCCTCGCCGATTTCGTCCTGGTCGTGACGGTCGACCCGCTGCAGTCGCTGACGGCCACCGACTTCCTGCTCTGACGAGGGCCCGCGCTCAGCGGGTCCCGTAGGTCCGGTCGCCGGCGTCGCCGAGACCCGGAACGATATAGCCGTGGTCGTTCAATTCCTCGTCCATCCCGGCCGCCCAGATCGGCACGTCGGGATGGGCGGCGCGCAGCGCCTCGGCGCCGGGCCGGGCGGCGAGCAGGCAGACGAAGCGCATGTCGAGCGCGCCCGCCTCCTTCAGGCGGTCGATCGCGGCGATGGCGGTGTGGCCGGTGGCGAGCATCGGATCGACGATGACGACGAGGCGCTCGGCGATGTCCTCGGGCGTCTTGAAATAATATTCGATCGCCTGGAGCGTGGTCGGCTCGCGGTAGAGGCCGATATGGGCGACGCGGGCGGAGGGGACGAGATCGAGCATGCCCTCGGCCATGGCGAGGCCGGCGCGCAGAATCGGCGCGAAGACGAGCTTCTTGCCGGGGATTGCGGGCGCGTCGGTGGCGGCGATCGGAGTCTCGATGCGGACCGGCTCGGTGGGAAGGTCGCGGGTGACCTCGTAGCAGAGCAGGGTCGCCATCTCGCGCACCACCGCCCGGAACAGCTGGATCGAGCTGTTGCGGTCGCGAAGGATGGTGAGCTTGTGCTGCACCAGGGGGTGCTGAACGATCGTCAATCCGTCCATCAGAATACCGTTCCGTCGCTGATGATGTTGAAGGGAGGCCCGCCGCCGGGGCGAAGCTCGGCGGCGATGCGCCGGCCCGCCTGCCAGGTGCCGCCTTCGAGCATCCGGGCGAGCGGGAATTCGGCCTGGCTGACGCCGAGCCGCTCGCGCACAAGCGGGGCGAGCCGGTCGAGCAGCGCGACGGTCATCGCGCGCCAGGCGACGATCAGCGGGTCCGAGACCTGGTGGGGCCGCGCCGCGTCCGCCGGGTCGGCGAGCCTCAGCACGCCCATGTCCACGAACAGGCCGCCGTTGCGATATTCGGCGAGGCCCGTGAGCCCGTCTATGTCGGTCACCGCCACGCCGGCCTCCTCGAGCGGCTCGATCAGCGAGTAGCTCAGCCATTGCGACAATTTGTGCAGCGGGACGAGGCCGTCGGTCGCGTCGCCGCGGCGGAGCGCCGGGTGGCGCCAGCAATCGCCGAGCGGCACGCCTTCGAGGATCAGCCGGTCCGCCCAGATCGGGCCGAGCGCCTCGAGCAGCAATTCGAGGATGGCAGGCGCGGGCACCTCGCCGTCGCGCGCCAGCACGTCGTAGAGCCCGCCGAGGCGGCCGCCGACGAACAGGTCCGGCCGCGCAGCGACCTGCGCGCCCAGGCGGCGCAGCAAGGCGGCGCGTCCTTCGAGCCCTGCCAAAGGATTGTCCCGCGAGACCTGGAAGCCTTGCGCCAGCGTCTCGGTCGCGAGCCCCGCCAAATCGTTCAGCGCGTCGGCCTCGAACATGCGCTGGCTGGCGACCGCGAGGCCTTCCGACCGGGTGAAGGTCCCGCCGGTCACCGGGTCGACATAAAGCCAGCCGGGCCCCGTGCCGGCGTCGAGCAGCACCGAGAGGATGACGAGGTCGAAGGCGGCCCGTGCGCGCTCGGCGGCATCGCCTTGCGGAAGCTTCGGCGCGCCCGCGACGAAATGCCGCCAGCGGGCGTGGAACGGGATGTCGAGGGTCGGGAAGCGCTCGCGGGTGATCGAGGCGACGAGGTCGGCCGGGGCCTCGAGCCGGCTGAGGTCGACCGTCCAGCCTTCCACCGCACCGGCGAGGGCGAGGTCCAGCATTTCGTGCGCCCGCTGGCGCACCGCGGCCGCGCTCAGCAGGCTTCGGACCGCTCCTTCAGCCTCCCCCATGAGGTTCAGAATTTCCCGAGGTCCCGCCCGACGACCTTCTTCAGCGCGTCCGCGCTCGGCGCGCCGTCGGGCGTGTAATAGCCGGCGGCCTTCTTGGCCTCCATCTCGACGCTGGCGTCGGACGGGACGAGGTCGTCGGGGATCGGGACGCGCTCGCCGATCTCGACGCCGCCCGAGACGAGGGCGTCGTGCTTCATGTTCGACATGGAGACGAAGCGGTCGATCCGGCGGATGCCGAGCCAGTGGATGATGTCGGGCATCAGCTGCTGGAAGCGCGCGTCCTGGACACCGGCGACGCATTCGGTGCGCTCGAAATAGGTCGCCGCCTGGTCGCCGCCCGGCTGCCGCTTGCGGGCGTTGTAGACCAGGAACTTGGTGACCTCGCCCAGGGCCCGGCCTTCCTTGCGGTTGTAGACGATCAGGCCGACCCCGCCCTGCTGCGCCGCGTGGGTCGCTTCCTCGATGCCGTGGGTGAGATAGGGGCGGCAGGTGCAGATGTCCGAGCCGAACACGTCCGAGCCGTTGCATTCGTCGTGGACCCGGCAGGTCAGCGTCTTCGCATTGTCGCCGCCGAGGAAAGCGGGGTCCCCGAAGATGTAGAGCGTCATGCCGCCGATCGGGGGGAGGAAGACGCTGAGGTCCGGGCGGGTGACGAGCTCGGGATACATACCGCCGGTCTGCTCGAACAGGCAGCGCCTGAGGCCGGTCTCGGCCACCCCGAAGCGCTCGGCGACGCCGGGCAGCCACCACACCGGATCGACGGCGATCTTGGTGACCGAGACGTCGCCCGCATCGTGGACGATCTCGCCGTCGACTTCGAGCCGGCCCGCGGCGATCGCGTCGCGGATCTCGTGCAAGGTCAGCCGCGCCTTGGTGATCGCGATCGACGGGCGGATGTCGACGCCCTCAGCGATCAGCTCCGCGAAATCCTGCGCCACCCGGTGGCCCCAGGGGTCGAGCGAGACGATCTTGCCGGGATCGCCCCATTGCGGATGCGGGCCGATCTCGCAGACCGGCGCGGTGTCGTGGAGGTCGGGCCGCGCCTGCGGGTCCATCGCCCCGGCCGAGATCGCGAGCGCGCGGTAGACCGAATAGGAGCCGCCATGCGCGCCGATCGCGTTGCGGTCCGAGGCGGAATTGACGGTGGCGACCACCGGGCCGCGCTCCTGCGCGGTCGCGGCGCCCCAATCGATCGGGAAGCGCGGCGGCCGGCGCGACCCCGGATGCGAGGTGAGGCGGATATGGCCGCTCTTTCCGGTCGAAGGCTCCATCGGCAGTTCCAGTCCCCAAGGCCCCGCGTCGCGGCGGGCGTCTCCTGCGAGGTCTAGGCCGGGTCGCGGGCAATTGCCAGCCGGTGGGCAGGCGGGGCCGGCGCTGTTAGGCTAAGGCGATGCGGCTCCTGACGCGCGCCATCGTGATCGCTGTCCGCCCGCACGGCGAGCATGGCGCGATCGTGCGGGCGCTGACGCCGGACGACGGGGTCCAGCCGGGCTTCGTGCGCGGCGGCAATTCGCGGCGGCTGCGGCCGGTGCTCGTCCCGGGCAACCTCGTCCAGGCCGAATATCGCGCCCGCACCGACGAGCAGCTCGCCCAGCTGTCGGTGGAGCTTGCGCACAGCCGCGCGCACCTGCTTTCGGAAGCTCTGGCCGCGGCGGGGATCGACTGGGCCTCGGCGCTCACCGCCGCCGCGCTTCCGGAAGGCCAGGCCTATCCTCGGCTCTACGAGGCGCTGGAGGGGCTGCTCGGCGCGATCGAGGCGGCCCCGAGCGCGCGCGGCTGGGCGGCGGCCTTGGTCCGCTACGAGCTGCTCCTGCTCGCCGAGCTCGGCTTCGGCCTCGATCTCTCCGAATGCGCCGCCACCGGCGCGCGCCGGGACCTCGCCTTCGTCAGCCCGAAGAGCGGACGCGCGGTGAGCCGCGCCGGCGCGGGCGCGTATCGCGACCGCCTGCTGGCGCTTCCGCCCTATCTTGCGGGCGGCAGCGGGTCGCCCGGATGGGCGGAGATACGGGACGGGTTGCGCCTCACCGGCCATTTCCTCGCCCGCAACCTGCTGATCGAGCGTCAGGCGGACATCCTCGCTGCCCGCGAGCGGCTGGTCGACCGGCTGAAGCGGATCGCAGGCGAGCGATGACGGCGATCCTGGGGGCGGCGCGCGGCCCCGCCGATGCTCAGACGAAATAAAGTGCTCGCCGGGTGAAGTCCGCTCCGGTCCATTCGAACAGGGCTGCGTCGCGGGCGGGGAGGGAGTAAATCAGCCACAGGCCGCCGCGCCCGGCGGCGCCGCGCCGGTCGCCTCTGGTCGGACGCGCCGGCGCGCGGATGTGGGAGTGGTAGCAGCCGAGCAGCACCTCGCCGCGCGCCCGCCTCAGCGCTGTCTCCCCGGCGATTTCGGCGGCGTCGATCGCGAAGGACACCGGGCCGTTGCGCGCGCCGCCGGTCGGAACGAGGCGCAGGAACAGCCGCGTCCGCAACGCGCCGAAGAGCAGCCCGCACGCCTCCTTCGGCCGCGCGGCCGCGGCCTCGCCGACGAGCTGCCGCCGCTCCTCGCGTCCGAGCAGGTAGATCAGAGGCCGAGAATCCGCGAGACGATCCGCTGGATGAACTCCTTCTCGCCCTTGAGCACGTCCCCAATCGTCCCGAGCACCGTGTCGATCACGCCGCTCCCTTCGAACCCTCCCGCCGCCATCTCGCCGGCCTCGTCGCCGAGGCGCGAGCCGGCGTCGAGACCCGACCGCAGGGCGTCGGGACGTTCGGCGAAAAAGTCCGCGATCGCGCCGGTAATCCTGACGAAATTCTCATTGATTTGATTGTCTAAATCCATGAAGCGTTCGCTCTGTGCCAGCATCCCCAGAGCAATTTCCCGGCGTCGCGATTCGAAGTCAGCTGCCGAGATCCCGCTTTCGATCTTGCGTGCCATAGTCTTCCTCCCCGATTTCCCGAGTCGTTAACCATAGCATTGTCTGTATTGTCTGGAAAGTTGTGGGACTTTCGTGGAAGTTGCTGAGCATGTTCCAAACTGACTTCGCCGGGTCGTAGGTTTGAGCGCCAAGCCGGCGGCGGCGCGGCCGGTTGACCTCGGGCGGCGAGACGTAGAGAAGCCGCGGGTGTGAAAGAATTCTTCCCCCACGCCGCCACCACCAACGGCATCACCGTCCGCGTTTCGGTGAGCTACCTTCCCGAGCAGTCGGAGCCGGGCAAGGGCCGCTGGTTCTGGGCCTATCACATCCGCATCGAAAATGGCGGGCGCAAGACGGTGCAGCTGGTCAGCCGCGAATGGACGATCTCCGACGGCCGCGGCGCCACCCATGTCGTCCAGGGCGACGGCGTGGTCGGCGAGCAGCCGCTGATCGAGCCGGGCGGCTCGTTCGATTACGTCTCCGGCTGCCCGCTGACCACGCCGACCGGATCGATGGAGGGCGAATATCAGATGGTCGCCGCCGACGGCGCCCGCTTCCCGATCACGATCCCCCGCTTCCCGCTGGTCGCCCCGCCGGTCCCGAGCTAGCGGACGAGCTGGACGGCGCGGGTCATCAGCGCGAGGAAGCGCGCGTCCTCGACCGCGGCGGCGGGATTGTTCCAGCTGCCCGCGACCGCGTGCCAGGTGCCGGCGCGGCTCTGGACGAGGAAGGTCATGTTGATCACGCCCGGCTCCGAGCCGCCCTTGTAGCCCAGATAGGCGAACTCGGCGGTGAGGGTGCGGCCGAGCCCCGGGTTGATCGCCAGAATATCGCGGGTCTCGTCGCTGCCGTTGCGCCGGAGCCAGTCCATCGTGCGGACGAGGTCGCCGGCCGAGGCGAACCATTCGATCGTGTCGATCTGCGCGGGCGCCGCGCCGATCCGCGACCCGTCGATGTCGGCAATGCCCATGGTCGCGAGGCGGCCGGCCAGGATTCCCCGCCGCTCCGCCTCGTTGCCGCGCAGCCAGGACTGGAGCAGCTCATCCTGCGCCGTCTTCAGCAGGAAGGCTTCGAGGGTCGAGAGGAAGGGGCGGTTGCGCTCCGGCGCGCGAAGGCCGAGCGCCGGCATCAGGGCTTCGACCCGTTCGCGCCCGACGACGTGGAGGAGGCTGTCGGTGGCGCTGTTGTCGCTCTGCGAGATCATCAGCGAAGCAAGGGTGTGGAGGGTCACGGGTGCGGCGCGCGGCCAATATTGCAGCGGGCCGGAGGGCGCGCGGCGCTCGGCGCGGACGACGTCCGTCCAGCGCCGTTCGCCGGAACGGATCGAGCGGTCGAGCTCGGCGAGGATGAACAGTTTGAACGCCGATCCGATCGCGAGCGGCCGCTCGGCATCGTGCTCGGCGAGAATGGCGGGTCGGTCGCCGAGGCGCGCGGCCGCGAACGAGACCGCGCCGGGCAGGCGGCGCAGTTCCTCGACGATCGCGGAAAGGCTGTCGCCGGGCACGTCGGTGCCGACCAGCAGCAGCCCGTCGATCCGGTGCGGAGCGTTGGGCTCCAGCGTCATGTTGAAGCGCAGGGTCGCGCGCTCGAATTCGAGCAGCACGACGCCCGCGGCCGCGGAGGACGGCTCGACCCGGACGAGGCGGCGGACCGCGCCGTGCGCACTGCGGATCTGGGCGGTCACCGCGTCGAGTTGGGGCCGGGGCACGGCCGCGAGGAAGCGCGGTGAGAACAAGGCGGCCGGATCGCCCTCGCCGCGGAAGAAGGGGACGAGCTCGGCCGCGCGGCGTGCGAGCTCCGGCGAGGGCTGCTGCGCCGCCGCCGGCGCCGCGGGAGAGACGAGGCCGAGCAGGGCGGCAAGAGCGAGCAGCAGGCGGTTCATCTTTATTCCTCCGGCCGGCAATCTATGCGTCCCGAGGGCGCTGGCAAGCGCCGCCGGCGAAGGCTAGGCTGGCGTGTCGCTGGAGGAGGGACGTCGTGAGAATCGGTCTTGTCGCCTGTACGTTGCTCGCGCTGGCATACCCCGCTGCGGGGGAAGCGGGCATTCCGGTGAGCCAGCGCGCGACCTGCCCGATCGGCGGGCAGTCGTTCGAATATGCCACCACCGCCTCCTACACCACCTGGGGCGCCCGCCCGGACGGACGGCCGTTCGGAAGCTGGCACTTCCCGCTCGCTCTGCCGGAATGCCCGGACAACGGCCTGGTCATGTATCGCGCGTTCAGCGACGCGGAGGTAGCGCGGCTGCGCCCGCTCGTCGCTTCGCCCGAATATCAGGCGCTGCGGCGGAGCGGCGACACCTCTTATTACCGCGCCTCCTGGCTGATGGAGCGGATGGGCGCGCCGGCGACGCATTACCTCTGGGCCCTGGTCCAGGCGAGCTGGCAGGCCGAGGAGGTGCCGGCGCTGCGGCGGCGCTATCTGGAGGAGCTGGTCCAGCGCGGCGCGGCTCTGGGAGAGCCGCGCGACCTCGAAACGCTCGCGGTTCGCTCCCGCATCGTCAACGCCCTGCGCGAGCTCGGCCGGTTCGAGGAGGCCGCGGCGATGATCGCGGCGACCCCGATCGAGACCCTCGCGCCGGACAGCGAGACCGTCCGCGCGACCGACGACTGGCGCGGCCATTACCGGCAACTCGGTATTCTGGTCGCCCGCCGCGACTCCTCGATCGAGCCGATCGACATGATCCCCCGCCGCGAGGCGCAGCGCCGCTGCGCGGACCCGGCCGCGCTCGACGCCGCCGCGCGCGCTCTCTGCCGGGAGTGGGACCCGGCCTGGGCGCCGGAGCCCGCGCCGGGCTCCTGACGCAACCACCGGCCGGCTTCGCCGTTACAGGGGTGGAAGAATACAGGGAGTCCCGACCCATGCCGGTTTCGACCACCAGCCTCATCGAGCGGATCGCCCGCGTCATCGCCGGCCGGATCGTCAGCGTCAACGCGGACGGCAACGATCCTTCGGCGGGCGACCGGGTCGACGCGATCTGGCGCGACTATCGCGAGGATGCGATCTCGATCCTGAAGACCCTGCGCGAGCCGGACCCGGCCATGGCCGAAGCGGGCGATCTCGCCACCTGGCAGCGCATGATCGAGGCGGCGCTGGCGGAGCAAGGCGAGGACGTGGGGGGCTGACGTCCTTCGAGACGGGTCTTCGCCTTCGCTCAGCCCCTCCTCAGGACGAACGGAAAGACCGGAGAACGACCTTCCCGTTCGTCCTGAGGAGCCGGTGAGCCTGTCGAACCGGCGTCTCGAAGGACGCTTTGGGTGTCGTTCACCGGTCTCCGAAGACTCCCAGCGCCCAGAGCGACGGGACCGCCAGTCCGAGCGCCAGGGCGACGTCGAACACCCTCAAGGGCACCAGCCGCTCTCCCCGGCGGCCGTAGCGGAGGCGGTCGACGGCGGTGATCCACAGGATCGAGAGGCCGCAGACGGCCGCGACGCCGCACAGCAGCAGGAAGGGGAGGCGGAGCGCGGCCGGCCAGCCCGGCGCGAACAGGCCGAGCACCAAAGCGGCGAATCCAGCGACGACGCCGATCCCGGTCGCGCGCTTCACCGTCCAGCCCTGGCGGATCGGGTGCAGCGGCTGGCGCCGACGGCTCACAACGCGCCGGTCATGAACAGATGCACGGTCACGGCGGCGCTTGCGGCCAGAATCGCGCCCCCGATCGCCCCGCCCAGCAGAGAGACTCCGCCCGCGGCACGCACGGCATCCTCACCGCCGCCACCGGCGCGGGCGTCCTCGATCTTCGGCAAGGCGTACTGGACGTAGAGGCTCTTGGCGAACAGCGACATCGCGACCAGCATTCCGATCGTGCCGCCGGGGGTTTCGAACACGTAGCCGAGAGCGACCGGGAGGACGAGCAGGAGCAGCCCGAAGGCCCACATCTTGCGGTAGAGGAACCAGGCGAAGCCGAACAGGAGGGCCGGCCAGCAGAAAGCGAAGGCGATGCCGCCCCGGCCTCCCGCATTCTTCGCCCGCGTCGCTTCCCAGGCGCCGTGGAAGCTTTCCGCATTCGGGCCGATGAAGGCGGCGATCTCGTCCCAGCCGGTCTCCTCCCAGAGCCTCCGGTTCCGCGCCTTCTGGCCGGCGAAGTCGAACGGGCCGGGGCGGTCGCTCATGCGTCGATCGCTTCCTCGTCCACATCGGCGGCGTGGCTCTGGATGAAGGCGAAGCGATGCTCCGGGTTGCGCCCCATCAGGCGGTCGACGAGGTCCCGCACGCCGGCGCGCTCCTCATATTCCTGCGGCAGCGTGATCCGGATCAAGGCGCGCGTCTTCGGGTCCATGGTGGTCTCGCGAAGCTGCTGGGGGTTCATCTCGCCCAGGCCCTTGAAGCGGGAGACGTCGACCTTCTTGCCTTTGAAGAGCGTGCGCTCGAGCTCGGCGCGGTGGCCGTCGTCGCGCGCATAGGCCACCGTCCCGCCGGCGGCGAGGCGGTAGAGCGGCGGCTGGGCGAGGAAGAGATGGCCGCGGCGGACCAGCTCCGGCATCTCCTGGAAGAAGAAAGTCATCAGCAGGGTCGCGATATGGGCGCCGTCGACGTCGGCGTCGGTCATGATCACCACGCGCTCGTAGCGAAGGTCGTCCGGGTTGCAGCGCTCCCGCGCCCCGCAGCCGAGCGCGAGGGTGAGATCGGCGATCTCCTGGTTGCCGCGGATCTTGTCGGCGGTGGCCGAGGCGACGTTCAGGATCTTGCCGCGGATGGGGAGGATCGCCTGGGTCTTGCGATCGCGCGCCTGCTTGGCCGAGCCGCCCGCGCTGTCGCCCTCGACGATGAACAATTCCGTCCCGGCCGGATCGTCGTTGGCGCAATCGGTGAGCTTGCCGGGCAGGCGAAGCTTGCGGCCGCTGGTCGCGGTCTTGCGCTTGACCTCGCGCTCGGCGCGGCGCTTGAGGCGCTCGTCCATCCGGTCGAGGACGAAGCCGAGCAAGGCGCGCCCGCGGTCCATATGGTCGGCGAGATAATGGTCGAAATGGTCCCTCACCGCCGCCTCGACCAGCCGCGCCGCGTCCGGGCTGGTCAGCCGGTCCTTGGTCTGGCTCTGGAACTGGGGGTCGCGGACGAACACCGAGAGCATGATCTCGGCGCCGCCGACCACGTCCTCGGCCTGGATGTCCCTGGCCTTCTTCTGGCCGACCAGATCGGCGAAGGCGCGGATGCCGCGGGCGAGCGCGGTCCGGAAGCCCTGCTCGTGGGTGCCCCCGTCCGGCGTCGGGATGGTGTTGCAGTAGAAGGAGGAGCCCCCTTCCGACCAGAGCGGCCAGGCCACCGCCCATTCGACCGAGCCCTGCTCACCCGGAAAGGCCTGGCGGCCGCTGAAGAAATCGCTGGTGGCGCATTCGCGGGCGCCGATCTGCTCCCTGAGATGGTCCGAGAGGCCGCCCGGAAACTGGAACGCCGCCTCGGCCGGTGTCTCGTCCGAGATCAGCGAGGGATCGCATTTCCAGCGTATCTCCACTCCGGCGAACAGATAGGCCTTGGAGCGGGCGAGCCGGTACAGCCGGGCCGGCTTGAACCGCGCCTCGGCCCCGAAAATCTCGGCGTCGGGCACGAAGGAGAGGGTGGTGCCGCGCCGGTTCTGCGTCGGCCCCAGAAGCTCGAGCTTCGAGGTGGGCACGCCGCGCGAGAAGGTCTGGCGATAGAGCTCCTTGTTGCGCGCGACCTCGACGACGGTGTCGGTCGAAAGCGCGTTGACGACGCTGACGCCGACGCCGTGAAGCCCCCCCGACGTCGCATAGGCCTTGTGGCTGAACTTGCCGCCCGAATGCAGCATGGTGAGGATCACCTCGAGCGCCGACTTGCCCGGATATTTGGGATGCTCGTCGATCGGGATGCCGCGGCCGTTGTCGGCGACCGTCAGCCTGTTGCCGGACTCGAGCGTCACCTCGATCCGGGTCGCGAAGCCGGCGACGGCCTCGTCCATCGAATTGTCGAGCACTTCGGCCGCGAGATGGTGCAGCGCCCGCTCGTCGGTGCCGCCGATATACATTCCCGGACGCCGGCGGACCGGCTCCAGCCCTTCGAGCACCTCGATCGAACGGGCGTCGTAATCGCCGGCAGCGGCGGCGGAGGACGCGAACAGATCTGTCATGACCGCAGGTATAGGAGGCCGGGAGTCCCGCGGGCAAGGTTGAGGCCCTTTCTATCCACAGCTCGATGTTGCCGAAGCTGCGCCGCTTTGCTATCTTACCTTCGTCTTACGAAAGGATGAGGCGTTGGCGCGAGCCGAAAAATCGACGACCACGGTTTCCACCAAGGGGCAGGTGATCCTGCCCAAGGCCGTCCGCAAGCATCGCCGGTGGGACGCGGGGACGAAGCTGATCGTCGAAGATACCGAAGAGGGCGTGCTGCTCAAGGCCGCCCCTCTGTTCGTCCCGACCGAAATCGGCGCGGTGTTCGGCTCGCTGCCTGTCGCCGGCAAGGCGATGACGGTCGAGGAGATGAATGAGGCCGTCGCGGCCGAGGCGCAGCGGCGTGCGCGCGATTGACACCAATGTCCTCGTCCGCTTCCTGACGGGCGACGATCGCGCTCAGGCGGCAAGGGCCGGCAGGCTCGTCGAGGCCGGCGACATTTTCGTCGCGACGTCGGTACTGCTGGAGACCGAATGGGTATTGCGGAGCGGCTATGGCCTCGCGGCCGGGCCAATCGTGGAGGCGCTGCGAGGCTTCGCCGGCCTCCCGGGCGTGACGCTCGAGGACCCGCCGCTGGCCGCCCGCGCGCTGGACTGGGCGGAGCAGGGTCTCGACTTCGCCGAGGCATTGCATCTCGGACGGGCGCAGGGCTGCAGCGTTTTCATGAGCTTCGACCGAAAGCTCGCCGGGGCCGCGGCCGGCCTATCGGACGTCGAAATCGCCGCGCCTTGAAGTTGTGCGCGTCTACGGTCTGGCGGCGTTGCGGAAGAGCGCGGCGGCGAGGAGCCAGAGGAGGGCGAAGCCGGTGCTGAAGACGCCGCCGCGCGGGTCCGCCGGGAGGCCGCCGAGGCCGAGTCCGGCCTGCGCGACCGCGGCGAGGAGCGAGGCGAGCGCCATGCCGGCAGGCCGGAAGCGAGCGATGATCGCGCCGAACAAGGCGAGCATGACCACCGCCAGGAACAGCAGGTTGTAGGGATTGTCCTCCGAGCCGATCATGCCGACGGCGCCGTTCACCCAAACCGTGAGGAAGGCCGCGGCGAGGGTGACCGCCACGCCGCCGCGATAGGCGAAGTTGCCGGTCTTTCGCACCGTCATCTCGAAGGCGAGGCCGACGCTGCCGAACAGCAGGCCGGCGAAGACGAAGTCGAGCGGCGACCAGTTCACCTCGTCGGTGAACTGCATCGCGACCAGCGGCAGCACCAGCAGCGCCGCCGCCGTGCCCCAGCCGAGCAGCCGCCATGGAAAACCGCGCGACCTCGTTTCCAATAATTCCGCCATCGCCTCGGCCTCCTTCGGTGAACGACGCCGCCTTGCTGGCAGGGCAGAGCGGTGAGCGTCATGAGCGAAGGCTGAGCAATCGCTGAGCAATGCTTCAGCCGGCGGGGTTCGTCGTGCGGCAGGCGGCGCGGAGCGCTTCCATGAGCGGAAGGGCGGTGATGGCGCGCGCCTCGCCGGGGAAGGTGAGGGCGATGCGGTTGATCGGCAGGGCCAGCACCCGGTTTCCTTCGAGCTTCACTTCGGCGATCTCGGCCGCGCGCAGCTTGTTGGCCATGCCCGCGGCCTGGATGGCGGCGGCGGCGTCGGCGAAGCGGATCCGCTCCCGGCGGCCGTCGGCACGGTGCAGGACCACCTCGCGGCCCTGCTGGGCGACGCTCCGGAGCCGGCCGGCGATCGCGCGCTCGGCGAAGGAAGCGGCGGCCTGCGCCGCTGCCGGCGTCGGAAGATGGAACTCCAGCGACTCGTCGTAGCCGGTCGTGACGATCACGATCCTCGAGCCATCCCGCTCGATGCCGCGGACCAGCGGCCAGCCGATCGCCGGGGCATTCCCTTGCAGATAATTGCCGCCGAAGCGGGGCAGCGAATAGCAGGTGCCTCCGCCCCCGCCGGTGCTCGCAGCCGGCGTGACCTCGTCGATCGCCCAGCGCCGCAAGCCGGAGGCAAGTTCGATCCGGCCCCCCGAAGCGACCGTCTCCGCGAACGCGGCATGTGCGGCCACAGCTTCGGGCCGGCGCCCCGGAGGGCCCTCATCGACCTGAAGCTGTGGCCGCACATGCCGCGTTCGCG
>Ga0196965_1000563_pt1 | contig 20028 bp, 12 predicted proteins | sample S1_20metaG_FD_148668 | JGI IMG/M metagenome (GOLD analysis project Ga0196965, IMG submission 148668) | Soil microbial communities from Anza Borrego desert, Southern California, United States - S1_20 | ecosystem: Environmental > Terrestrial > Soil > Desert | place: USA: California | collected... | reverse complement strand
ACGCCTCGCGTGTTATCCGCCCCGCAGCGTCGTAGGTCGCTCCCGTCGAGTAAGTGCGCGTGACGCCGTCGCCGAGGTTCCCAGAGAAGGTCTGCAACCGTCCTGGTGGGTCATACGTGTGGCTGACGGTGTGGCCGGAGGGCAGCATCTGCGTCTCCACGGCTCCGGCGCGCGTGTACGTCCGACCCGTTGTGTATGCCCCGCTCCACACGCCCGACGCCTTGAACATCTGCCGCTGCGACAGTGGCCGCCCCAGCGCATCGTAGGAGTCCACCGCCAGGTGTTCGACCTCGCTCCCGGCGGAGTAGTTGCCGCCCTTGTAGTCGTACCAGAAGCGACCGCGCCCGTAGACGTCCGCCGCCGGGTTGTCGTAGTACCGCTCGATGTCGGGGTTGACGGTCGTATTCGAGTAGTCGACCGTCTTGTTGCGTGAGAGCGCATCGTAGCCGTAGGTAATCGTGACCGAGCGCGCATCCGTCTTCGTGAGGAGGTTGCCGCCCGCGTCGTAGGTGTAAGTCACCGTGCCGCTCTCCGGGTTCGTCGTCGAGGTGAGACGCGAGAGGCTGCTGTAGTTGAACGTGCGCGGTGTCTGCGTGCCCTGCGCGACTTGTGTCAGATTACCGAGCGCGTCGTAACTGTAGGAGGTAGGCTGGACGGGCGCGGCGGTCGAGCCGAGGCTGCCCGTCACCTTGTCCGGTTCATCCACCCTCGCCAGTTGCCCCAGCCCGTTCATCATGCTGCGACGCGCCTTGCCCGCCTGATCCGTGACGGTCGTAAACTCCGCGTCGTAGGCGGTAGTCACAGCGCCCGAACTGCTCGTGTTCGCGCCCCACGGCGCGGGTAGCGTTGCGCCGTTGAAGGTCTGCGCTTCGATGGTCCGTCCGCCATTGTCGGACTTGCTGCGCGTCCACCCCATCGAAGGCTCGCTCGTGGCCTGGTGCGAGTACTGCGCGCGGTAGGGGTTCGAGACTATTTGGTAGCTGTGTGACCCGCTGTAGCTGTAGCGCATCTGCACTTTGACGCCTGCCGTCTCGGACGTTTCGCTCTCGGTTGCGCTGTCTTCGAGTCGGCGGCTCAGGCGCACGCGTCCCAGTTGATCGTAGTGCTCAACGGAGACGAGCTTACCGTCGCCCGCGTTCGTCAGATCGGAGCGCACGATGACTCTCCGGTTCACGTCCGAGTAGGCGGTCGCGGTGTGCGTCTCCTTCGCCGCGATGCCTTCCGCGACCTTGACCAGCGTGGGACGCCCGAAAGCGTCATAAGTCGTGGCCGTCGCCGCGCCGTTCGGGTCGGTCACCCGTGTTACCGCGCCCGTGTAATAGTCGTACTCGGCGGTCGTCATCTGCTCGACGCCCGTTTGGTATCCGATTTTAGTCGTCGTCGGGTAGAGGTCGGCGTAGCCGTTGACCGCCCCGTAGGCGTACTGGGTTTGTGTGCCCCGCGCGTCAGTCGAGAGAATGGGGCTGCCGTAGCTGTTGTACTGCGTCGAGACCGAGTTGACCGTTATCAGAGGGTTGCTGGACACTCCCTTGGTCGAGTCCCACGTCTTCTGCTGGGTCGGATTGCCGGTCGTCGCGGCGTTGTCGTAATAGAACTCCGTCCTGGAGAGCGTCTGTGTGCCGTTGCCCGCCTCCGTGGACGCAATCGTGCCGCGCGTGCGCGGCGCGGTGCTCCGGTGGTAAACGTCGCCGTCCTCGGTCGTCGAGTTCGAGGCGTCCGGCGTCGGGTTGTTATAGACGCTGCTGGTGACACGCTTGAGCGTCGCGCCCCAAGGCGCATAGGCGGGGTCAGGGTGTCCCCCCGTGGTGCGCTGCACGTTCCCGTAAGGAACCCGGTCGTATTCCTCCACCTGCGTCACGTTCCCGTTCTTGTCCCGGCTGTACTCCTTGATCGAGGTCTGCGAGAGATTGCCCTGCCCGTCTTTAATGGACGTCAACTCGTATTTCACGTAAGGATTGAACATCGATCCCTCGTTGAATAACGGGGCAGATGTGCGCGCAGTGTTGTTCTGCCAGTAGCGTTCAACCACCGTGCCGTCCGCTCGCACGGATTTATACGCCTGCCCGTCTCCGATCGGCACCGCCCAGCTATCGGTCTTGTTCATGTACTCGGTCGATACGCCCCCATCCGGTCCCGTGATGGCGCAACTCGCAGGCTTGCCCGTCTGGTAGGTCATCAGGTACGTCCACGTTTCCGTCACGCAGCCCGTCGCGCCGGGCGCCCCGCAGACGGCGTTACTGACCGGGGAGGTCAAGTCATACTCGGGCCGGTAGACGAGGTCCTTGCGCGTCGCGTAGTTCTTGAGCACATCCTTCGAGTCGATCAGGTTGACGTTGTCATACAGGTACTGGTAAGAGGCCTTGGCCCCGGAGGGCAGTGTCACGGAGTTGACCTCGCCCCACCCGTAGGAGGGGTTGGCCGTGTTCGCGTTGTAGGCAAAACCGTAAGTGAGATTACTGCCCGCCTGCGCCGGCAGGGTGATCTGCGTTACCACGCGTAAGGAGGCCTGTAGCGGCCAGGTGTGGTTCAGGTAGCTCGGCAGGTAGGTCTTATTAACCTGGATAGTGCCCCACAGTATCCTCCATTGCACCAACTCGTTGTTCGTGCCGCGCACATGCACCGTGTCCTGATTGGCTGCCGAGTTGTATTCGAGGACAACCGAGCGGCCTACCTGATCGTTGATCCGGACGGTGTCATGACCGCCGTAGTTCTGATCGCTGAGCGTGTTGATGATCTCGATGTAGTTGTTGTTGCGGTCGTAGATGCGCTGCGGGGCGTTGCCGCCCGTGACGCGACCGCCGTCGGGCAGGTAGAGCGTCCAGGGGTTGTTCTGCCAGACGGTGTCCGAGTCGTGCTGGATTTCGAGCCGCAGGTAAGTGCCATCGATGCTGAAGTAGGTGAGCGTTCCCGTTGTCCCGGTGACGCTCTGGCAAGCGCCCCTCCCGTCGGGCAGGATACGCGAGTAGCCGCCCCCCTGCGCTTCTTCCCACCCGCCGTCGAGGCGCATCGGGTGGCGGCTGCCGTCAGGCAGCGTCAGCATCAGCTTGGCGATGTGCAAGCCGTACTCATTCTCCCCGGCGTCCTGCGAGCAGAAGTCGTCGGGGTTGCTGAAGTGCTTGTACTCGACGGAAAGTTCGTACTTGAAGGCGTAACGCCAGCCGCCGTCGGGACTCTCATTCAGTCTGCTCTCGTCGTGGGGCTGACCGCCCACTCCGTAGGCCGTCACCGGGTAGCTGTCCCACAGCTTGGAGTTGTAGACGAGGTTGAGCGATGCCTTGAGGCCGCCTCGCCCGGCGGGCAGTCCCCCCAGCGGGATGCTCAAGCCCAGGTTGCCGCCCGACGTGCTGATCGTCTCGATGTCGGAGATGGCGTAGGAGCCGCCGGGGTTGAAGCCGCGCTGGGGTGAGGTGTTCTGCGCGCCGACGGTAAAGGCATAGGCGAGCAGCAGGCACAGGGCGGCGCACGCACGCAGGAGGAAGGAGGATGTGGCACGGCTTTTCGTCATCTTTGTGGTAGGCATCTGCAATTGCGATATTCCGGTGAAGGAGACCTGATATGGGGGCTGCGCTCTTAGTTGCTGCTCGCGACGGTGAATGCCCCATCCTCTTGTCTGGGGCCGATGGTGATGGAGGCGATGTCGAGGGTAGTGTTGCAAAAACCGTCCGCCTACACAAGATATTGATGCAGCAGATGACTCCTCAGCCCAACTAATTACGGCCAAAATATTTTTTGCAACACTACCCGTAAATGTTCGCTCAGAATTTCAAACTGAACCGCTTCCGAGAAGCGATTCTTGCAACGGAAACACTATCAGGGCGCGTTTTGTGTGAAGTTACGGCCTGTCACATTCTGATTCTGCGTTATAGTGACACTATAGTTGGGTGGAGTGAACGTCCCCGCGCCCGGTACAACCAAGACCCTGTATGTACCGGCATTGAGATTCGTTATTTGATAGTTGCCGCTGCTATTAGTCTTGGCAGTGGCGGGCGCTCCGCTGCCGACGGCCTGCACTACGACATTAGCTATTCCACCGCCACCCGCATTAGTTACCTTACCGCTGATTGAACCTGCCATGATTATCTCCTTTGCGTGAGGTTAAGTTTAGAACGCGTACTTCAAGGCTAATTGAACACGCCGCCCCGGCGTGATCGTATTGGTCGCTTGCCCGAAGCCGGGAGCTTCGAGGTAGCGCGCCGGGATACCGAAATTAGCGCGGTTGATGAAATTAAAAATGTCCGCACGCACGGTGAGACTCTGGCGTTCGGAGATGGTAAAACGCTTCAATATGGTCATGTCGAGTTCAAGTACATTACCGGCGCGGAATGTGTTGCGTCCTACGCGTCCATCCTGTCCGACGGGTGCCAGCAGCGTGACCGGATCGACCGTCAAGCGCAGAGGTTGGCGGCGGTCTCCCGTCTGTACGAGGCCATCCGTCGTATTCAGGCGGTCAGTCAGGTTGCCGTCGAGATTCACGTCGTGGATCGAGTTGACGGTAAAAGGCTGTCCCGTCTGAAAGCGGCCGGTGCCGGCAATCTGCCAGCCGTCGCGGAGCAGGCTGGATACTCCGTCGCGATGGGGCGGGCATGGAAAGTCGTAGATGAACTGATAGGTGACACGATGTCGTGCGTCGAAGTTTGCGGGGCCGCGTTCGCCTGCCAGCGTCAGGCTGTTTTGTGGCAGAGCGGGCGCGCCGGCCAGATCGAACACGTCGGACACGTCATCAATCGTTTTCGACAAAGTGTAGGACGCCTGATATTGCAGCCCTCGCCGGAAGCGGCCACGTAACTGCAACTGCAAGGCGTCGTAGCGCGAGTGCGCGCTCGTCTCATACCGGGTGATCGCGCCGATGCCGCCCACAGGCCGGGACGGAGGCAGCACCCGCCCTTCTACTTCGGGGATGCCGAAAGTCCTGTCAAGTACATGGAAGGCAACAGGCACGAGTGTTGAGCCGGAGCCGAGATTAGGTGTGGTGAAGCGCAGCAAGTGTCGCCCCTGTGTGCCGACGTATGCGACGGTAAAGAATGCATTAGCGTTTAGTTGCTGCTCTACGGTCAGACTGTAATGCTGCGCGGCTGGTGTGGCGAGGCGGCGCGCAGGTAGTGTCGCGCCAAGCGCGCTCGGAAAATGTTCCGAGATAAAGTCGAGCACATCAGTCAACGTCAACGCCGGGTTAAAGCTATTGAATGTGCCGGGGCGCACGAGTGGCACGTCGGCGTCGCCTGCGAAGAGAAACGTCGTGGCCGGATTGTAGAAGGTCAGCGAGGTCGTATCATCCTGCGCATTCGACCCGCCAAAGTTGAGTGTGATGAACGTGGGGAAAACATTGCGCGACTGGCTTGCCACCGCGCCCAGAATTTGATCGTAGAAGACGCCGTAACCGGCGCGCACCACCGTCGGACGCTCTTTGCCAAACGGCGTCGGCGAGTAGGCCACGCCGAGGCGCGGCGCAAAGTTATTGCGGTCGGGATCGAAGATGCGCGTGCGGCCTTCGATGAACCGGCGCAAACCCGGAGCCAATGCCAACTCAGGAGCGATGAACGTCTGCTCGATGCGTCGGTTCGACTCGCGCACAGGCGTGTTGTATTCGTAGCGCAGGCCATAGGAGAGCGACAGACGAGGGCGCGGTCGCCACGTGTCCTGTGCGTAGAAATTCAGTTGGTAATAACGAAGGCTATTGCGTGCGTCAGCAGTTCTGTTCAGCGTCAGGTAGAAATTGCTGGCCGCGCCTACGGCCGCGAGGTCTTCAGGTCTGATGAACGGGTTGAGGTCGTTGCCAGCGGGCAGGCGAAATGCGCCGTCCTCGAAGATTAGGCGCGGCGCGCCGTTGAAGGTGACGAGCGGGCGCGAATTACGCGGCAGATCGCTATTTAACTCACTGCGGCGCATATCAATACCCAAGTTCAAGTCGTGCGTGCCCACGCGCCACTTCAATTCGTCGGCTACCTGGTAAGTGTTGTTGACGCGGTGCTGCGGAAAGTTAAAAACATCCACGCCGATAGGGCTGAAGCCTGCGATGATGACTTGGCCGAGCAGCCCGATTTCGTCTTCGACCGTGGGAACATCGGGATCGCGAAGAAACGTTATCGCACCAGTGTTGCGCTGACCGATCGCCGCCGGTGTAGTGGTGTTGATCATGAGCGGCGCATTCAACAGAAACGGCGTGTGCGGCAGGCTAGCGCTCGACATGAGAAAATTACGGTCGCGTATTTCGTCAAAGTCGAGCCGCGTGCGCCCGTAGGAAAGGCGCACCTGATTGAACATAGGCCGGGCGGAGTTGACTGCGCTCATTTCGCTGTTGAAGAAGAAGGAAGAATTTTGCGCGCGCACGCGGGGACGCAGGCTGGAAAAGAGCGCGCCGCCTGTGACCGGAACGATGCGAAAGTCGTCCGTGTAGTTGTAGCGTTCCGTGACGGACTGCTGTCGGCCTTTGTATTTGAAGTCGCCATCAAACTTTGCGGACAGAATTTTACCTTGCATGCTGGCGGGCAGACTTTGCGTGAAGGTGTTTGGGCCGTAGACGCCAGCCGGGTTATTAGGAAGCGGAAAGAGACTGAAGATGGCTGAACCATTTCGACTGGCAGGGATCGCGGAGGTCGGGTCGCCGGTGAAGGGATCGCGGAAAATCCCGGTTGCGCCAGTCTGAAAGATGCCGCGTTGTGCGACTGTGGGCACGGCGAAGTTTGCTTCCTGGCTGGCAATCGTGCGCTGGCCTTCCCCCGCGAGGAAGTAAAAAAAGTGCGGGCGCTTAATTGCCCCGCCGAGCACGAAGCCAGCCTGTCCGAACGTGAATGAATCTTCGCCGCCGCTCTGGTTTTGGACGGTGAACGGTTGCCCATCGAGCAGGACTGCTTGACCGCCCACACGCAGCGCGGTGCGAGCGTTACCATTCGCGGTGTCGAAAAAGTTGCGAGCGTTCAATTGACTCGCATTAAAGAAGCCGTAGAACGCGCCGTGCGTCGCGCTGCCGCCAGACTTAGAGACGGCGTTCACCTGTGCGCCGATGTTGCGCCCGAATTGCGCGGGCGCGAGTAACGTAATGAGGTGATACTCCTGAATGGACTCAATCGGCTGTGGGACGAGTGCCACAAACCCTTGACGACGCACGCCGATATCCTCATCGTTATTGTCTGATCCGTCCACGGTAAAATTGTTAGCGCGCGAGCGCAGTCCGTTGACCGCAAACTGCCCAGCCGAGCCGACGCCTGCGCCGACGCCGGGGCCAGCGACGCTTCCCAAGGTCTGCGGTGGCGGCGCGACACCCGGCAGGAGCAACGCTAACTCATCGAAGGTGCGAACCAATGTGCTTCCGCCGAGCGGCAATATCGCCACGTCGATGTTCGTGAACGAGCCGCTGCGCCGCCCGTCATGAGCGGAAAACTGTGCGCGAATCTCCGTCTCTTCGACGCCCAGTGCAGGGGCATTCGGCGTCGGAGCCGCAGCCACCGTCGTGCTTGTGCCGACCGGTTCCAAGCCAATGGGCACAGGCACTACTTCGCCAGTGCGTGTGACCGAGAGCCGTTGCAAAACTGCTTTAGTTATGTAACCTGGCAGCGAAACTTCTATCCGGTAGACAGCGGGAGCGAGTAGACCCTGAAAGAAACGGCCGCGCGAATCGGCTCGCAATATAATGACCAGTCCGCTTTGTTGATTGATGATTTTGACTGTTGCCCCTACGACAGCAGCGCCCGTCCGGGTATCGCTGATCGTACCTTCAAACGCGCCCGTCACAGTGTCCTGCGCGCGTAGAGGACTGGGCAAGATCGATAGATGCACGCTCAGCAACAGTGTGAGGAAAGCAACGGTCGGGCGCAATGTCCGAAGGCCATTCATAGCGCTTGAAAGATAGTAACGAGAGGAAGAATGGGAACTTTCTATTATATTCCAAGCACCGGCAAAGGTGCTCTCGCGTGAGAGAGTACTGACTTTATGCTCAAGTCCGGTTAGCGTCAACAAATATTTACGCGGGCAGTGTCTAAATCAGAGGTGCAGGGTAGCGTGGGTACTTGCGCTGGCGTAACTGATGTGCATTGTAGCAGCGCACGAACAGGTCAACCGCTCGACGTAGAGTGTGGATGCAGCGTGAGACAGCGCGAATGCCTGCCGCGTCTGGCGAGACCGAGCAGGCGAAGTTTGTCGCTTCGCTATTCAATATCGCTGCCTGAACGTTATGCTCTCGAAAAACTTTCTCGACTCAAATTAATCTTTGCAACACAGCCGGGGGCAGCGAGATGTTGCTCAATAGCAGCCGTCGTGCGTTCTTGGATTCTGGCGAGCACCGCGCGGCTAAGACCCAGCATAGTGAGACGGTCAGTACCGAGCAAGCCGACCGCCGCAAGCTCCTGTGGGTCTTCCGCCCGTGCAATGACATTAGCCACATGCAACAGTAGTGCGATGGGTGCGTTGATGCGCAGCGCATCATGATGTGTTTGGACTGTGGCAGTTAAATGGCGCGGAATGCCGCACGATTCAAACATCCACTGCCCGACCTGAGCGTGGTCTACGCCGAAAGCAGCGACCTCACGATTAATACGCGCCTCGTCTGGAAGCCACAGGATATTTTCCATCTCTCGCGGAAAGAGCGAATAGAGTAACGCCTCTCCGAGATCATGGAGCAACCCGAGCGTATAAGCATCATGAGCATCAATAATGGCCGTCTGTTCAGCCAGCAGTCGAGCCGCTTCCGCACAACGAAGTGAGTGCTCAAGGAATAGGCGAGAATTATCGTCAAGCTCGTCATGTGGGCTGTCTTGCATGAGCACCGACCGCAGCCGCATTTCGCCCAGCCGCTCACAGGCCGCGTGTAGATTGATGGCGGGAGAATGATCGTCCGGGGCATTCGATGCGCGCAGCACGGAGAAGGCGAGGATCGGATCACTTTCAACTTCTCTTATTAACTCCGAAAGGGGCATCGTCTGAATTAGATGGGAAGGCGGAGGGAGCGATAAGCGTTTGATACCTGAGCCGAGTTCTATCTCTTGTCGGATTCTCGCGAGCGCATCGAGGCCGCAAAACGCGCGGACAACGTCCGGATCGAATTGCCTTCCGGCTTCACTCTTGAGCCTTTCAATCGCCTCTTCATGCTTCCATGCTTGACGAAACGGACGCGGGCTGGTCATGGCATCGTAGGCATCTGCGACGAGAATGATGCGCGAGGCCAGGGGAATCCGTTCCCCCTGCAAGCCCTCCGGATAGCCTGAGCCGTCAAAGTGCTCATGGTGGTGGCGCACGAACCTCGCTATCTCATCCATCTCCGGCATTCCGGTGAACATGCGCGCCCCGCGTTCGGAATGGAGTCGCATGGTGGCCTGTTCCTCGTCGGTAAGCGCGGCGGGCTTCAGCAGAATACTATCAGGAGTTCCGATCTTACCGATGTCGTGCAGTAGAGCCGCCAGCGAAAGGGGTTCGAGCATCTCGACCCTGAGTCTCATGCGCCGACCGATCGCCGCAGCATAACCGCTCACGCGCCGGGCATGCCCGTAGATGTGTTCGTCCTTCGCTTCCAGCGCATCCGTGATCGTTCGCACGATGCCTTGCGTCATCTCCTGAAGACGCGCCGATAGCCGCTTGTTCGTCTGCTCCAGTTCATAACGAGATTTACTGGTTTCATAATGTTCCAAAGCCCTATCGACCGTCTGACGTAAATCATCATTGTTCCAGGGCTTCGTCACATACTTATAGACCTGACCGCAATTTATCGCCTCGACTAGTTCTCCGACATCCGTATAGCCGGTGAGGATGATGCGCACCACATGCGGGCGCACTTCGGCCGTGCGTTTGAGCAACTCGATGCCGCTCATGCCGGGCATCCGCTGATCTGTCATGAGGAGCGCGATGTCGTGCTGGTTCAGGAGTTGCAGCGCTTCCAGGCCTGACGTTGCCGTAATCACTTGATAGTCACGGCGGAAGAGTCTTTCGAGCAGGCGCAGGTTGGCCGGCTCATCATCGACAATCATAATCTTATAAGGCATTCGGGAAAGTTCTCCGTTTCTCTTTAAGGAGGAATAAATCGCGTGAGGTTGGCTGTGCGGCTTCATGCCGCGTCGGAACGTTTGGCATCTACCGGGAGAGTAACCGTAAATGTCGTGCCCTGACCGGCGCAGCTCTCGACTTTGATCGAGCCGCCATGCCGTTCGATGATGCTGTAGGTGACTGAGAGCCCCAGCCCCGTACCTTCACCTACAGGTTTAGTCGTAAAGAAAGGGTCGAAGATTTTCTTCAGATATTCGGGCCGGATGCCACATCCTGTGTCGCTAATTCTGACGGCGACCATCTCCCCTTCGACAGTCGTTCCTACCTGCACCACGCCGCCTTCTTTAGTGGCCTGTGCGGCATTGACGAGCAGGTTCATCCAGACTTGATTGAGTTGCCCTGCGTAACAATCGACAAGCGGTAATTCGGAATAGCGCCGCCGGAGCGTGATAGTGCCGGAATTATAGTAACGGGAAAGAAGACGAATGGTTGATTCGATCCCCTCGTGAATATCAACCTTCTTGAATTCGGCTTCGTCGAGGCGCGAGAAGGTGCGCAGGTTCAGCACGACATCGCGTATTCTCTTCGCCCCGTCGTGGCAGTCGGTAAGAATAGAATTGAGGTCTGCCAGCGTGTTCTCGTAATCGATCTCGCGTTTGATGAGTCGCTCTTGAGCGGCTACCTCCGCCGGAAAGGAAAGCGTCTCATAGAAGGATAAGAGTCGTTCCAGCCCGCTGGCGCACTCGCGCAAAAGTTCCATATTGCCGAAGATGAAACCCGCCGGGTTGTTCAACTCATGCGCCACCCCGGCGGCAAGTTGTCCGAGAGAGGCCATCTTCTCGCTGTGCACAATCTGCGCCTGTAAGTGCTGTAGCTCGTCTTTGCTGCGCTTGAGTTCCGCGTTGTGCTGCTCCAGGTCTACGCGGTAAGAGCGAGCGCCACGCAGCAAACTGCGTCGCTCTAGAGCGCGTTCGACCGACAGTTCCAACACGTCCATATCGCAAGGTTTAATCAGGTAATCGTAAGCGCCGAGGCGAATCGCATCGAGCGCGCGCTGTGTCCGGTCGATGCCTGAAACCATAATGACGGCAGTTTCGGGAAAGCGCGTCGTGATCTCGCGCAGCAATTCAATACCGCTACGCCCCGGCATGAGCATATCTGAGATAACCAGCGCATAGGACTCTCTGGCAAGATAAGCCAACGCTTCTTCGGTCGAGGCCGCGGTCGCGCACGCGTAGCGTTGGCCGAGAGAACAGGCAAAGAGTTTGCGAATCATCTCCTCATCATCGACGATGAGAATGCGTTGATCGCTCGCCTCAAGAGATTCAAAGGCGGCAGGTGAAGCAGCGATTAGTGAGGGTTGACTGAAAGCGTATGACATATCATGATTACCTGACACTAACCGGCGAGAGGTCTTTGAATTAAGGCTTTCCCCGGTAAAGGCAAGAAAATTTCGGTGGGATGATCCGGGACGGGAGTAGTATCATCCGGCCTGCCGCTGCGTCAGCACGCCATCGTCCCTCAGTTGCATGTCCATCAGAGCAATCGTCTGTCCCACATCGGGGAGAAGAAAGGATAAAAACTCATCTTCCTTTTCGTAGTGGGGCTGTCGCCGCAATGCTTCCAAGTCCTCTCTCGGCACGCTGTTGAACGCTTCGATGACCTGCGGATCAAATTGTCTGCCTCCCCAACTGTTCAATTCGGCGGCGGCAGCTTCATAACTTTTTCCTTGCCGGTAAACGCGGTCGCTGGTGATGGCGTCGAATGCGTCTGCGACCTGAAAGATGCGGGCATTTAGATCAATCGCTTCGCCTTGCAGTCCGAGCGGGTAGCCCGACCCGTCCCACTTCTCATGATGCTGTGCCACGACTCTGCCGGCACCTTCGAGAAACTCTATTCCCATGAGGATCTGCTGCCCGTATTGCGGGTGCTGGCGCATCTTGGCCCATTCATCCTCGGTCAATGGCGCGGGCTTGCGTAAAATAGCATCGGGCACGCCGAGTTTGCCGATGTCATGCAATAAAGCGCCAAACTCCAGAGAGGTCAATTGCTCTTTATCGAGTCCTAATTCACGACCAAGCCGGAGGCTAAACATCACGACCCGCTCGGAATGGCCGTGCGTCTCGTGATCGCGAGTTTCCAGCGCGGCCGTGAGCGCTTTGAGAGTCGCGCGGTAAGAGTCTTTGAGAGAGCGCAGCGTCTGCTCTAATTCGAGCGTCCGTATCCTGACCAACTCTTCAAGGTGGCTTTCATATCGATCTCTGGCGGTGCGCAGTTCGTGATGCTCAATGGCTTGCCTGATAGTCCGTTCGACCTGTCCGATATCAAACGGCTTCATGATGTAATCGAATGCACCTACGCGCATCGCTTCGATAGCGCTCTCGACGGTCTGCAAACCGCTCATCACGACGACGACTGTGTCCAATACAGACGGAGAAATAAGCGAGAGCATTTGGATGCCGGTCATGCCGCTCATCATAATATCGCTCAAGACCAGACTGAACGTGGAGGCTTCCAACTCGCATAACGCTTCTTCAGCCGAACTCGCTTGTACGCATTCATAATCCTCATCGAGAAGGTCAAGTAACATTCTCCTGATTTCAGGCTCGTCATCTACGATCAGGATACGCGGTTTATCGCTACTGGCTCTGGGCATCTGGCGACCTCCGAGGGTGAGAATTGTCTATGTGAGTGGGGCGTAACGGGACAGTCCGGGCATAACGCCTATCTGTATCGCCGGATTCATGATCCAAAAACAGCGTTTTATGCGCTGTTGTTACCTGTCCTTTGCATGGTTTATGCCAGAAATTTCGGTCTGTGAAGTAATATTTTCGGTAGGGGCTTGCCGGAACACCATTTGCTTCATGTAGGTTCGCAATGCCGGGCGGAGCGAGACCGGAAGGCAAGCCTCACCCTTGCCAGCCGGTTAAAAACAGACTTATGAATCAATCACGTTTATCAGTGCTTTATTTCGATGATGAGGCTTCATGTCTCGATGTTTTCAAACAGATGTTTGGCGACAGCTACGAGATACGCACGGCCTTAACCTTGAAGGAAGCGCGTCGTGCTTTGACTGAAGATTCCTTTGATGTTGTGATCAGCGATTACTTAATGCCGGAGACGGACGGATTAACTTTCTTACAAGAAGTGGCCGCATTGAATCCAGCCAATTATCGCGTCATGCTGACGGGTACGCTCGGCATCGGCAACCTGACCCATGAACTTAGCGCGGGAAGTGTTCATTGCTTTCTGCGCAAGCCCTGGAACGATGAGAGCATACGGACAGCCTTCGAACTGGCAGAGTTATCCAGAGCGGAGAGAATCACCCGGAATGGCAGCGAGAGAGTTCACAGCTAGCCCAACCCGACGGATAGCAGCTTGAGGGAGTTGAAAGAAATGAATAACGCGGTTGCGCAGGTATCTAAAAAGACTTTACTGGCATTGGGCGTCAATACTTATAAATATTTAATCCTCTTACTAGCCGTCTCTCTTCCTCTGGCCGGGATCAGTTATTTGCAGTTATTCGGCAATCCCCAGTTGAAGGCCAATTCCATTCACTTTCACGAAATCGCTATCAGCTTTGCGCTGCTCGCCTCCGCTTTTATCACCTGGGTCGCCTACCAGAACTACAAGACGAGCGGCGAGCAATTCCTCCGCTTTGTGACGCTGGCCTTCCTGAGCTTCGTTATGCTCTATGCGCCGCACGGCATTCTGTCGCAGGCGAGCACACATCACCTGACGCTGTTTTTGATCTTCGGGCCTATCTCCCGCCTGACGATGGGAGCCTATCTATTCGTCGGAATTATACGTTTTAAAAGGGAGCCGGACGATCTGGCCGTCAGAACTAAAAAAAGTCTCTGGTGGCCGCACATCCTGTTCTTCACGGCTGGAGTTCTGACAATCTACGTGGTCGGGACGTATTACCATTTTGCCGTCATTCAAATTAAAGCTATCGAAGCTCTCTCGCTCATTGTTTTTGTCGCCTCGATTCTGCTCATGCTATTTCGGGGCATACGCAAACTGTTGATGTGGTATCACATGTTTGCGCAACTTTTCTTTATTCAGGCCTCGATTGCGTTCCTCTTGAGCACACCCTGGAATCATATGTGGTGGCTCGCACATGCCGTCTCGGCGGCGGGTTTCTTCATTCTCGGATACGCCGTGATGCGCGCCCACCAAACAACTAAATCTTTCGGGTCTATCTACAGCGAGGTCGAGTTATATGACACACTACATGCTCGCACGGCAGCTTTGGAGTCAGCCAATCAGCAGTTGGAGGAGAACGAACGGCAATTAGTTCAATCGCTGGATGATCGCCAGCGAGAGGCGAAAGAGAGAGAACGGCTGATAGGTGATCTCGAAGCAGCGCTCTCAAAGGTTAGAACTCTCAGCGGATTGCTGCCGATCTGCTCATCCTGCAAAAATATCCGCGACGATCAGGGGTATTGGAAGCAGATGGAGGCTTATATCAGCGAGCATTCGGAGGCCGAATTCAGCCACGGCATGTGCCCTCAATGTGCGCAAACCCTCTATCCCGATGTCTACGCCTCGCTCTTTCCGGAAAAAGGTCTCGGAGGGCTGACAGACCGTCCTCTTGAGCAGAAAGAGTCGGCGGCTCCGGTCATCGACGGCGAACAATTAAGTAGACAATCAGGTAGCTAGATCGTCCGCAAGCCTGTCTAAACTTGATGTCCATGTTTCTTATCGAGACCCGCGTATTAATAGAGACTTGAAGTGCTTTTGCAGTAAAAAGTAATATCAAGGCCACAGGCCGGGCGAGTTCCGAATCACACCAACTATTCGCGCGGTTGATTGGCGTTCTCACGGTCTACATTTGCCCTGATCGATCTCAAGAGCAATGTGGATAACACGACATCGGTCACACAGCTTGTAGTTAGCTCACGGCGGAAGCCTCTACGCCTCTATGATTAATTACAGAACTCACGGCTATCCGGCCTCTTATGGCTAGGATGTTCTATGAATGAAGCCTGATACCTCACAAACGATTCTTATCGTCAACGACAATACCGACCATTTAGACCTGATGAGCATTCTGCTCAAGAAGGCAGGTTATCGCATCCTGACAGCGAATGACGGGCGTGCGGGACTCCAATCCACTTTGTCTCAACATCCTGATTTGGTAATCAGCGACGTTAATATGCCGCATATTGACGGCATAGAGTTATGCCGTCGTATTCGAACTGAATTCGACATGCGCATGTTGCCGATTTTGCTGGTCAGCGCCGAACGAATAAGCAGCGTTAATGCCGTAGAAGGGCTTCAAGCAGGAGCAGACGATTATCTTGAAACGCCTTACGACGCGGAGCGTCTGATCGCCAAAGTGGCACGTCTTCTGGAGCGCAAACAGGGCGAAGAGGCATTGCGCAGATCGGAAGCACGGTATCGGCTGATATTTGCCAGTAACCCGCTCCCGATGTGGGTCTATGATCTTGAGAGCCTCAAATTCTTAGACGTTAACGAGGCAGCCGTTCAGCAATACGGATACTCACGCGAAGAGTTTCTCCGTATGAGCATCGAGGAGATTCGTCTCCCCGAAGAGATAGCCTCCTTACATGAGGCATTAAAAATGCCGTCTCACGGAATTGATAAGGCGGGTATCTGGAAACACCGGAAACGGGATGGCACGATCATTGACGCGGAGATTACTTCGCACATCATCCTCTTTGAGGAAAAGCGCGCCGAGATAGTCATGGCGAATGATGTCACGGAGCGCAAGCGCGTCGAAGATGCCGTTCGCTTTCAAGCTCACCTGCTTGACACCGTCGAGCAGGCCGTGATCGCGACAGACCTCTCCGGGATCATCGTTTATTGGAACCGTTTTGCCGCAGAACTCTACGGTTGGTCGAGCGGAGAAGCTCTGGGATGCAATATCACGGAGCTAACCCCGGCAGAGTCTGCAAAGGAACAGGCGGTCGAGATTTGGTCACTTCTGAAAGAGGGCAAGAGTTGGTCGGGAGAGTTTCTCGCGCGTCGTCGAGACGGCTCCTTATTTCCGGCGCTAATCACCGATTCGCCCGTCTATGATGACAAAGGAGTGCTTGTCGGCATGGTCGGTGTGTCGGTCGATATTACCGAGCGCAAACGGGCGGAAGAGAAACTCAAACGAAGCGAGAGGCAATTGGCCGAAGCTCAGCACCTGACACACATCGGGAGTTGGGAATGGGATATAACCATGAACAACGTGACCTGGTCTGATGAACTTTATCGGATTTTTGGTCTTGAGCCTCAAGAATTAATGCTGTCTTATGAAACCTACCTTGAACGTCTGCATCCTGAAGACCGGGAGCGTGCAAACCAATTCGTCGAAGCTGCACTGAACTCGCTTGAGCCGTTTAGTTATCATTCCCGTGCCATTCTTCCTGACGGGCGAGTGCGTATACTTCATGTGCGCGGAACCATCAACGCGGACGAAGCCGGTCGCCCGATTCGCATGTTCGGCACCGCGCAGGATGTGACCGAGCGCAGGCTGGCTGAGGAAGAACTAAAAACTTCCAATGAAAAGTTGCGCGCTCTCTCCGTCCGTGTGCAGTCCGTGCGAGAAGAGGAAAGTCTGAGAATCGCGCGCGAGATTCATGACGAGCTTGGAGGGGCGCTAACGGGTTTGAAGATGGACGTGTCCTGGTTTGGCAAGCGGCTCGCCGAATCCAGTCGGGAGATGATGCATCAGAAACTCCAATCAATGTCGGAGCTTATTGACGATACTATTCGGAAAGTTCGCAATATCTCGACAGAACTGCGCCCTTCCGTATTGGACGACCTCGGCCTCGCGGCGGCCATCGAATGGCAGGCAAGAGAGTTCCAAAAAAGAACGGAAATCGAATGCAGGATCATGTTCTTACAGGAAGACATCCGGTTATGCACGGAAAAAGCAACGGCAGTCTTTCGCATCTTTCAGGAGATTCTCACTAACGTCGCCCGGCATGCTAATGCGAATCTTGTGGAAATATTCATGCAAGAGGACAGAGGCAATCTCATCTTAAAGGTTTCGGATAACGGCAAAGGAATTAAGGAGAGCGATGTCACGGAGATGAAATCTCTAGGGCTGCTCGGCATGAGGGAGCGCGCGCTGGTCTTTGGCGGCAAGGTTGATATCACGGGGATTGAAGGGAAAGGAACGTTTGTCACAGTACGCATTCCACTAATGTGATTCGGAGAGAGTCATCGGCCAATAGAAATGTTATGAAGGTTATCATTGCAGACGATCATGCTATTGTGCGGCGTGGGCTGATACAGATTCTGGCCGAAGAGTATCACGACCTGTTAGCTCGTGAAGCCGAGAATGCCAATGAGGTCTTTAAACTTTTAGGCGAGAATGATTGGGATATCATCATTCTGGATATCAGCATGCCGGGTAAGAGCGGGCTGGAAATTCTCAAGGAGGTCAGGCACGAGCATCCGAAAGTTCCCATCCTTGTCTTAACTTCACATCCCGAAGAACAATATGCAATTCGGGTTTTAAAAGCGGGCGCGGCGGGTTATATGACCAAAGAGAGCGCGCCGGAACATCTGGTCGAAGTCATCAGAAAAATCACGCGTGGCGGAAAATACATCAGCCCTACTCTGGCCGAGTTGCTGGCCGACAGTATCGGAAGGAATCTGGAAAAAGAGCCGCATGAGAGTCTCTCTGACCGGGAGTATCAGGTGCTATGCCTGATAGCTTCGGGAAAAACTGTCGGCGAAATCGCCGCGGAGTTATCCTTGAGCGTTAAAACCATCAGTACCTACCGGGCGCGCATCCTCGAAAAAATGATGTTCAAGACCAATGCCGAATTAACTCATTATGCCCTCCGAAACAACTTGCTCGACTGATCGCCGGTTATCCATCCCTCCCTTCTTCCGCAGCGTAGTTCCACCATCCACACGTTCCTCCCTCCAGACATAAAAGAATCGTCGCCGCGCTCTCGCCAGGGCGAGGTGTAGGACAGAGACCGACAAGAAATTCGGGTTGCCTCCTACAGAAAAATCAGTTCCCGTCCGATATACCTCCGCCAAGAGAACAAGTATGTTGGTTATGGTTTAAATCCGACGAGGTGGGTACTTGATGTTGATCTTCATTGCAGATGATTCAAAAGCATTACGCGAACGGTTAACAGCTATGTTGTCCGAAATAGAGGGGGCGGAAGTGATCGGGCAGGCCGGGAATGCTGCCGAGGCGGTTGAGGGTATAAACAATCTCAAACCCGATGTCGTGATTCTGGATATACAGATGCCGGGAGGAAACGGTATCGAAGTGTTGAAAACGATCAAGCAGGAGAGCCAGCCGCCTCTGGTGTTGATGCTGACAAATAATGCATCCCCGCAGTACAGAAAAAAATGCATGGAATTGGGGTCGGACTTTTTTCTGGACAAATCGAGAGAGTTCGAGAGCCTGATCACGATCTTCAAAAGGCTGATTGAACAATTCAAGCTTAAAGCCGCGCCATCCGGCAATACTCAAGGAGCGTAAATTTTAGGAGCATGCACCAGCCACCGGCCACAGAACAATTAGCGGAACCGCGAAGCTACGCCGAGAGCATCGTCGAAACCGTGAGGAAACCTCTCCTCGTGCTGGATAAAGACCTGCGTGTGAAGACCGCTAACAGGTCTTTCTACCAGATGTTTCAGGTTGGCCGGGAGGAGACGGAAAACGCTCCGCTTTTGAGTCTGGGAAAAGGACAATGGAATATTCCGGCGCTCCGAACACTTTTAGAGGACATTCTTGCCCGAAATACGCAATTTCAAGACTTCAAAGTAGATCATGAGTTTCCGACAATCGGGCGTAGAATTATGCTCCTGAATGCGCGCTGCCTGCACGGCAATGAATTCGCCGACGGGATGATCTTGCTTGCCATCGAAGATGTCACCGAACGCGTCCGTGCCGAAGAAGCGTTGCAAAAGAGCGAGGAGCGTTTCCAGATCATCGCGCGGGCGACGAATGACGTGCTTCGTGATTGTGACTTGCTCACCGGCCACGTCTGGTGGAACCAGAGCTTCTACAGCACTTTCGGTTATAGCGATGGGGAGATCGAGTCTACCCTCGAATCGTGGACGAGCCGGATACACCCGAACGATTTGGATCGTGTGAACCGTAGTCTCCGAAACTTGATCAACGGAGATAGGGATACCTGGTCGGATGAATACCGGTTTCGATGCAGAGACGGTTCCTACGCCACTGTCTTCGACCGCAGTTACCTCGTGCATGACGAGAGCAGGAGGCCCGTTCGCTTACTCGCCTCGATGATGGATGTCACGGAGCGCAGGCGTGGCGAAGAGAAGCTGAAGCTGTTCGCCGCCAAACTGGAACAGAGCAATCGCGAACTACAAGACTTTGCTTCCGTTGCCTCACATGATCTGCAAGAGCCTTTACGCAAAATCCAGGCATTCGGAGATCGTCTGAAAGCGAAATGCAACGACGCTTTCAGCGAAGAGGGGCGCGATTATCTACAGCGTATGCAGAGCGCAGCGGGCCGGATGCAGACTTTGATAAATGACCTGTTGATGTTCTCCAGAGTGGAGACGGCAGCGGAGCCCTTCGTTCAAGTCAATGTCGCTGCAATCGTGCGGGAAGTGATGGCCGACCTCGAAGTTCAGATCGAGCAGGCAGGCGCGTCGGTTGAGATCGGTGAATTGCCGAGCATCGAGGCTGACCCGCTGCAAATGCGGCAGTTGATGCAAAACCTGATAGGTAATTCTTTAAAGTACCGTCATCCTGAATACAAGGTCAGAATCAAAGTACAGGGCGAGGTGTTTAAAAACCCCGGTGAACAGCAGGGGGACGGAGGCGGCTTGAGCGAAGAAGTGTGCCGGATTTGCGTGGCGGATAACGGCATCGGTTTCGACGAAAAATATTTGAATCGTATTTTCACGGTTTTCCAGCGGCTACACGGACGTAAGGAATACGAGGGGACAGGCATCGGTCTTGCCGTCTGTCGAAAGATCGTCGAGCGTCATGGCGGGAGCATCACGGCTAAAAGCGCGCCTCAGCAAGGAGCTACATTTATCGTGGTGTTGCCGGTAAAGCAACAGGAAGTAGAAAGCAGGTGAGTATGGATCGCAAAC
>Ga0196965_1000562_pt1 | contig 20048 bp, 12 predicted proteins | sample S1_20metaG_FD_148668 | JGI IMG/M metagenome (GOLD analysis project Ga0196965, IMG submission 148668) | Soil microbial communities from Anza Borrego desert, Southern California, United States - S1_20 | ecosystem: Environmental > Terrestrial > Soil > Desert | place: USA: California | collected... | reverse complement strand
AGATAGAGAAGAAAAACCTGATTGAGGAGAAAAACAAGGAACTTGAAATTAAAGTGGAAGAACGAACCTTAAGCCTGAAACAAAAAAATGAAGAGTTACTTTCCGCCCAGAATTTAATCGAAGAACAAAATGAGGAATTGTCTGCAATAAATACAGGATTGGAGGAAATAGTTCAGTCCAGGACAAAAGAACTTCACCTGATTAATGATGCACTTGAAAAGTCAAACCAGGAGCTGGACTTGTTTATTTATAGAACCGCGCACGACATCAGAGGACCTTTGGCCAGGGTTTTAGGATTATGTAATGTAGGATTAATGGAAGTGGCAGATACCACAGCAATAGAATATTTAAAACAGCTTCAGTTAAACGCCCAAAGCCTGAATCATATTATTGCCAGACTTTCCTCAGTTTATGAAATAAATAATCTAAAACCATCAAAAGAACAAATTCTATTATCTCCCCTGGCTGGCCAAATACTTCAGGAACTTTCATTTATGGAAGGTTTTGAGGACATAAAAATCGACCTTTTTATAAAGCATGATGAAATGATTACCGGAGATAAAAAATTACTCAAGCTTATTCTTTTGAACCTGCTCGAAAATGGAATTAAGTTTCAAAAGAAAGAAGGGAAAGATGGATTTATAGAACTTCATGTACAAAAGGAAAATCAATTTATCCGGATAAATATTATCGATAACGGGGTGGGAATTTCACAAGAAGATACTTTAACGGTTTTTGAAATGTTTTCTAAGGCTGCCCTGAAATACAAAAATGCAGGCTTAGGGTTGTATATGGTAAAGATCAGCGTAGAAAAATTAGAAGGATCCATTGGCTTGGTTAATAATCAAAATGGATTAACTGAAATCCAGGTGAAATTACCTTTAAATTAAACTCAGGAAACAAGAATAAATATCGTGGTAAGGATGATAAATATTAATGCAGCTACTCCCATATCCACAATATGTTTTTCCCCTTTTTTAACAAACACACCTAAAAATGATATAATTAACAAGATTGCGGGAATAAATAAAAAACTATTGTAAATACCATAATGCGGTGCAAAGGAAAGGGGCTTATTTTTAAATTCGACCCATCTGATTATTCTGAAAAGCGGTGTAAAATATACGTCCATCCTATCTCCCTCTTCTACAAAAATTGACTTTTCTACTTCCATCCTGAAGTCAAAATTTTGAGTATTTATAGTTGAGAACTCCTCTTTTGCTCCTATTTGCCGGGAGTTACTTCTTAAGTGCAGCTCTTTAACCGCCCTCAGATTATCCATCTTAACAACTTCCTGATCCTCAAATTTCTGCGTTAAAATAAAATCTGTCAGTAACAAAAAGCACAACATTAGTCCAGCCAGGTTTACTTTCTTAAAGAATGGAACATAAGGGCCGTAATCAAATTTTTTTGGAGCATATTGAGCTCGTGCCCTTTCATAGTATGATGGCCTGTTCCTCGGAGGACTGGGAGGATAATAATAAGTAGGTCTGGCCGTAGCTGTCCTTTGAGATGCCCCTCCAAAAAAATAATCATACTGCTGATCGTAACCCGATTTGAGGTTGGCATCGCCTAAGGTTTCATAGGCCTCATTTATTTCCTGAAAGAGTTCAACGGTATTGGAATGAGGGTTTTTATCGGGATGATATTTGATCGCCAGTTTTCTGAAAGCTTTTTTGATTTCAGTATCGGTAGCCGTTCTTTTTATTTTCAGTATTTGGTAATAATCCTTCACCCCTCTTTGTAAAGTTTAAATTGAGCTTCTCAATGACAAAATAATTTTATCTCTTAAATTCGGCCCTATTATATTAATTTTTTTGTTATGCGAGAAATACGAATGGTTGACCTTCTGGGACAGTATGAAAAAATAAAATCTGAAATTGATCAGGCCATACAGGAAGTTCTTAATACTACAGCTTTTATAAACGGACCGCAGGTAAAGTCTTTTAAAGAAAATCTTCAACAATACCTGAAGGCAAACCATGTAATCCCATGTGGAAATGGAACAGATGCTTTACAGATTGCCCTTATGGCTTTGGACATAAAGAAAGGAAGTGAAATAATTCTTCCTGCATTTAACTATGTAGCTACGGCTGAAGTCATAGCCCTGCTCGATTTTAAACCGGTATTTGTGGATGTAGATCCGGATACTTTTAACATCAACGTTGACCAGATAGAGAAAAAAATAACAGACAAAACTGCCGCGATCATGGCTGTTCATTTATTTGGACAATGCGCTAACATGGAAAAAATTATGGAGCTAGCGATAAAACATGACCTGTTTATAATTGAAGATAATGCTCAGTCCATTGGTGCAGTATATACGTTCAATGATGGAAAAAAACAAACTGCCGGCACTATAGGACATGTAGGGACCACTTCGTTTTTCCCCTCTAAAAACCTTGGCTGCATGGGAGACGGAGGCGCTATTTATACCAATGATGGAGAATTGGCCGAAACTATCCAGGTAATGGCAAACCATGGGCAGAAGAAAAAATATGCCTATGAACTTGTTGGCGTAAATTCCAGACTGGATACTGTTCAAGCTGCTATTTTAGAGGTCAAACTCAAGAACCTGGATCAATATATTGCTGCAAGACAAAAAGCAGCAGCTTATTATGATGATGCATTTAAGGGAATAAAGGAGATTCAGATTCCTAAAAGAAATTCTTCCAGTACACACGTTTTCCATCAATACACTTTAAAAGTAAAAGGCATCTCCAGGAATGAATTACAAAAATCATTAGAGTCAATGAAAATCCCATCGATGATTTATTATCCATCTCCTTTGCATCTTCAAAATGCCTATGTTGGTTTTGGGTATAAAGAAGGTGATTTCCCGGTGGCAGAAAGTTTGTGCAAGAATGTAATTTCTCTACCGATGCACACCGAGCTGGACGAAGAGCAATTGGAATATATTGTGGAAGGAGTGAACGAATATCTGAACCGGAATTTTTAGAATTATTGAAAAAACTGGAATTTAAGGCTATTCCAAAAATTCCAGTCATTTCATTAATTCCGGTTAAACCTTATTGCACAGTCGCATTATTTATAAAAAGAATTGAAATAACTGCAAATACCGGTTGGCCTTCAGCAGCTTTTTCTCCCGTAAAAACAAAATAAAGATCATGTTTCCCTTCGGTTGGTTTTAATTTGGCTTTTGCATGTTGCGCTGCAGCCATTGCGGAAGCATTTGAAGGGTTTATCTGATCACTTGTTCCGATAACCTGCCCCGTAGGAGAATCAATCCTGATTTCAATTTTTCCACCTGCCGCATTCATTCGTTCCACAGGAGCAGCTACTGTAAAATCAAGATCGGTAACTCCTGTAAGGTCTATATTTTTAAAACCAATACTTGACTTATCATTAGCTATAACCAAATCAAGCGGAGGATTATTCAGCTTAAATTTCATCACCTTATTAAACTCATCTGCCGACGAGGCAATCACAAGCGGACTTTTTAATGCGGCCAATTCTTCAGATGTAATTGATGGCATGCCATTCGCACCCTTGTCCGTATAAGCTGCTCTTAACAAATAAACCCCTTCCGCTCTGTCGCCTTTAGGAATACTGGTTTTAAACGTACCAGATGCCGGAAGATACTCAACACTTTTTTCGTTAGCTAAATTTAGAATGTAATTGACCATTTCCTTTGCATCTTCCATTTTTATTGTTGGATGAGCGGACATAGCCACTTCTCCCCATACACCACTGCCTCCGTTTATGATCTTTTTAGCCAGCATGTTTACTGCTTCTGTGTTTCCTTTGTATTTTTCTGCAACTGCCTTGTATGCGGGACCAATAGATTTCTTTTCCACATTATGACAAGCCATGCAATCGCTTCCTTCTATCAACTGCTGCCCTTTTGCAACGGCCGCGCTCGCATCTGCAGAACGGTGACCCTGAGCAATTTCGATCTGATCAAATCCTTCTTTCAAATAATCAATAGTGACGGCAACAGATTGAGAAGATATGGAACCATCGGCGAGGCTTCCATCCTCCTTATCGGTTACACTGACTTTATAATCAAAGGATTTATTAGGGAAAAAGAAAGTTTCATTACCCTTTGTAATTTCTAATGATAAAACAGGCGGTTCGTTTCCAGCGTGAATCTCTATGGTTTCCTGTGCTTTTTCGCCTTTTGCATCGGTAACGGTAAGTGAAGCTTTATAGACGCCGGGCTCAGAAAACGTATAAGAAGCAGCAGGATCATTGAATGTTTTAATAGCAGCTCCCTTAGATTCAATTTTCCATTCATACTTTAGTTCGTCTCTGTCAAAGTCTTCCGTGCCCTCCGATGAAAATGCTACCGTAAGTGGCACCGCACCTTTTTTCTTACTTGCAGCTACCTTTACAAATGGTTTTCGGTTGCCGCCGTTATATTCAATTTTTATCAGCCTTGCATCATCGTTACCTGTAAACCATGATGTACCATATTCCAGCATATAAAGATCGCCATTTGAACTGAATTCCATATCCATTGGATTGCTGAATCTGTGACTCGGCATAAACCTTTCCATTGATACATAATTCCCTTCTTTGTCCATAGTAACCGCCATAATCCAACCCCTCATCCATTCATAAATAAACAGTTTGCCATCATAATAATCAGGAAATGCCCTTTCAGCATTTTTAAAATCTTCTTTATAAAATACAGGACCAGCCATCGCAGTTCTTCCTCCTGACCCAACTAATGGGAATTCCGCAGAAGCATCATAGGGATACCAGATAAAAGCTTTTTGCGCAGATGGTAATTCTTTAAGTCCTGTATTATTCGGAGAAGTATTTATAGGTTTTTCTACATTAAATTTCTCGCCGGCTTTATTTGCAGAAAAGTCATATTTATGGTACGCTTTGTTGTCAGCTATAAAATGTGGCCAACCAAAATTGCCCGCTTTTCGTGCCTGGCCAACTTCATCATAACCTCTCGGCCCTCTTGATACAGAATCTTTACTGGCATCAGGCCCTACGTCACCCCAGTATACAAAACCTGTTTTAGGATCAACAGATATTCTATAGGGATTTCTGTGGCCCATGGTATAAATTTCAGGGCGGGTATTAGGAGTTCCTTTAGGAAAAAGATTGCCCTCGGGAATCGTATAGGAGCCATCCGCCTCGGGATGAATTCTGATTATTTTTCCTCTTAAGTCATTGGTGTTTGCTGAAGATTTTTGAGCGTCCCAGGGGCCTCTTCCCGGCCTTTCGTCTGAAGGGCTATAACCTCCTGATGCATGAGGATTGGTATTGTCGCCGGTAGAAACAAATAAATTTCCTTTGCCATCAAAGGCAATAGAACCTCCTGTATGGCAGCATTCTTCCCTTTGGGTAGGAACTTCCAACATAACTTTTTCAGACTCCATTACCAATTTGTCTTCTTTCAATTCAAATCTGGATAATACATTTTTAGGATCATTTCCTGCCGGAGAGTAAAAAAAGTAGATCCAGCTATTTTTACTGAAATTCGGATCCAGTTGAACCCCCAGTAGTCCATCTTCAGCCTCTTTTCCGCTCGTATATTTGGTACTCACAGGAATGGAGCCGGCTACAGTTATTGCTTTTTTTGCCGGATCATATATTTTCACGTCACCCTTTCTCTCTACAAATAATACTTTCCCTTCCGGTAAAAGTGCCAGCTCTACTGGTTCATTGAGTTTTTCGGCAAGCACTACTTTGGTAAAACGATTTTCATCCGGAACTCTTTGTGTCTTGGCATTTTGATAATTTAATGGTTCACGATCTCCTTCCCCCAGCACATAATTTATACCCCCTGAAAGGTGCTTTAAAAAAAGAGGTTCTGAAAAAGTCTCATTGGTGTGCCCCATATTGGTATAAAATACCCTTCCCCCCTCGAACTCATGATACCATGACATCGGATGATTATCTCCATTTGTCCCTCCCTGATAACTTTTTTCATCAATAGTTACCACCACTTTTAAATCAGGATTTATGTCCTTGAAATTATAAAACTCATCCTTTCTTTCCCATGTTTCTGGCAAGGAGTCAGTAGAAGGATGATTTTTGTCTACCACATGGAAAACGCCGTTCTGAACATTGGGATTACTTGGATGGCCGTTAAAATACGCACCTACCATTTTCCCAAACCAAGGCCAGTCATATTCAGTATCCGTGGCGGCATGAATTCCGACAAATCCTCCTCCAGCCTGAATAAATCTTTCAAAATCATTTTGCTGCTGCTTATTCAGCACATCACCGGTAGTATTAAGAAATATTACTGCATTATATTTTTCCAAGTTTTCTTCATGAAATGCCGACGCATTTTCAGTTGTATCTACAGAAAAACCATTTTTAATTCCCAGTTTTTTTATGGCTTCAATCCCCGCTGGAATTGATTCATGTCTGAATCCGGCAGTTTTAGAAAATACTAAAACCCTTGCCTCTTCTTTTTCTGAAGAGCAGGACACCATAAATAAGCCTATGGAAAGCAGAAAAATAATCAATGGGAAAAAATTCTTAAGTTCACGGGGGGTAACCATATTTTCTTTGAGTTTTTAAATTGGACTAATCCTACAATTATAATTAATTAAACAATACGTACAAAGTACACAATGAGTAATACCTTTATTTCAATTTTAAACCCTATGCCTTACAAAGTTTTTTTTTATACTTGAAATAAAAAATCGGCTAAACAAAATACGAACAAACAACAAAAGCTTTGTTTATCAGGTTGCTAAATAAATTAATTAATCAGGCATTAGGAGAAACAGATGGAATCAGAAGATGACTTTAAAGAATTTATAATAAACGGCGATAAAAAATTCGTACCTCATTTATCCATAGACTGCGTAATATTTGGCTTTCATAATAATCTCCTGAAAGTATTGCTTCTAAAATGGGGAAAGATAGATGGCTGGAGTTTGCCTGGGGGACACGTACTAAGAGGTGAAAATGTGGAAGACAGTGCTTATAGAATTTTGAAAGAAAGAACCGGTTTAACGGAAATATACCTTCAACAATTTAAAACTTTTGGTAAACCAAAAAGGACTGGGAATGCTCTGGAGCTGTTATTTAAAAGCTCCGGAGTAAACACCAATATAAAAAGCTGGCTTTTAGACCGTTTTATTTCCATAGGATACTATGCCCTTGTTGATTTCTCAAAAGTAATGCCCACTGCCGACTGGCTCTCCGAAAAATGCGCATGGCACGACATTAATAAAATACCTCCCATGCTTTTTGACCATAATGAAATTGTAGAAGAAGCCTTAAAATCTCTCAAATTTGCAATCTATCACCAGCCGTTAGGATACAACCTTTTACCCGAGAGGTTTACCCTGCCACAACTGCAAAAAATGTACGAAACCATCCTGAACAAAAAACTCGACAGAAGAAATTTTCAGAAAAAAATACTGAGTCTTGGTATCTTGAATCGCTTAGAAGAACGGATGAAGATCGGCCCCCACAGATCTCCTTTTGTTTATTCCTACAATAAAGAAAAATATGAAGCGGCATTGAAAGAAGGAATTTCATTTTCCTTTTAGAAATATAAGGTATAGAAATAGGTTGGTTTTAGAAATCAATCTATCCAGTTATGAATATACAAGCTTTTAATGGTGCTGGAAATTTAATCCATCAACAAATTCTCCCCTTTCTTCTTATAATTTCGTTTTTATAATTTATTTTAAAATCCAGCAAATCTCAATTATTATTGTGTATTATTGACACAAAGTAAAACCCTGATTATGAACAACACCCTTAAAATTACTTTATGTCTGGCTATTGCAGCTTGTTCGATAGCCTGGACCATTCCGTTTAGCCATTCTCCTGAATCGAACCCTTCAGAGGAATACCGGGACTTAAATAAAAACGGCAAAATGGATGTTTACGAAGACAAAAGTAAATCCACCGAAGCACGAGTAAATGACCTTCTTTCACAAATGTCTCTGGAGGAGAAAGCAGGATTAATGTTTATAAATGGAGTAAGGCTAACGCAGCAAGGATTTGGAGGCAGTGCCACTGATTTACTGAATGATAAAAAGATGAATCACTTCAACATCTGGGGCATCCCTCCTATTAAAGAATTTATAGCCTGGCACAATGAAATACAAAAATCGGCAGAAAATACCCGGCTGGGCATTCCTGTAACTATTGCCTCGGATCCCAGAAATGCTTTCAGTAATTCCATATTCTCTACCAGCGCCAATCAATTCTCCCAATGGCCTGAGCAGTTAGGATTTGCTGCCATTGGAGATGAAAAACTTATGAAACAACATGCAGAGATGGCACGCCAGGAATACCTTGCTGTTGGCATCAGGGAAGCCTTGCATCCAATGGCTGACCTTGCCACTGAACCCAGATGGGCAAGAGTAAGCGGTACATTTGGAGAAGACGCCAAACTTTCAGCAAGACTCATTAAAGCTTATATATTAGGTTTCCAGGGAGAAAATCTTGGACCAAACAGCGTGGCATGCATGACAAAACACTTTTCAGGAGGTGGCCCGCAAAAGGAAGGATTGGACTCACATTTTGAATTTCATAAAGGACAAGTCTATCCGGGCGATAACTTTGAATATCATTTGATCCCTTTTGAGGCGGCCTTTGCTGCGAATACTGCGGCCATCATGCCTTATTACGGAATCCCTACCGGCCAGACAAGTGAAGATGTAGCTTTTGGCTTTAATAAAGACATCATTACCGGACTGCTCAGAAACAAGTACAAGTATAATGGAATTGTTTGTACGGACTGGGGGCTGATTACCGATACTAAAATGGGGCCGGTAGTATGGCCTGCCAGGGCCTGGGGAGTGGAACAATTGAGCGAAGAAGACAGGGTATTGAAAGCAATCAATGCAGGTGTGGACCAATTTGGCGGAGAAAACTGTCCGGAACATGTGGTAAGTCTTGTAAAAAAAGGAAAGCTGACTGAAGAAAGAATCAATGAATCAGTCCGCAGGCTGTTAACGCAAAAATTTGTATTAGGTCTTTTTGACAATCCTTATGTTGATGAAGCAAAAGCCTTGAAAACTGTAGGAAAGGAAGAATTTAAAAAAGCAGGTGAGGCTGCTCAAAGAAGATCATTTACTTTATTAAAAAATGAGGGAAAGACGCTACCTCTTAAAAACAATAAACTTAAGATCTATATCAAAAATATCAATCCAAAAACGGCAGCTAAATATGGAACAGTAGTAGACTCACCGGAGAAGGCTGACTTAGCGGTGATTCGTCTCAATACCCCCTGGTATCCTGTGGAAACAGAAAATAGGTTTGCCAGAAGTTTCCATCATGGTGATCTTGATTTTAAGGGCGCCCGGAAAGACAGCATTTTACAAATACTCAATGCCGTGCCTACGATTGTTGACCTCTACCTTGACAGACCGGCAGTAATCCCTGAAATAGCTGAAAAAAGCAAAGCGCTATTGGCAAATTACGGCGCCAGCGACGAAGCGCTTTTTGATGTAATTTTTGGAAAAGCAAAACCTGAGGGAAAATTACCTTTTGAACTACCGTCATCAATGGAAGCTGTCGAAAAGCAAAAAGAGGACGTTCCCTATGACTCCAAGAACCCTTTGTACAAATTTGGTTTCGGCTTATCCTATTAATTGACTTTTTCATAGTATTCCCCGAATATAGCCTGGAGCAAAAGCTTCCTGCAATACGTTCTGAGGAATTACAAATAATCAAACAAGGAATGCTGAATAATGAAGGAAAATTGCATCAGGAACCTTTCTAAATTCAGTATTCCTTGTTCAAATTTTTAATCTATATATACAATACCATTGTATAAACTCATTTATTTTTTATTCAACTTCCCTATATAATTCCCTTTTTTATTTGAATTTTAAAACCTTTTAAAATAAAACTTATTATTTCTGATAAAAAATCTTATAATAACGGGATTTTATAAAAAATAGTGACTCGTACTTGAAAAGGAATTACCTCAACGCTAAATGAAAAAAATCGGATTTTTTGAAAATCTTCGCAGGCCTGGCAAATCACTTTTGCTTGCGATTGACAAATTTCATTTTATACTTAGCATATGCTTCCTTTTAATTATAATATATGATACCGGTTTTGAATTCAATGACGCAAAAAAGTTGTTTTTCAAAGATCTTTATCTTTTGTACATCTCTATTTTCTCCACCATTATTCTTTTTAAAATAATAATCCTGTCCCTAAAAAAAGAATATAAAAAAATAAGGCGGTTCGATATAGGAATAATGATCTTTGCCCTGGGGATACTGATCTTTAATATACTAATCAAAGAAGTAGATCCTCGGCCCTGGTATATTGATATAATTTCAGAATCCACTTCTCTCAGAATTTTTATCGTTTTTATTTTTTTTGCCAGCCTTTCAAAATACCTGTTACAGGCACAAGTTGCTTTTACAAATCCAACACTTTTGTTTGTAAGCAGCTTTCTGGTATTAATTTTAGTTGGTACTTTTTTATTGTTGCTACCAGCCGCAACCAATCATTCATTATCCATAATCGATGCTTTTTTTACTTCGACAAGCGCTGTATGTGTTACAGGTCTGGTTGTGGTAGACACCGCCACTTATTTTACAGATTTCGGCAAACACATTATTCTATTCCTTATCCAGGTAGGAGGTTTGGGAATAATGACTTTCTCCACCTTTATTGGATTCATTTTTACGGGTTCGAGTCACATCAGAACTTCCATCCATATGAAAGAATTTGTTATGGAAGAGCGTATTGGTAAAATACTCTCTACAATAGGCAAAATCTACCTTTTCACCCTGAGTATAGAACTGATTGGCGCTTTTTTCATTTGGACGTCCATAAAAAACAATCCGGTATTTACCCCAATCCAAGCTATTGACTTTTCCATATTTCACTCCATTTCCGCTTTTTGTAATGCAGGATTTTCCACATTGCCCAATGGATTGTACGAAGAATCATTGCGCTTCAATTATAACTTACATTGGGTCATATCCTTCTTAATTATAATCGGAGGAATCGGGTTTCCTGTAATGTTCAATCTATCCAATACTTTTCTACATTTCTTTATCAACAAATACAATCACCTGTTTAAAAATAAAATTTACCTCCATCAGTCCCGGCATTTAAACGTCCACACCAAGCTTGTTCTGATCACTACTTTTTTCTTGTTGTTGCTCGGTTTTTTCGCATTTCTATTTGCAGAATATAATAATATTTTAAAGGACCTTTCCGTGTGGGGAAAAATAAGTACATCCTTCTTTGGCAGTGTTTCTCCAAGAACCGCAGGATTTAATACCTTCGACATGGAATCACTGACTGTCGCCACTGTTCTTATTTACATGCTGCTTATGTGGATAGGGGCATCCCCGGCGTCCACAGGCGGAGGGCTTAAGACAACGACATTTGCAGTGGCTATTTTGAATACCATTAGTATATCAAAAAACAAGGACCGAATTGAGGTATTTGGAAGGGAAATCTCGAGTGAATCTGTAAGAAGAGCGCTGGCTGTTTTTGTGCTTTCTTTTTTGGTCATTGGAATTGGCGTTTTTTCTATCATGAGTTTTAATCCTGAACTGGCTGTTATAAATGTGGCTTTTGAATGCTTTTCAGCCTTTAGTACCGTAGGATTAACAATCGGAGTAACGCATAACCTTGCAGCGCCAAGCAAAATTGTCCTCATTATATTAATGTTTTTAGGAAGGGTAGGTACTTTAACTATTCTGATTGGGATAATCAGTGACGTAAAAGCACTAAATTACCGTTATCCAACTGAAAATGTTCACATTATATAATTAGGTAATTTGTTAATTCGAGAATGAGTTAATGGAGGAAATTTTGAATGTTAAATTTTGAATTTAAATGTTGCCGGCTTCAAATTTTATAAAAAAGTAACCTTAAAAGTCTTATGAAAATGATCTACTTAGAGGAAGTAAGCAAGACGTTCCTACAGATATCCTCAAACCTGATACCGCAAACCTCAAACCTTTTTTAAAATGAAATACTTAATAATCGGACTTGGCAATTTTGGATCAACCCTGGCCATTAATCTAACTGAAATGGGCCATGAGGTTATCGCCGTAGATAAGGATATGAACAAGGTAAACAATTTTAAGGATAGAATTACCCATACCATTTGCCTGGATGCCGGAAGTAAAACTGCTATGAGCACACTCCCAATTAAAGAAATTGATTATGTGATTGTAGGAATAGGAGAAGATTTTGGCGCCTCGGTATTATCGACCGCACTTTTAAAACAATTAAAAGCCAAAAGAATAATTAGCCGGGCAATTTCTGATCTTCATCAAACCGTAATTGAAGCCATATCAGTAGATGATATTATTCGTCCGGAAGAAGAATCTGCCGAAAGACTGGCGATAAGGTTAAGCACCAAAGGTGTGGTAGATTATTTCAGAATCTCAACGGATTATTCAATTATTGAAGTAAATCTTCCTGATTTTTATATAGGAAAAACGGTGAGAGAATCAGAGTTGCGAGAGCATTTTAACATCAATATACTTACCATTCTCAGAAATAAAGAACGCATTAATATCATTGGCAATAAACATACTGAATCAGAAGTGATAGGCGTAGTAGGCCCTAACACCACATTTAATGAAGGAGATATTGTTGTGTTGTTCGGAAAAATGAAAGACATCAACCGATTTATCGAAGAATAGGTTTTAATGTGATAATGAGTTGATGCGATAATGTGATTATGAGGAAACAATTTCCACCTTTCATTCGTTGCACTTAAAGGGCATTTTTTGTCTTCCTGAATGTTCTTTGATTTGAGATAACTTCTCTTTACAATCAAATTTCTTATTCTCTTTTAAACCGCTCTTGCAATTAGCAAGGATCGAATATTTATTACAACCTAAATTTAATTTCTTATGAATGACCTGAGCAACAACTCAATTATTTTACAATTTCCATTCTCCGATAATCCTGATTTAAATTCATTTGCCACCGACCAGGATTTACATCTCGTTAATCTTGAAAATAAAAAAGAAGGGTCTGCAGAAATAAATGTTAAAATTTTGACGTCAGCTATAAAGATGGCAAAGGAGAAAGATGCGCGGATGATAATTACTACCAATGCTTCCAAAGACAGGTTCGGGGTTGCTATCCGCAATTCTGCCAAAGATAACTTCACTTTGCTTGCTCCTCAGCAAATTGCAATTTTGGTTGCGGATTCGATACAGGAAAATGAAAAAAGCAAGAAAACATTAGTTAAATCGGTATTAATGCCAGAGCTAATAGAAGTTTTTGCAATAAAAAAAGGATACAAAATAATAAATGCGCTTCCCGGGAAAGAAAACCTTTTAGAAGAGTGGGAAAATCATAAAGAGGAAATGCCTTCTATGGCAATAGATAAATTCAATACCATAATCCTGAAAAACAACTCCGTGGATGAAAATATGAAAGAAGTGATTTCCCTACTATTAAAAAAAGAAAAAGAGCTTCGAGATGAAAACAAAGATTTTCTTGATAGATTAATTGAGATCTATTGTTCCTTTGGCTTTAATAAGCAGAAAACATTTTCGGTAGACATCCTCGATAATACAAGGAAACGCCATTACCTGTCTTTGATAAAAACATTGAGGAGTAAGCCGCCGAAGCATTTTGCAGACTTTAAAGTAAAAAAGGTAGTGGATTTCGAAAAGCAATTTTCTAAGAATTTGATCACGGGCAGAAAGACTGACAAGCACCTTCCTAGTGCAAATATTCTAAGCTTTTCTTTGGATAAAGGGGGAAAAATAATGATTATGTCCACGGAAGAAAAATTATATTTTCATATCTCCATGAATACAAAAATGCTGAGAAAAGAGCAATTCCCTGAGGAGAATAAAATTGCCAATGAAAACATGATCAAAATAATGTCGAGTGTAGGTAGCTTGAAGTTCTAAAAAAAATAAAGGAATAGGCACAACACCTATTCCTTTATTTTTTTGTTCTACCATAATTCTTTCTCAAAAGGAAACACAGGGTTTAAAAACTTTTGTCCGCTTCCCTCTGGCATACCCCCCTCTTCCCTTATAATTCAATCAGAAACCATTAATAAGATCTACCATTCTTTTTTTCATAGCGTCATCAGGAAAACGACCAAATCCTGCCTGGACATTGTCTATTAAATGTTTAGGATTGTCGGTTCCGGGAATGACGCAAGTTACATAGGAATTAGAAAGGATAAACTTTAAAAAGAATTGTGCCCACGAATTACAATCAAATTCTTTTGCCCATTCCGGCAGTTTCTTTCCCTTAACGTACGAAAATAAGGATCCGCTTTCGAAAGGCTGATTTATTAAAACAGCTATTCCCTTGTCACGGGCAAGAGGCAATAGTATGTTTTCTGCATCTCTGCTTCGGATACTATAATTTATTTGAATGAAATCCAGCGGCTCTTTTTTCATCACCTGTTCTACCTGGTCAAAAGCCCCTTCATGATAATGGGTAATACCAATAAACCTTATTTTCCCCTTTTCTTTCCAGTCCCTTAATACCGGCAGGTGCATTTTCCAATCCACCAGATTGTGTATTTGCATAAGGTCCATCGGATTTGCATTCATTAGGTCCATAGATTGCTCCATCTGCCTGATACCGGCTTCCCGGCCATTTGTCCATACTTTGGTAGCACAGAATATAGATTTCCTGATTCCAAGGTCTTTAATGAGTTGGCCCGCCACCTTTTCTGATCTTCCGTACATTGGGGAAGAATCGATTACACTTCCGCCATTTTCAATCAATAACCGGAGGACTTCTTTTAATGGCGCCATTTCCGAAGCCGTTTCTCCAACATCGAAAGTCTGCCAGGTACCCACACCTACTACAGGCAACAGTTCTCCTGATTTAGGTATTTTTCTTTTATGCATACCATTTCTAAATTTTAAAATATCATCTTTAAAACAAAAGCCTAAAAAACCTAAGGCTGAACTCTTCAAAAATTCCCTTCTATACATAATGTAAATGCACTAAAAGTTAGATCGAAGTCACAAAATTTTCTGCGTAACTGAATTTACGAATAACTACAAATAACTTTACCTTAAAATTTTAAAAATCAAACAGAAGCAAACCGCGCCGATTCTGATACTCTATATAAGTCTTCCCAATCTCTATTCCTTGTAGTCTCTCATTAAGGATGTCATCATCTAAGAAAAAAGAACTATTTCAAAATTAGGGTCTGATTATCGTTCCCTGACATTTTGCATTTCTTAAACATTTTTCTTTAAAAACTTGCATGACTCACAATTCTATTTAAGAATTATTCAACTTTGCAGTTTATAATTTTTCACTTATTATTCCTGTTATTTTATCAACGACAATACGATCTATTAATAAAAAACGTCATGTCATCAACCCTTATAATGAAAAGACACACTCTATTAATAGTTTTATTATTTATAATTTCTAATAATCCCTTTTTATTGGGTCAGAGCACCCCTCCCATCAACATATTGTTCCCTTCGGAAATCGACTGGAACACTGTTGAAGAAGGGCAAAAGGTGGAATTTCAATTACAGGCAACGGGGGGAACGGACACCAGTTACACTTTCCGCTTAATCCGCGGAAAAACGGAGGAAATGCATTTTGATTCCCTGGGTTATTTCTCATGGACGCCAGGCTTCAAGAGCGTGGATAGACTGGAAACAAATAAAAAGTTTCAGCTGAACTTTGAGGTGAGGAACACAAGCAATGAAAGCAGCACCAAATCAATAGAATTGACGGTTTTGCATGTGAATCAGCCTCCGATTGTAAGCGATCTTAAACCCTTTTACATTCAGTTTAACGTCATCAACACCTACAAAATAGATCCGGAAGCAATTAAGGATGAAGACAAAGATCCCTTGGTGTTTATCTCCATTCCGGGGCAAATGCCTGAAGGAGCCAGACTATCAGAACAAGGGGAGTTGACCTGGAAACCTTCCATTACTCAATTCAAACAGCTTAGACAACATCCCATTTTTATAGAGTTCTATGTGGAAGACCAGCCATCAAAAGCACGAACCACCGGGAAATTAAAAATAGAGGCTTCGCAAATGGATTTACCCCCGCTAATTACCATTATACCTGAAGCGAAAAACATTAGATATGCGGAAGATGCTACCATTAATCTTAAATTTTACCTAAGTGATCCTAATGGAGATGAAGACATCTTTTCTTTCAGCTTTCTTTCTGAAAACCCAGAAGTACCAAAGAGTGCACTGGTAAAAAATACTTCTACCCAATATGAATTTATATGGGAGCCCGGTTATTACTTTGTAAATGATCCATTTGACTCCGTATCATTTGACATCATTTTTTTTGTAATCGACAAAAGCCAGAAAAGAAACGAGAAGAGAATTAACATGACCATTTACAATGCCGTGAATGAAGAGCTGAAGGACCATACTTTATATATTCAGTACAGAACTTCGCTGGTCAGGGCCTGGGACCTTTTGGAACAGTTAAAAGAAAAAGAAAAGGAACTAAAAAAGGATTACAACAGGGCAAAAAAGGGCAAGAAAAGAAGAGCATTGACAAATGCTTCATTGGGAGCGGTAACGGGAGTTATACCTGTAATAAATTCTATCCCGAATACTACTCAAAGGGCAGTTTCTACCGTTGGGGGAACCACTGTGCTAACCATTGGAACTTTAGAAGCTACGGAAGTGATTGGGAAATCTACCAAGGACCTGGTAGAAAGACTTAATTATGTGATGGAGAAAAAGAATGAGATTCAAACCAAGGGAGATATTTTTGCAAGAAAATACTCTTTAAAATCCTTAAGAAGAAGGGCGGGTTTTATAAGTGACATGGAAGATTTTCTGGCGACGTTAAATTTGAAAGGGCTGGTTGCTTTAGAACTAAATGCCGGATGGCAAAATAAGCATAAAGCATCTGATTCCAGTTTGTCTAAAACTTTCAAGGATTTTGTTCCGGAGGGATCTCAGAAAAATTAATATACTTCCGGTACACTTTTAAGAAATAAAAACATTCTGGTGAAATGGATAATTAATTCGTTTCGACTGTATCACAGCATGTTATTTTGTTAAAAATTTATTCCCTTCCAATATTTTAGTATTTGCCCCCTAAAAGTGGGATTTGGCTCATAACTATTATTACAGATTATCTTTTTGTCATTGTAAGTTTTTTCGAGTTTAGTTTATAAATTTGCGGCCTGTTAGGAGAGATTTTTTTTAAAATCTCCTATTCCAATTTATGACAGATCAAAAGAAGAAATTTTTCATCATCGACTTTGACAGCACCTTTGCCAAAGTAGAATCTCTGGATGAATTACTTGCCAGTACGCTTGCAGCTCAACACGACGGAGAGGAAATTATAAAGGAAATCAAGAAAATCACGGATTTAGGAATGGAAGGTGGAATATCCTTCAAAGAATCTTTGGTTAAAAGAGTAGCCTTTCTAAAAGCAAATAAAAAACAACTGGAGCCTTTAATTGAAGGTTTAAAGGACCAGGTATCCGAGTCTTTTAAAAGAAACAAAGACTTTTTGATAAAGCAATCCGACAACATTTATATTATCTCCAGTGGCTTTAAGGACCTTATTATTCCTGTAGTGGCCGAGTATGGAATAAAACCTGAGAATGTCTATGCAAATTCCTTTGTCTATGACTCACAGGGAAATATTGTCGGTTTTGATGAGACATGCCTTTTATCCGGTGACAATGGAAAGGTGAAACAAATGCAGGCGCTTAACTTGCAAGGAGAAGTATATGTTATCGGCGACGGGTATACCGATTATGAAATCAAAGCCGCCGGAATAGCGCAAAAGTTTTATGCTTTCACTGAAAATGTAAAAAGAAATTCAATTATTGAAATAGCAGATCACATAACCCCAAGTTTAGACGAGTTTTTATACGACATGAACATGCCAATGACCATTTCTTATCCTAAAAACAGGATAAAAGTTTTATTGCTGGAAAATATTCATCCTGAAGGACAAAAGATTTTTTCAGAAGAAGGATATCAAGTTGAAATCATTAACCGGGGATTGGATGAAGACGAGCTGGCAGAAGCGGTAAAAGATGTATCGATACTAGGAATCCGGTCAAAAACGCATGTTACTGCTAAGGTTTTGGAAAATGCTAAAAAGCTGCTTTCCGTAGGCGCTTTTTGTATTGGAACCAATCAGATTGATCTTCAGGGTTGCTTGAAAAAAGGCGTAACTGTCTTTAACGCACCATACAGCAATACGCGAAGCGTGGTAGAACTTGCCATCGGGGAGATCATTATGCTGATGAGAGGTGTAGTTGAGCGAAGCAATAAACTTCACAATGGGGTTTGGGATAAATCAGCAGGCAATAGTTTTGAAATACGGGGGAAAAGTTTAGGAATTATAGGTTACGGAAATATTGGCGCGCAACTTTCTGTTCTGGCAGAAGCAATGGGTATGAAAGTTTACTATTATGATATAGTAGAAAAACTAGCCCTTGGTAATGCAGTAAAATGCAAGACTATGCATGAATTATTATCCGTATCGGATGTAGTAACCCTTCATGTAGATGGAAGAAAGTCCAATCAAAACATCATTGGCAAGGCCGAGTTTGATGCGATGAAAAAAGGAGTAATCTTCCTTAACCTGTCCAGGGGACATGTGGTGGATATTCCTGCTTTGATAGAAAACCTGAAAAGCGGTAAAATATTAGGCGCAGGTGTAGACGTGTATCCTCAAGAGCCTAAAAGCAACAGCGAACCTTTTGTCTCTGAACTTAAAGGTTTTCAAAATGTGATTCTTTCTCCTCATGTCGGAGGAAGCACCCAGGAAGCTCAGGTAAACATTGCCAACTTCGTTCCGAATAAGATCATAGAATACATCAATACAGGAAATACGTATTCAAGCGTAAACTTCCCTAATCTGCAATTGCCTGAATTTCCAACAGCGCACAGGCTAATTCATATTCATGCGAACTATCCCGGAATTCTTGCAAAAATCAATAATGTGTTGGCTAAAAACCACATCAATATTGTAGGTCAATATTTAAAGACCAATGAAACGGTCGGTTATGTAATTACCGATATTGATAAGGAATACAACAAGGACGTGATCAAGGAACTAAAAAGCATAGAACATACGATCAGGTTCAGGGTGTTGTATTAATAGGGGTTTGAGGAATGAGGTGTGAGGTTTGAGGTGCTGCTGACAACTATTTTCTTAAAAATTTTGCCCCGCCCTTAAGGACGGGGCTATTTATTTATTCATAACAACACTCCTGTTAAGCCACGAAGCTAAAAACAACTTTATCTTTTATAAGTAAAAGAAAGAAAAATTCTTTTACAATATGAAAATTTTGGTAATTCCCGATCTTCATGGAAAAACAATATGGAAGGAAGCCGTCGTTAATCATTCCTTTGATATTTGTATATTCCTTGGCGATTACGTGGATGCTTCTCTGGACGTATCAGATAAACAAATCAGCGATAACTTGTTGCAGATTATTCAATATAAAAAAGAAAACCCTGACAATGTTTTTCTTCTTTTAGGTAATCATGACATCCACTACATGTATTACCCCAATTACCCTTGTTCTGGTTTCAGAGAAGCCCTTCAACCTGTCCTCACCTCTATTTTCATTAATGATCAGTCCTCCTTTCAGATCGCTTTTCAGCAAAACAACCATCTCTTTACCCATGCTGGCGTATCACAAAATTGGTACAACAAACACAAAGACAATTTTATTTTCGGAGGGAATCTTTCAACGTGTCTAAATGCAATAAACAACAGTGACGAACGAGAAATCCTTCATGAAGTCGGCGAAATAAGGGGCGGCTGGGGAATGGAAAAACAACATGGAGGCCCCACCTGGGCGGATAAATCAGAAACACAACAATCTATGTTAAAAGGATTTCATCAGATAGTGGGCCATTCAAAAGTACCAAACCTGACTAAAATTTACGAGGGCGATAATGAAGAAAGTGATACGTCTATTACTTATTGCGATTGCCTTGGCAGTAAAACAGAATTTCTATTACTTGAATTGTAGGTGGGAATTTTTTTTGTAAGAAGGTGATTTTAATCTTTATTGTGAAAAGGCTATAGTAGTAATCAGGGCATTTTCTGCTTGTCTTGAATCCAAACGGGTATGTTGAACAATTACGGGAATAGGGGAAATAATGACGCTTGAATAATCTGTATCT
>Ga0196965_1000561_pt1 | contig 20093 bp, 13 predicted proteins | sample S1_20metaG_FD_148668 | JGI IMG/M metagenome (GOLD analysis project Ga0196965, IMG submission 148668) | Soil microbial communities from Anza Borrego desert, Southern California, United States - S1_20 | ecosystem: Environmental > Terrestrial > Soil > Desert | place: USA: California | collected... | reverse complement strand
TTAAGGTTTTCGAAACGCTGCATCCGGGTGCGTATGAAGGAACAGGAAGTAGTCTTGCAATTGCCAAGAGAATAGTTGAATCGCACAGTGGAAGAATTTTTGCGCAAGGCAAGGAAGGGAAAGGCGCTGTCTTTACGGTTATCCTTCCGGTGTTTCAATAATGGTCGATTCGTTTCCTTTATAATTCCGTAAGAATTCCATGAGAATGATCGCAATTGAATCATATTCTTCGAGTGTCGATGGTTTTCTTAGAAATAAGTTGCAACCTAATTCGAAACATCTTTTCTCATCTTGCTTGTTGTGTGACGCAGTCAGAATTACGACCGGGACAACAGAAAAATTTGTGGTCTTCAACTCTTTTAAAACTTCGAACCCATCCTTTAGGGGCATATTCAAATCAAGCACAATCAGCGCTGGTGCTTTAGAAAGATGAAGCTTTACCAGAAAGTCTTCGCCGTTGTTGGCACACGCCAATTGACCTTGAAACCCCGTTCGGTGCAGGGCCTCTTGGACTAATTCAAGATCATCCATATCGTCATCGACCAAGTATATCATAGCGAGTTAATTGCCAAAGATACGCAGGTGCTTAGATTAGAACAATTCCTGCGAATGAGAAGCAATAGCCTCACGAAAATGCCGATAGATTGTTGGTTTAGCCGCCTCAAAGTCCCTATAGCGTCTGAATGACAAAGGAGGTACTGTTCTTTTCAATCCAATTGTTAAATAAAGTAAATGTATCAGTTGCCGCAGAAAATAAATCGGACTGCAATAAATCACCGTTAGAATCAAGCTTTGTTTTAAAATGTTGCCATTTGATCTTGGCGTCATTGCCATAATGCAAAAAAAATGAAAATGGGGGAGGCGGTTCCGTCGGTAGCTGCTTTGTGACCATCTTCGATATGGCGTTTCCGCCTAATACAGATCCTTCTAACACGTACATGATACCAAATGCATGACTCAGGTTCGTGCACGTTGGGAGATCACTGCACAAAGCAAGATGGTCAGTGCTTGCCTTGAGTGCCAATATATCTTTTCTAAGACTATCTGTCTTCCTTAATCCAATACCCGATGTTAAACTTTCAATACCAGTGACTGAAGACAATTGGTTTTCTATCGGCGAATAAAACGTATAGAAAATCTTAAGCAGGTTTGCGTATTGTGACTGGGTTCTTATATTTTGGATGATCGGAATCAACGTCTGCTCCAATTGCACATGGACTTTATGTGTATGGGTTTTTAGTTGTTCGGAATTTACGGGTCTTTCCATTTGCGTATTATACATTTTTAAACGCCAAGATAGTGGTAGAAATTTTTATTTCAGACTTTTCTTGATAATAGCACAAATCGGTATTCCGTCTCAATTCCTACCTACTGAGGAATTTATCTCTTTTGCGGATTGCTCGACTGTTGCCCGCGCCGTTACTTGTGAATGACTTCGCACCGCGGCCTGCGGAATCACCGTTGAGATTGGCAATATGATAACGATAAGTCTTTGAACTATACACATATTTTTCGCCGATTCTTCCAATGTGATAGCTTTTAACAGCTAAGATTTTCACTTGGTGTAGCCGGGGCGCGCAGGGCTGACGCATCAATTTTTTTTAGCTATAGCCTTGTAGCGGCAACACATTCTGTAGCCCCGACCTTTTAGGTGGGGTTGGAGAAATAATAATATTCCGCGTCATCCGGTGCATTGGATTTGAAAAACAATACGTCATGACGCGGAATGAGATGTGTTTTAATCAACGTGATATGCATTATGTGTCAAATAAGATGATCATTTTATAGAACGCGGGTAGTTGACACGATTTTATTTACATTTCTAACCCGACCTAGGTTGGGTCAATAGAAATTTCGCCCTTAACAGGGCTTGCAAGAAAAAAATTTAGATGCGTCAGCCCTGAGCGGGGGCGAAATATTTTATCTACTTTCATGACCCATAGATCAGTTTGTTCCCGATGATTAATACAGCACTCGATTCGATTAATTTCTATTTTCTTTTTGCCGTTTTTCAAGGTGTTCTGTTAGCCTTCTTTATTTCGTTCAACCAACCGTTTCGTAGACCAAATCTTTTTCTGGGATTGATCATTTTAAATTTCTCAGTTTCATTGCTCCACCTGACCCTGGAACAATCGATCCATGCATTTAACGCACGATATCCTATTCCTATGAATTTCGGGCTTGCATATGGCCCACTGGCATATCTTCATGTTGCGTCAATTCTAAATCCGAAGGATAAATTCGTCGTGGGCAAGCTGTTACATTTTTTGCCAACCCTTCTAATCGATGGCGTTTTGTTTTCTGCCTTCTTCGTTTATGTAAGGTCCAATATGACATGGGCATATGCTAACATTGAAAACATTCAAGCGTCGGCTTTGATCGTCTCCCTTTTAAGTCTGTTTCAGTTGGGATGCTATACTATAGTCGTCTATCGGCTGACGCGCAGCGCAAGAGGCAGGCTTAAAGAATTTTCGAAAATTCAAAACTGGTTTAGTTTGATCGTTTTCTCTTGGTTATTCCTTATCGCCTTCTTAGTAGTTGCGTCAACCATTGGCCTGATTTTAATCGAATATGTGGATGAATATTCCTTCCTCCTTTACAACTCACTGGGAATTATAATCGGTTTGCTTATTTATGGCCTCGGATATCTGTATATACTAAAATATCTTAAGGCCGTGGGTAACTACACAGACCGTAGGGAGAGATTTAGCCCAAGTGAAGTTGATCTTGAACACAAGAAGCAACGCCTGCTGGAAATAATGGAGATGCAAAAGCTCTATTGCGATCCGTCTTTAACGGTCACCAGATTGTCCGGACATTTGGGCTGGCCCGTCAATGAGGTGTCTTTCGTTATCAACGAAGCCTTTCGCGTTAGTTTTAACGACTGGATCAATCGATATCGGGTCAAGGCGTTTACGGAACTTCTTCAAGACCCCACGAACACCAGGTACACACTAACAGGTCTTAGCGAAGAAGTTGGATTCAGTTCTAAAGCATCTTTCTATCGATCTTTCAAAAAAGAAACCGGCATGACGCCGGGCGATTACCTCAAGGCACAGGGTCTGAATAAGTTTCAAAACGCCATTTGAGACTTCTTTCGGTTTATTCGGTGTGATCGGTTGTTCATCTTTGAAGAAAAATGTACTTCATGAAAACAACCTATTTTGTAATCGTTCTTTTATTAACAAATCATTTGATCTCCATTGGCCAGACACGAATCCTGGAACTGAAATCCACAGAATTTCCTACCGTAGGCAACACCGTTATTAAAGGCTCGGTGGGTTATTTAGCGGTTCCGGAAAATCGTCTTAAGCCTGGATCCAGGGAGCTCAGCGTTAAGTTTGTCCACCTCAAAAGCGTATCCAACACGCCACAACCACCGGTGATCTATCTGGAAGGAGGAGGCAGACCATCCACCCCTCAGGCAGAAAACCCGGAAACTTTGACTGACTGGCTTCCCATTCTTAAAGTCTCCGATTTGATCTTTGTGGACCAACGGGGTACAACAGATCAGGCGTTAACGTATGTGTGGACTGGAGAATTCCCCGAGAATTTTTTCATCTCGGCGGAGGATGCGGGTGCCCATTATCAAGACCTATGCAAGAAAGCATTAGCGGAGTTTGAACGCAGGCAACTTGATGTTTCCGGATATAACATTGCTGAACATGCGAACGATATTCATGATTTGACGGAGGCGCTGCAAATTAGGAAATACTCGATCTTCGGCTTTAGCTTTGGCTCACAGATCGCCATGGCGCTAATGAAGCTGTTTCCACAAGAACTCGTTAGCACAATTGCGGTAAGTACAGACGCTATGGACCAATCGTTTAACTATCCTGTCCATTTAGACGACCAGTTGAAAAAAATAACGAAGATGGTCGCAGCTGATTCTTCAATCAATGCTAAAATACCAGCACTTGATAAATTGACTGAAAAGGTAATGGCTAAGCTCTCCGCGAACCCCATTACCATAAGCGTTCGTCACCCGCTTACCGGTAATCCCTTATCTGTAAAAGTGGGATCGTTTGGATTGGCATTAATTCTGCGCCTTGAGATTGACGACACAAACGACATACCTGCGATACCACGTTTGCTCTATACGCTAGACCAGGGAGACTATACGATGTTGCAATGGTTTGTACAAAAACGAATTCCTTTTGCCATTGCTGTTCCTGGAAATGGCATTAATCAGGCAATAGCATCAGGCTTATCTAGTGAGCGCGAAAAGATTATCGAATCTCAGGCAAGCAGAAGTTTGTTCGGAAATGTTGTGAATTTTCCATTTTATGATGCACGCAAAGTATGGCCTGTTTGTGATGTGACGATAGATACATCAACGCCCTTGTCGACCTCCGTGCCAACGTTATTCATTACAGGGAGTCTGGATTGTAGGACACCGGTAGAGCAGGTAGATGAAACGATGAAAGGATTTAGCAATGCTGTTCATTTGATCGTTGAAAATGCGGGTCACGAACAGGCCATGTGGGATACCGAAATATTCGACGGCGCGATACCTGATTTTCTAAGTGGATTGGATGTGCGTAAAACCAATGCCTTTTACAAAGGGATACAATTTCTGCCCCTGCAAGGCAGCCATCAAGGTCATCCTTCAGTGAAATAAAATTACGATTCACCTCGAAATTTGTAGCATGTCTTAACTGCAAGTTCAGTATCGGTTACTCACATGTTGAAATAAAAATGTTACTACCTTGTCTTTAATTACAACGACAAAATATTGGGCAGAATGGTCAATTTGGTAATTGTATCATTTTTTTGAAGCGAAATAAATAGTCAATAAGCAGAATGAGTGGCCATTAGCGCAATAAAACCGTCTAATTGGCCATTCTAAGTTATATTTAAAGGTTTACTTATGAATAAAATATTCTTCTGAATGTCAGCCGAAAAATATCGAATAGGGTTTCTGTTTTTGCTTTGGATATTCGTTCATGTAGCGCTGTTCTATTGTTTCGGTATCAGGACGCTCTATGATTCGAAGGGTTACATACAAGGTGCGGATTATTTGCTTGCCAACAATACGCTCGAAGATGTACATCACATATTCTACGCTGTTCCGATTGTTATACTATCCTTCTTCAGATTAACTTTTACCGATTCGGTCTTGCCTTTTCTTTTATTTCAGATCGTAGTTTCCGGTATCGCAATGATTGCTTTATACAAAACTACGGCTAAGGTTTTTAAAAATAGCTATGCTGGTTTTTTTGCAACTTTGGTGTTCCTGCTATGGTGGGATAATATTCAGTGGAACACAACCATACTTACGGAATCTCTATTCTGCAGTGTCACCATTTTAATTTTTTACTTTACGGTCTGTTTCGATAAAAGTAAGCTGCACATCTATCTCCTTGCAGTACTCGTAATTATTTTATTTTTTATCCGCCCCACGGCAGTGGTCATTTATGTCGGAATAATATCTTATGTTATGGCCAAGCATTGGAACAGTTTGCAGAGCACAATTTTACGCACCAGCTTTTTTTTGATCTTGGTAACAGTAGTGTGCTGCGCAGCCTATTTGTTACTTAGCCGTTGGGATTTTACTGAACAATATGCGGTAGGCAATATTGTCACTTACATGAACGAAATTGAAGGGACTGCGCTTTATCATGAATCATTAAGATTGTCCACGGATCAATTGGTGATGCCTGAGCAAAACAATCACCCAGCATTCAAAATAATCAGTTTCATCTACCTGAATCCTTTACATTTTTTCGAGGCATTTTGTTGGAAAATCGGGTATCTTATCTCCGGCGTTCGCCCGTACTATTCCATGGGGCATAACGTGTTTACAATACTATGGCTTATCATCATTTATTTTGGATTTTTCGTTGGCGCTCGCATTTCAAAACCGAAAAGCGTTAATATCCTGGTATTTTCAATAGTGATCGCGAACTGTCTTCTTGTAGGGATCTCAACTGTTGATTGGGATAATAGATTCTATATACCTATGGAACCTGTCATTGCGTTGACGGCGGGCGGGGGACTAGCCCGTGTTTACGCTATTAGTTAAATCAAAACTTCATAAAAACCGCGGGCTTCAAATCGGGCATCCGTAATGTAAAGGTCGTGTGGCGGAAAACAAGATGAAACAATCATGCATAACAAATAACGGGTTCGTTCCACGAAACAGTTTGTACAGAACTAATTCCTGCTATTTCATATATAGAGTATATTTCGGTTATAAAGACTTTCTATAATTTTACCCTTGTACTTGAGGAATTTCAGGAACTCGCTCCAAGGATTCAGGCGATGATCAAATCCGAAGATGGCAAACTTCTTTTTGACAAGCCGTTTAACAATAAGTTATCTAATCCAATACTGTTGAGTTTCCGTGAGTCATTGGTTACAAAAAGATAAGATCGCCAAATTGTAAGTGGTTATTCAATTCGCAACAATATGATTTAGTCGAAATTGGATCGCTATAGTTAAACGCAATTTTTTTTGAGCTCCATTTGACGAAAAAGTTTAAATTGTAATAAAATGAAGTTGAGTCGGTTATTCAACATCCATCACGCACCGGAACCCAAGATTATTCGCCGCGCTATTGGTTTCTCCTTTCCCACGACTACCTGCCTTGTAACGAATGCAATAGTCATCGCTGCACAAAAATGAGCCTCCGCGTTGAACATGCTTTTGCACACCAGGCTCGCCTGGGTCGTAGCTATCTTCAGGCCCCTGAGGATCTATTGAAACACTTTTTGCATATGCATCGGGTCTATACAAATCATGGCACCATTCCCACACGTTGCCTTCCATATCATAGAGGCCAAATGCATTTGGAGGAAACGATTTTATTGGGGCAAGATCCAAAAATCCATCTTCTTCCTTATTGTCGTGCGGGAAGCTTCCCTGAAAAATATTCGCAACCCATTTGCCCTTAGATTTCAAATCGCTACCCCAATAGAAATTACCATAATACTGCCCGGCACGCGCAGCATATTCCCATTCGGCTTCTGTCGGTAATCGTTTGCCAGCCCACGTTGCATATGCTACGGCATCTGGATAGCACACCTGCACCACGGGTTGGTTGTCCTTACCAGCGATATTACTATCTGGCCCTTTAGGATGTTTCCAGTTTGCACCAGCAACGTATGTCCACCATTGCATCGGGTTGTCTAGTGAAACAGGATGGGATGGAGGTGTAAATACAACGGACCCTGGTAACAACTTTTCAATTGGCACGCCAGGGAAATCGGTTGGGTTCAAGGGTTGCTCAGCAACGGTTACATAACCAGTGGCTTTTACAAATTCAGCGAACGCTGAGTTGGTTACTTCATGTTCGTCCATGTAGAAACTTTTCACTGTTACCGGATGAACTGGCTTGCTGTCGCTAAAATTGTCCGAGCCCATACGGAATGTTCCGCCTGTGATTAGCACCATGCCCTCATGACTGGACTGCGTAGTTAAACTATCATGGAATGCAACGGATGCTTTCATGAGCGCCGAGCGTGAGGAAGGTTGTTTGCAGAGGCCACATGTATCCTTCACCGCTATACAAAACGTTTCAGTTGTGTCTCCTTCCGGCATCTTGCTGCATTGCAACAAGAGGGCAGTAGCAATAACAAAGTAGAGCAGTCTCGGTTTTAGAGTTATAAATCTTATATAAATTAAGCTAATCAATGGCGTCATAGATTAACGGTTCACGGTGTAAGGTAAAAAATCAGAAAACGTCAATCGGGATTAATTCACAACAAACGTTCCGTGTATTCTACTCCAGTAATTTTTCTAAAAGCAATACGTTGTCGACGCGCTTCCCAAATGACTTGCTGTCGCGCATGTGAGGCGGAGCAGGAGTAAAGTGTTATAACACGTTCTATAAAGAAAATGAAAAGGCATTCAAATCATTTTTATGTGACCACGTACTATTTTGATTTTCTTTCACTCTCGACAGTATATACAAAACTATCTCCGCGATAATAACCATAGTTAAACTCTATCGGCTGTTTTTTTTCATCGTAAACTAAACGCTTCCGGAACAACACAGGATCGTCCCCTGCAATGTTCAACTTTTTATGGATATTCGGAGGTGCTTTGATGGCGGTCAATTCTTCATAGGAGAGGGAAGCCCTGACATTGTACTTTTCTTCCAGAATTTCATAAAGCGGTTTACTGAAATCTTCGTTCCCGGTTATTCCAATTGATGGATTGAAATAAGAGATAAAGTATACAAACGGAAAATTCTCTTTTCCCCGCAGTCTTTCCAGGGATAAAACGCGTGTTCCTGGTTTCAAATCAAAAAAAGAAAGCACACTTTTTTCCGGAACCACCCAACTAAGATGCAATTCAAAATTGTGAACAGAAATTCCCAACGCTTTCATTTCCTGAGAAAAACTGAGCCAGTTTTTCGCTCGGCCAAAGACACCTTTGGTGGATACCGTTGTTCCAAAACCTTTTTTGCGAGACAAGATCCCTTCGTTCACCAGTTTAGAAATAGCATGTCGAAGTGTATTTCTTGAAATTTTGAGTTGGGCTGAAAGTTCAACTTCGTTCGGCAGCAGTTTTCCCTCCTGATATTCCTTTTTTCTGATAAGCTCCCGTAAAAGCATTTCTGCTTGTACATGCAGTGGAGTCGAACTGTTATGGTCTATTTGTATTTTCACCGGAAGAGAATTGATGGTCTATGACTTTGGTTGAACAAAGTTAACAAATGTTTTAATCAATTGTTCAAGTAACATGTTCACTCAACATTTCTTTTTGAAGGGAAAATACTGGCTAGTCATTCATAGACATAAACGAATTCCCAAAGGCTCCGTCTGGCCACCTTCGGGAATTCGTATGTATTTTACTTTAGTGTGGTGATTTCCTTAATAGTGGTATAGTTGTAAACATTGGTACTATTCACTTGTTTGTTTATCCTGGCGCCTACTCTCAGAAAGTATTTTCTGGAATACTCAGGGAAGATCCGTTGTGCGCCTGTGCCGATACCTCCGGGCCAGCCAGTGGTAATCGAAACGGTTTCGCCGAGAACCGGCAACGTTGCGCCAGCTAACCTGGTCGAGAAGTTCGGACTATAGCTGAAGTCTCCAACGTATTGGGTCTCGCTTACAAACAACCAAACTTCCTGCAGTGCTTGCTGATAATCGGGATTGGAAGTACCGCGGTCAATTTTTACCTGAACAGTTGCCGTGCCGTCGTCATTTACCACAGGTTCACCAACCCATTCTATACGCAGGAATGGTTCAACCTCATAGTTCTTTTCAACAGTACCGGAGATGTGAATGGTTTCCTCGGGCAACGAGACAAAGGCACCGTCAACCGTTACGCCATAATCACCCTTGAACACCCTGCTATTATTGAACTTACCGTCCATCATGGCATACATGTCGTAGGGTGCAGGGGTTTCACTCCAGCTGTATTCCATCATCCTGATACGGACTCCGGTGCCACCGATCGCTGTTTGGAAAGGTTCACCGGTTTCTGCGTCTATAATAGAACCTTTAAATGTTTCAGCAGGCGCAGGGTAATTATCTTCTTCACAAGAAGCAAAAGCTGCAATCAGAAGAGATGACAATACAATATGTTTGATGCTTTTCATATGCAAAGATTTTGAATTGAATTAAAAGCCGGGATTTTGTTTGGTGTTCGGATTCTTGTTGATCTCCGCCTCAGGAATCGGTTGATAGTAATATCTCGTATCAAACGTAAAGAGGTACTGAAAACCCGCACGTGGTTCCTGAAATTTGACGGAAAGAAAATACTGCTGTGCATCGGTTGAATAGAATGTATTCAGAATTCTCCAACGCCTGTTATTCTGTTCTTCGTGGAGAATTCTCCAACGTTTCAGATCCCAGTATGTTTTGTTCTCGAAAGCAAGTTCCTTCCGCCGTTCAGTGCGGATGATATCGATATGATTAAGATCAACTTCGTTTGACAGCAGCGTAGCACCGGCACGTTCGCGGATACTGTTGATGTTGTTATAAGCCACTGTGAGGTAGTTGTCTCCAGCCGCACCAGCCTGATACAACTCATAGGCAGCTTCAGCCTGATTTAAAAGTACTTCAGCATAACGAATCTCGATCCAGCTCTGCGTGGAATTAAAACCAGTTGTTGGCCCGCTTTCTCTCAGATATTTAGCGAGATAGATACCACCAACATTTCCGAAGTCCCAATTGGATACAGGTCCATTGGCACCGGCGGCTCTCATCCTGTCTCCATGCGGATCGCCTGCCTCAAGTTCTATCTCCGGATTGGAACCCAGCGCAGATGCGAGGTGAAGATGGGGATCAGGAAAATCTGCGACATTTCCGGTATTACCTTCACTCGCCAACGGGGGAATCCCACCACTCGCATCACCCGTCCAGATTCCCCGACGGATCTCAATGACCTTACCCCGGTAAGTGTCCATCGGAAAAATCACTGTGCCACGTAAGCGTGGTTCTGCATTAGCGAATGCATCCAGCGGAGAATCAAAAAGATAGTAGTGCCCGTTATCATCAATGTTGTCGAAGTGTCCCTCCTCATCTTTGGCAATGCCGTCAAACATTTCAACAAAGTCCATCGTAGGATTTATTTCCGAATCGTTACCACCTGATTTCGTTTGATTAGGTTGCACGGATTCGTCGTAGTTGTGGCTACTGTTTGTTTCGTCGTAGTACTTTACAAAAATATTTTCAGACGTTTCATTCATGAACAACGCCCGAAAGTTTCTGGTTTGAGCTGCCAGGTCTCCAGCTTCCCAAAGACCTTTGTATAGTGCATACTTATTTGATTCGACAACCAATTTGGCGGCATCGTATGCGGCTTTAAAATATCCTTCGGCACGATTTGCAGGAACGCCGTTGATGCGTACTATGGTACCATTCTGATCTTGAGTTCCGTCGACCGTATTATACTTTGCAATACTTCCGGCGTGTAACATTGCCCGCGACTTAAATGCCGCAGCAACATACTTGTTGACACGACCCTTTGCCGGAGACTCCTCCGGAAGATTTTCGATGGCATAATCAAGATCAGATGCGATCAAATCCCAAATTGCTTCTTCAGAAGCACGGAAAAGACGCGTGCCCTCCAGATCAACGGAAGCTGGATAATCGATAGTCGTTGTAACGAGTGGAACCCCGCCATAGCGCTTTACCAGGGCATAGTATGTAAAGGCCCTGCAAAAGCGCGCTTCTGCCAGATATGTTTGCGCTTCTATTTCTCCGAGTGTAGCCGCATAAGCCGGAACCTTTTCAAGAAGCATATTGATATCCCGGATCTCAGCATAGCCATCATCCCAATAGGAAAATCCCTCGTTGTCGGCACCTTGTGTGTCTCTGCCAACAGCTTCCCCTGTGAGTGCTGCCATTTGTTTATACAGGGTGCCATTGTAATTGAAGCCAGAAGGATAGTAATACTTGAAATCCTCTATGGGAAGTCTGCTGTAGATCCTGGCAACATTGCTTAATACGCCTGCGTTGCTACCAAATATTTCTTCATCGCCTAGTATGTTTGTCGGCGGAATATCGAGGTCGGTGCAGGCCGAAAAAGTAGCAGTCAAACTTATCGTGATTAAGATTTTTCTTAGTGTCATAAGTCGTGAGTTTTAAAATTTGGCGGATATACCAATGGAGTAGGACTTGTTGATGGGATAATTATAACCCAGGTCTACAAGACCATTTCTCGATGTGTCATTGGTTGTGTAAAATTCAGGATCCATGTATCTCAGCTTTGTGAATGTAAGGAGGTTATAGGCATTGCCGTATATCCTGACGTTTTGCAGCCCGATCCTGCTAATCACCTTGTCCGGCAACGTGTAACCAATCTCCACACTCTTCAATCTGACATAGGCAGCGTTCTGAATATTAAAATCAGAAAGTGCGTTCGGTGATGAGCCGGTATAACCATATTCGCCGCCTATCCATTCTGTGGCAGGATCGTAAGGGTCTGCGTTCGGGTCAGCAGGATGCCAGCGGTTTGTGAAATCCGCAATAGCGTTACTGTTCGACCAAAGTGGTTGATATAAGAATTCCCTTGCAAGTACATATTTTCTACCCGCGCCCTGCCAGAGCATAGATAAATCCAGACCTTTCCATTGCGCACTGAGGGTGATACCATAGTTGACCAACGGAACTTGCCCATTGATTGCAAGCGGATGAACGTCGAGATCATTGATCCAGCCGTCTCCGTTCCAGTCGCGGTATTCGTAATCGCCAGGGACAGAGCCTCGCCCTATATACACGGGATTATAATAGATATCATCCCAGTTTGTCATGCGACCATTGCCTTCATAACCCCACCAGATGTTGGTATTGCGGTCATTGCGTCCTTGGAGCCAGTTTAGGTAGGAATTGCCCGCAGTGGCCATCTCATGGTATATTTGTCTGGTCTTTGTGTAGGAAATGTTACCTTTTAACTGGTAGGTGATATCTCCGATGCGATTTGCATGGCGCAGTTCTAATTCGAAGCCCCGAGTTTGGTCGCTGTCCAGATTCTCCTGCGGAAGCTTGGCCCCGACAATACCCGGCAGACTTTCAATACGTGTCTCCAGAAGGCCACTACGGTTCCTATTAAAGTACTCAACCGTCATCCCAAGGAGCCCGTCCCAGGCTTCAGCATCCAAACCGATGTTGACTGTTTTTGACTCGTACCAGGTTATGGACGTGTTAGCCAGCCCCGTGCTGCTTGATGCAGAGACGAATGAGTCTCCGAAGATGTATCCGCCCGGGAGTCCGGTACGGCTACCGCCAGCAGGATATTGATAACCAGTCAGAAATTGATATGCAAACGCATCTTCGTCTCCTGTAATTCCATAAGACGCGCGGAGCTTTAAATCGTTAATGACATTGAGGGTTGTACTATTCGCCCAAAATGGCTCGTTCGAAATTCGCCAACCAGCCGAAACCGCGGGAAAAAATCCCCAGCGACTGTTTTCCGGAAACTTCGAGGAACCTTCATAACGGTATGAGAATTCCGCCAGGTACTTGCTTTTATAGTTATACAAAACGCGCCCTACCGATGCACGGTTTGCGTAATTATAAAGTGCATCGTCATCGTCGCTTTGAAATGTTTGCTGTTCCTCGGCTATACCTCCAAAAAGTTGATCGACGGGAAGTACGCCGTAACGGCGACCATAAAAATTGTCGCCACGGTAATGAGAATTTTCCAATAGGTTCATGACGCTCACGTAGTGATTTCCAAACTCGCGCTCAAAGGCAATTTGTAACCGCCAAAGACTGGCATTTTTTGCATAAAAAAACCTGGAGATCCTGCTGTTTCCCACCGATTGTGTATTAGCCTCATATGGTGTACCCGTTGGTAAATAGAGTGTGTAGGCTTTTGAATACTCCTTGTTGTCATTCAACGTATAGTCGAAACTGTAAAGACCCTGTAAGGAAAGACCTTCTAAAAACGGAACATCATATGTAATGCTCGCATTTGATTGAAACCACTTGCTTTGGTAGTTATTTTCACCAACAAGGTCTTTGTCCATCATGGCAACAGGATTAAGAATGACGTTCCAATCCATCATTCCATATTGCTTAGCTTCCTCGTTGTACCAGACTTTATCCATGGGGCGATGAAGCCACATCGCTCTAACGATATCGTTCGAGCCGTAAGGAGATGATTCCCGTGTGTCAGAAATTCCAGACAACTTCAGATCGAACTTTATATTCTTGCTAACCTGGGCAGTGATGTTACTACGTAGTGTATATTTTTCATAATTGATGGCATCCGTTTGAAGAAAGCTGCCTTGATACTGATATCCAATGCTGGAATAGTAAGTGATCTTATCATTACCACCAGTAGCGCTTACAGTATGCTGTGTCTGAGGTGCACTCTTGCGCATGACAGCTTCTTTCCAGTTCGTCGATACGTTGGTACCATTGCGATATGATTCGATTTCCTCGGGAGAATATTTGAGCGCCGGATTACTGTTGTCCACATTGTGTCTATCCTTTTCATTGTAGAGCGTCATCCAATCAGCGGCACCTACGAGGTCGGGATAATTGGAAGGTACCTGCCAAGCCATGTTTCCGGAATAAGTGATACTTGGCTCACCTGTTTTTGTGCCGCTTTTTGTTGTGATGATAATAACACCATTTGCAGCACGGGAACCAAAAACGGCTGCAGATCCGTCCTTGACCACGGAAATGCTTTCTATATCTTCGGGATCCAAACGCGTCATGTTATCTCTGGGTATTCCGTCAACGACTACTAGTACTGGACCGCCGAAACCCCGAATGTCAATAGCGCTGTTAAACTGACCAGGCTCACTGGAATTCTGGCGAACGCGAAGGCCGGCAATTTTGCCCGTCAGCATGTTCTGCAAATTCTCATTTTTGGTTGTGATAATTTCGTCGTTGGTCACGGCGGAAACAGCTCCGGTCAACGTTGCCTTCTTTTGTGTGCCATACGCTACTACCACGACTTCACCAAGTTGTTGAATATCGGGTATCATGTTGACATCAACTACCGATCTTGCACTCACCGGAACCTCTTGCGATGTATAACCGATGAATGAAAAGATCAGCACAACATCGGGATCCGGAATCTGTAGTGAATATTTGCCGTCTGCGTCTGTCGTGGTTCCCTGGCTTGTTCCTTCAACGACGACGTTCACGCCGGGCAAGGGAGATCCATCTTCTGAAGTTACTGTACCTGTTACCGTAACCTCCTGTTGCCAAAGAGCATTTACGGAAAGAAACTCACGCGTATTCATTTCTTTATTCACCTCCGATGCGAAAATGGACGTGATAAGAAGGCACTGACTAAGCGTTCCCCACAGGGAAAATTTGATCAGTTTTTTTAACAATAGTTTGTATTGATTTTCCATAATCCTTAATGGTAATGATTAAACAAAGCCTGGGCTTATTGGTGTTACATCAGGTAGTTCGAACGCTTGCTGGTATTTACTCGCCAGCAAGCCATTGTGTTTAGGAATCAGTTTTTTCATAGGCATTTGGATTTATTTCGTAAAGGGTTAATTCTTCTTCGATCGATGTCAATATCTTCAGCTCTAAGATATGTAGGGTTCTAACAAATCATGTCCATACATACGCAATTTATGAATATTCTCATATTTTACTAATTTCAAACGGTTGATTTTTTTAAAAACCGCTATTTTCGATGTAAATCCTAGTTTTTCGATACACCATAAAATTAATAAGTATGAACATATTTCATTTTATATGAACATTTAATATAATTGAAGGAAAATAGTGGGGACGTTAGCGATGAGCAGAAAATAGACGTCAGGTTGAACAGACGTTCTGCGATTTTCGGCGTACCGGTTGAATATTCACAATTACACTTAGGGGTCTCTTAATGATGGCCTAGAAGTTTTAACCATTTTCAGTGTATGAACAGACTAATCCTCTTTTTACTTTTATCATCTATCGGTATTGATCGTGCGATGGCGCAAGACGTCTGGAGCATTGGTAAGAATGACAATTCTGCTGGCGACCTGGCCCTCGGACCGCGAGACTATAAAAAGTTTCTAAGCAAAGACTTCGGATTTGAAGACCGCTATTTTTTGATCGGAAGATCAAATGCCGCGACTGATTTTCCATACGTATTGCCAGGGCCAAATGATACCTGGGGCGGAACCTGGGGAACCTCCGGCTGGCGTACACATGAGATTAATATTCTTTTTGCGTTAAAGTCATTCCCCGCCAACGGGCAGTGGAAACTTGTCATTGATCTTATTGATGCGCATCCGCGCAAATCGCTGTTGAAGGTGGGTATCAATGACGCGCAGCACGAAAAGTTTTTATTAAAAGGCGTTTCCGATGCATCGCTAACTGGTACCGGTTCTGCTAACGGTGAAAAAATTCTTGAGATACCATTGAACAGCGACGTGATTCGCCTCGGGGGTAATGGCATCACCATCACTGTGCTCGAAGGCTCATGGGTTGTCTTCGATCAGGTGCGCCTCGAAGGTCCGGATGGTGCAACGCTATCCCTGCATGACGAGATATTTATCCGTGATGTTAAACCCGCCGCGTATGAAGTAAATCAGGGAAAGAAAAATATGCAACCATTACTCGTTGATGTAGAACACCTGAGCGGAAAGCCACACATTGAAGTACTATTAGATGGTAAACGAATTTATCAGACAACGTTGGATTCTGCCCGGTATCAACTGGAAGTGCCAATGCCAGCTGTTACTAAAACGAAACGCAGTAACTACAGTATCCGCGTGAATGGCAAGGAACTTGAAACAGGAGCCATTCAACGATCACCATACAAACTACAAACACCAGCAGACTATGTCGACACACGCATTGGTACCGCGCATTCACGTTGGATGATTGCGCCCGGCCCGTGGATGCCATTTAGCATGGTAAAACTTAGTCCCGATAATCAAAACATGGGGTGGCAGGCAGGATATCAGCCTACGTTCGAGACAGTAGGGACTTTCAGCCACATCCACGAGTGGACAATGGCCGGTCTTGGTATGATGCCCACCAATGGTGAATTGCAAACCAAAGTAGGAGACGAGTTCGACCCAGATTCCGGATACCGCTCACGTATTGACAAAGCTACTGAAGAAGCACCGCTGGGTTACTATAAAGTATATATGACCGACACGCAGATCTGGGCAGAAGTAACTGCCACCGAACGCGCCGGCTTCCAGCGATACACATTTCCCAAAGACAAGGATGGACGCGTAATGATCGACCTTCATGTACAGGGCGAGTACGATTATAAACTGCTTGACATTGAAATCAAAAAAGTAAACGATCATCGCATTGAAGGCAGGAGCCATCAGATCTCACCAAGGCCAACGGTATGGAGTAACGATGCTGACCAGGAATACATTGTACACTTTGTGATCGAGTTTGATCAGCCAATCAAAAAAGTCGGAGGATGGCTTGATAATGAAGTCGTAGACATTAGCAAGATGCAAGGGAAGAACCTCCAAGAGGCTGGCGTATTCGTCGAGTTTGATACCAAAAAATCATCTGTCGTACAAGCCCGTTCAGGCATTTCCCTGGTGAGTGTAGCCAATGCTGCAGAGAATCTCGAGAAAGAAATCACGCAGCCCTTTGGATGGAGCTATGACGCCGTGGTAGCCAATCAAAAAAAAGTATGGAACAATTACCTGTCGCGTATTAAGATTACGTCCGACAACCGCCTGGAAAAGGTACGCTTCTATACAAATTTTTTCCGTTCACTGTGTCGCAATACGTGGAGCGATGTGAATGGCGAATGGATCGCACCCGATGAGACAAAACATAAGTTCACGAATCCAGACCACTTGGCCCTTGGATGTGATGCATTCTGGAATACGTTCTGGAACCTTAATCAGCTCTGGAACCTGGCCACTCCTGAGTGGTCTTCAAAATGGGTAAACTCTCAACTAGCAATGTATGATGTAAACGGATGGTTGGCAAAAGGACCGGCGGGCATGGAGTACATCCCGGTGATGGTAGCCGAGCATGAAATTCCGCTGATGGTATCGGCATACCAGATGGGCATCAAGGACTTCGATCAGGAGAAGGCTTTCGAGGCGATGAAAAAAATGCAAACAACACCGGCCAGAGCTGTCGCAGGAGGATTCGCTGGCAATCGTGATTTAGTATCGTACATGAAGTATAAATATGTCCCTTCTGACGTAGGACGATTCTCGAACACCCTCGAATATTCGTACGACGACTGGACAGTTTCGCAGTTCGCCAAAGCGCTTGGTAAAGAAGCCGATTACAAACTGTTTGCTGAGCGTGGTGAATGGTGGCGCAATGCCTTTAATCCCAGGAATGGTTATGCGCAACTTCGCGATAGCAAAGGAAACTTCGTCGAGCCATTCGATCCGTTCCAGTCCGGACGTAACGAGGAGTACGTGGAGGGCAATGCATGGCAGCTCAGCTTTTTTGTTCCACAGGACGTTCCAGCTATGGCAGATGTCATTGGTCGTAAGACTTTCGTCGATCGTTTGAACTGGGGTTTCGTTGCCAGCGAACCGTGGCGTTACAATGCTCCGAATGATCAGTACTGGGACTATCCCGTCGTACAGGGAAACCAACAATCGATGCATTTCGCTTTTCTATTTAACTGGGTAGGACACCCATGGCTGACGCAGAAATGGAGCCGCTCTATCCTTGAAGAATATTATGGCGGTGGATTGGCGAACGCATATCTCGGCGATGAAGATCAGGGGCAGATGAGTGCGTGGTTTGTCATGACTTCGATTGGTCTCTTTCAAACCGATGGGGGTTGTCGTGTTGAACCCGTATATGAGATAGCTAGTCCGTTGTATGAGCAGATAGTCATTGACCTGGGAGAACGTTACGGTCGCGGTAAGCAATTTATTATCGAAGCGAAGAATGCTTCACGCAACAACAAGTACGTACAGTCTGCTACGCTCAATGGAAAAGTATTAAACTCGTTTAAGTTTTCGGCTAACGAATTATTAAAGGGAGGAAAGCTCACGCTGGTGATGGGAGACAAGCCAAACAAGCAATGGGGTATCGATACAGAAGAGAAAAAATAGCGGATGGTGAAAAAGATAGTGACATGCGGATGCATGATGATGTGCGCCATATTAATGGTCGACATCGCCACAGCGCAGCAAATTGATATGTATAAACCTGTTTCTTCAACCTCGATAAAAGTAGAATCCAGCAGTGAGTTTCCCGGGTTCGCTGATGAGGAAACGGTTAATGGAAGCGGCATGAAAGGCCATGGTCATATTTCTCACAACCTGGGAAAAACCATGTGGATCTCAAAGATATCAGAAACGTCTGTACAGGCCCGTCCGCAAACTCGTGAAGGTGTTGTTTGGCTGTTGTATACCTTCGACAAAAAACGGAAACCTGCCTTCATGGAGATTTGGAATCACAATCAACATGACCATACCAGACGGGGTCTGCGAAAAGTGTATTTGCAATATTCCAATGATGGCGATAACTGGAAGACGCTAACCGATGGCAACCGCGACTATTTTATAATCCCTGAATCCAAAGGGAAGAAAGAAGAGCCTGCCGATTTTCACCTTGACCTGTCTGGGATAAGCTTTAAATATTTCTGCATCACTGCAGATAAAGAAGAAGGAAATTATTACCAAAACGCATCATCGCAGGTATTAGAAGATGCGAAATGGAAGAATCAGAATATCCATTATTATGGATTAAGCGAGATTCGCTTCTACGAAAAAACAAAACAATCACTGAACAGCATTGCAAAGGTTGACGACATTTCATTCGTGCCTACACAAGGTTATCGCAAAACGCCGGAAGGACCCAGCAGGGAATATAAAATAATTTTTAAACACCCCTTGTTTGATGGTGCAACGGTATCGCTATTGTTCGAAGGTAAAAAGGTAGTTGAGGAGATTCCTGCATCAAAGATGGGGCTGTATGAAATGACGGGGTTGTTTCCGCCTGGATTGATGGAGGAAGCGGTATCAGTAAACGTTACGTTTAAAAGCCGTCAGGGATCAGTTAAGAAAACGGTGATGATGGAAGGCGCACGCAAGTGGGAAGTATATTTTCTGCCGCACTCGCATCTGGACATTGGTTACACACACCGCCACGAAGATGTAATGAATCTGCAACTTCGAAACATTGAGCAGGCCGTGATGTTGGCAGAGCGCACCAGGGATTATCCTGAAGGAGCGAGGTTTAAGTGGAATGTAGAAACTATGTGGCCCGTGAACGAATACCTGGAGCGTTACAAAAACACAGCACAAGTCGAGGCGTTCAAGACTGCTGTAAAGGATGGCAGCGTTGCCTTAAACGCTTCAATCGGTAATATCCTTACAGGACTTTCCAAGCAGGAAGAACTCACGCACCTATTCGACGATGCGCATCGTATCGGAAAACAGCTCGGAGTTGAAGTTCAATCTGTCATGATGTCGGACGTACCGGGTGCTTCGTGGGGAATGGTTACGGCGATGGCTGAAAACGGCATGAAGTATTTTTCCATGGCACCCAATTATGTACCTCACCTCGAGACTGGTGGCAGTCGCGTTGGTCTTTCACACAAAGAGTGGGGCGACTATCCATTCTACTGGGCTTCACAATCAGGCGAAGAAAAAGTATTGTGTTGGTCCGCCGGAAAAGGGTATTCGTATTTTCACGACTGGCTTGCCGGGAAGCTTTCGTCCAGCGGTCTTGATCCGCTCTGGGAATATCTCAATTCGCTCGAGGTAAAAG
>Ga0196965_1000560_pt1 | contig 20094 bp, 43 predicted proteins | sample S1_20metaG_FD_148668 | JGI IMG/M metagenome (GOLD analysis project Ga0196965, IMG submission 148668) | Soil microbial communities from Anza Borrego desert, Southern California, United States - S1_20 | ecosystem: Environmental > Terrestrial > Soil > Desert | place: USA: California | collected... | reverse complement strand
GGCGATAGTTGCAAGCATCCATTCAAGTATTGGCCCGATGCTGTAAGCCCCGCGAGGGCCGCGAGAAGTGAACCATAAAACGAGAACATAGGCTAGGGTGAAGATTATCACGAGCAGCCATTTAATGTGAATGTGTACCATATCCTTGCTTTTTAATTAGTTGTTTGTCTTGCCTACCTCTGCTTCCCTTCCAGTATTTTATGTCAAACTTGTTCATGCTGCTATTGAATTCTACACATGCCGTAATGTGTAGTAGGTACTGAGCCGTAATAATCAAAGAAATTTGATTTTGAGTGCCATTCGATATATGACTTCGCACCTGAAATACTGGACACCTCAAAAGTGTGCTCTCCTGTTGCTTTTCTTCTCTTGACAAGCTTTATCCTATATTTCATAAACAATTTTTATGCTGCTATTAATTCTTCTGGTTGTAGAGCTACATCTACTACAGGCCCGATATAAGGATTGAACCTGGCTGAATCAAAATACTCATACGGAGAGTAAGCATCTAGGGAAATCTCCTCAAGCTCATATCCTATTTTACCTCCTTGAATATTAAGTTTACAAGTACGAACAACTGTGTAGACACTACCTTCCTTTACCCAATGACTTTCGGGCACTTCGTTAGGTCTGTTCTTGTCATTTATGCAGAGTACTTTCATACCTCTCTTTTCCAGATATAATCACCATTAACTACTTCTACAAGCTCCCACCCTTCTACTCCGTGTCCATTAAGATATTCTTCAAGAGTACCTTTGTAGTAGAAAGGTTTGTCTGTTGTTTTGTATTCAAATTTTTTCATAAAGTTTTAATTTCTGATTTCGACGAAAACTCCTAATTACCTCCAATCCTCAAAAAAGGTCTGACGTATCATAGCAAATACAACAGTAAATGGAGTAGCAAACCAGCATAGTACAAACACAAGAAACTCAGTACCACTAGGGACACCTACTTTCTTAAATTTTATACTTAAAATAATTGCTGTAATAATCCAAAGAACAGCAATCAAAATAATCTCTAGTGTTGTCATTTGTACTTCCATTTACTTTCTAAAACATCGAGTATTTCTAGCATATCCACTCTTGATAGGTTGTAGTAAGCTGCTAGAGCATTCAGTATTTCGTAGAACTGATCTACTTTTTCTTGCTGTTCTGTTGTCATGTTAGTTCACACAGATAGCATTTACTTCCTGATCTTCCTCCAATTCATCTGTAAATTCACCATTATATTCTCCATCGAAATGTCCGACAGTTGGTGTGTAGTGTAACTCATTAAATCCATTTCCTTCTTCATCTTTAGAATACACAACTGTAAGTTCAAGTACTTGAGGGTTGTCTGCTCCAAGTTGGTTTAATTGATCTAAGTATTCTTTAAATTTCATAATTTGACGGGATTTTCTAAAACAATCCATACCTCTGTATACGTAAAGCCTAGTAGTTAGGTTACATTAGTATTTTACGCAGGAATCTAGTAGGTAAGTAAACATTTGGTAATCCGACAGCCCTCTCAAACAATGGGGCTATATCTTTAGGCTTATATCCAGCAAGACCACAGCCTATTTCTGTTACTAAGAAGATAAGGTTACTGTTCGATTGAGCAAAGTTTATAAACTCTTCTACATAAGGTCTGATCTCATCAACAGTCAATGTACGAGTAATAGAAGCATTTTTAGTAGGTATGCCGTAAGTCTTACCCTGCAAGCCAGATGCTTGACCCCACTTCGCTCCCCAGGTAAGTGCTTGTTTAGCCGCACCTTTGCCATGACGTCCTCTTAGGTTAGAACCAAATACAAATATTTCATTTGCCTTTAATTCTGTTATGTTATCTGGAGTTATTCTCATACTAACAGTAACGTAAAAACTACTAAATAAGTTGTAGGGGCTTGCAGGCTAGGGCAGTAGCTAATTACCAGCATAATAACGTTCATTTTCTTAACCTAATGAAAAATACGACATAACTCTATCCTCTTACAATCATACTGAAAGTAAGGTAACTGATCGGAAGTAATCTTTAATCGAAGCCTTAAAGGCTCTTTAACCACATCAAAGAACCTCTCTCTATACTTACTTCCAGCAGTTCTCGATTTATATCCAAAGAGTTTAGCAGAAGCCTTGGCACTAAAGAGAGGTCTGTGTTTTACGTCCGTAGACACACCAGCATTGTTAAGCCTTCTTAGGAACTGTGCTTTCTTGCGTTCTGTTTGAAATCCTTGAATATCTTCGATTACTTTCTTCTTAAATAAACCCCATACTGAGGGGGTAATGATCTTATGAAATCTATAGCGTTTCTTCCCCGCTACGTTACATTTTTTAATACCTAGCACCTCCCACACCCTTGTATATGAGATAATGACGTAATAATCTCCCTCTCTCCTCATAAAACCAGAGGATATGAGCTTGGAGATCCAATGACCGAAATTACGCTTAGGGAGTGATGAGATATGGACACGACCAAACCTGGAATAATTCTTAACCCACAGATAGGCTACATAGACATTCCTTTTCTCCCAGGAGATGTCCTGCCAGTTCTTAGGTATTTTCAGAAATTGTTTGGAGTCGTTTTGGTGCAAAAGTCCTATAAAAAGGTTCGGCCTACCATCTTTCACCAATCACATTGTCTAGAAGTGGGTGTCGGACAGTAGGCCAAAAATCTTTTACACTTCTAGACAAGTGTTAGTATTGCAATTATCTTGCCAATAACTACTAAACATAGATAACTACTAAATAGTTCAATTAGCTTATTGTGTTGTATGAAGATTAGCTTATTGTGTGGGATTGTGAGTTAAGTTCCAAATCCCTAAATTCAATAAGTTTTTTGACATTACTGACGATCAGACTCTTCTTCATGGTGCTGTATTTCTTTGCTGATAGAACCTTGATAATGAATTCTTCAAGTGTTAAATCACCTTTAAATTTGTTACAAGGGGAGCATGCTAATACAATGTTCTTTGGGCCGGAACCGCCCTTGCTTTTTGCAATGATGTGATCTCTAGTCGCCTTAACAACAGGCTTAACCCCTATCTCATCATAAATCACTTTACCACAATAGTAACAGTTCATAGGACACAAAACACAAAAATAGGATGATGAGTATAAATACCATCACGACAATCCAACAACCTTTAAAAGGTTCAGGTTCTTGTTCAGCTAACCTTCTGTATATCATTCCATTCATACAAACTGCGGTAATACATGTTTAAACATATAAATTCTGACGGAAATACTCCTAATACCAAAGAAGAAAGCCCCGAAGGGCTAACTACAATCCATGAAAACCAATACTATAAACGATAAACTACTAATAAAGGTTTCCACATTCTTTAAAAAGATTAGTAAATCAGTACTTCTAGTACCTATAAAAGCTATAATTTAAAGGAGTCTAGGGGATTGAAAGAATCTTCCATAAAACGACCTCTTCTACGATCATAAGTCCACTGTACTGTGCCTGGTGTGCCTGAGAGCATTTGTCGCTTAATCTTAGAGCTTGTCACCTCACAGGTAGGATCTTGAGGATTAGTGATATAGTAAGGTCTGTGATAGACTAAAATATTAGTAGCCCTGGCGTTCCACGTAGCCCCTCCCAGCAAGTCATAAGGTGTAGGTTTACGATAGTTTCCGTCATCTTGAACTGGAGTTTTGGCCGGATGTGCAATTATCGTGAGGTAAACCTGTTGCTGTTGAGCAAACCTCTCAAACATAATAAGCTGTTCGGCTAGGAATAAATCTTCTCTTTTCGTCGCATTATGGATCATGCCGTTGTACGGGTCTACCACCATACCATCAATACCATGCTTGATAATGACCTCAGCAAACCTTTCTGTGATATACTCTGGAGTAGGCGCTGCTGGAGGATAAACAAAAAAGAAGTGCTCCCGAACTAACTCCATAGCCTTCTCGAACTCAGTTTTACTCATTCGGTTAGGATCTCCGTTCTCAACAGGCTTACCTACAACTGTACGGATCAACTCTCGATACCAAAACAAAGGTGGCACCTCTTCCGGAGAGAAGTATGCAAACTTCTTATTCTCCTTAATCGCCCGAACAATGTCCAACTGCTTCTGGAAGGCACTTTTGCCAAAATTACCCACCCCCGTAAGGATATTAAGGTCTCCTCTCTGCCAACGGAAATGATTATCGAGTTTTGGGAAGTACGTCGTTTCTGCTTTTTGCGTACCTGAGTCGTAGTCTTTCAATAAATCCTCTCGAATATCCCCCAGATAGATTACGTCCGATGTCTTAACGCTGTCTGATAAGACTTGGGTAACTTTTTCATCTGTCCAAATCTCATCTGCATCTACTGTGGCAAACTGGTCGGAGTAACGTGTGTAGATACCGTTGACAGTAGTCTCCATCTCCCTACGAGAGAAGTCTGAACCTTTCAGGAAGTCCTCTTCCAACTTAGTTTTAAGAAATTCTTTCTCGATCCCAAACCTGTTGGCTGCTGAGGCCAGTTTGGTGATGAAGCTGTTACGCTGTCCATTATGGAAATAGCTGCCTTTATTTTCCAGCCATCTTTTCAGGTTCTCATACTTCTGGTCGTCCGTGAAACTGGTGATAACAACCTTATCATAAACCGCTGAGTCCGGATTTACGTAGATCGTTTCATCTTTTGATAAAAAAGTAGCTCTGCAAATATCCTTTCCGGATGGATCAACCCCATCAATGTCCTTGGATAATGCCAAGAAGTGAGAGAGGTGATTGTCGGTTAAAACTTTGACGAGAACCTTTAACCCATTACTCGGAGACTTCCAGCAAGCAAATACGTATGGTAGTTGCTCTAGCTCAAACTTCCTTACATCCGGATTCTTAACATCATCCAGATCCAAACATACCAAACGATTATACTGTTCGAGAGCATTGGCATTTCTAGCCTTGAACTTTCCTGAGAATAGAGTGATTGGAAGAGACTTCTTAAGCCGATCCTTTTCTTCCTTATCTTGGGTGGCTCGAATCTTGTCAACTATAGCTCCGTGTTTACCTCCATTTCTGATTGTATCAAAGACTTTGTTTACATCTAAATAGTAAGGTGTTTTAACGTCCACCAACGACTTGAACATGGTTACTTGTGTCATGTAATATGCCTCCAGATTTTATTATTATAAATATTTGAAATAGTGCTTTGATGGACATTGAATAGTTCAGCAATGCTGATTTGACTCTGCCCGTTTGTTAATAAACGTCTGATTTGTCTTACATCATCGTCAGCTAACTTTGACGTAACTACATCAGATCCTTTGTTTACTTTCTTAAATCCACCTTGAATAGCATGAATTGTATTTTGACTCCTAGAGCAGTACTCTAGATTCGACAATTCATTATTTCGTTTATTTCCATCAATATGATTGACTACCATCCCTTCTGGAGCAGACCCATAAAAAGTCTCCGCAATAACGGTGTGTAATGATCTTGGACGCTCTATACCATTTTTACACAGTACTATTATTGCATAATCTGTACCTGTGGGCTTAAGGATTAATTCTCTTCCTCGGTGGAAACTTTTTGCGCGACCTTTGTTAGAAACTTGGTAGACACTCTCATACCCAATTACATCTTTCCAAACTTCATCCTGGTAACTTGCTTGCTCGTTCTGGGTCATAAAGTTCTAGTACATATTTAACGTGATCGTAATTCTTCAACTCTAGTATTTCTAGGGACTCAACATTCTCGACACAATTATTGCACCTATAACAGCTCCTAAAGAAGTTTACAGGATTCCAAATCATCGAAACAATGTGAAGAGTTTTGCATCTGGCCTTGCCTACTATATGAGCTGAACATACTCCATCTTCAACTCCGCAACCTTCACATGCCCCACTAGGCTCAAACAGATAATGCTCTTTATAAGCTTTACTTAGATTAGCTTTGATAGTGGCATCGGAGTATTTTTTATCTGTTAGCTTGCAGTAGTATAGATTAGGCATAAAATCCCCACCCTTTGTGAAGGTCGTTGACGACTTCTCCACAATCTTTACATATTTCCTTTAGACGGTATTCAGATTTGTCATAGTAACTACCCTCGATAGTATACCTTTTACTCTCAATATTAGTATGAGTGCAAGAATTTTTAAACTCTAATAGTTTTAGATTAATTTGTTCCTGAATCTTGTCTCGCTTCTTGATGAGTTTTTCTATTTCTTTTGTCATAGTTTCTATAATTGAATTTGATACATTTGCTTCGGCACTGTTGGATGCTTGTCAATTCTGGGACGGACTTTAGACGACCATGAACCGCCAGTGCTCCTCCACATAAACTTAAATCCTGCTGCCTCTACTGATTTACCGGATTCAGATTCTAGTATGTAGGTTATAATCTTAGTGAATCCCTTCTCTTGTGCAATTTTCCAACAGTGGGCATATAAAAACGAACAAGCATTCCTAGTGCCATCAGTACAGAGTCTAGTAATCTCTAAAGTCTGTCCGTCGTCCATGTGACGACTTACGGGCCTTCCAACAATAGCAACTCCTACGACATTTAACATCTCTGGCCATTCGTTCAGGAATTCCTCGTTGTCCCACTTTACTGAACTTGCTGTTGCTGCGATAGAGAATTTATGACCTTGAGGCTTCTTATGGTGTCTATGTAACATATCTACGAACGCGCAAGCCTCCTTAAACTGGACTGGAATAATCTTCATAATTTCCGATTCTGACGGCCACCCCTAAAACACCTCATAATAATTAACCTTATCTTTTCTTCTTAAAAACAGTAGACTACAATTCCTATCGAAGTAAAAAAACCAATCTTCTCCATAAACTTCTTTATACAAGCCTACTACTAATTCTCTCATTTCATCATTAGATTTTCCTTCTAGTAAGGGAGTAGCTGTGCCTTCTGTAAAGCAGGGTTTGTTTTTGTGATGGGCTTTTTCAGGATTAGGGAGTCCAGGGATATTATCCGCCAAATCGCCGACCATTGTCTGAAGCCAGAAATAGAAGCTAGGGTCGTGAACATCCGTGAACTCATCCTTGTTAGGGTTGTAAATCCTAGCCTTTAGCTGTTTAAAGTCCTTATCGGAACTTACGATTACATCTCCTTCCTCATAATTCATGGCTATATAATCATCAGCCTCAAACCCTACAGTCTCCACAGCATTCCAGTACTTCTTTAGATACTGCTTACCTTCATAGAGATATTTAGGTCTAGCACTATCCTTCCGATGGGCTTTATACTCTGGATAGATTTTCTTTCGGAAGTTTCCTGATCCGGTAAGTACAAGCTCGTATGGACAATCAAATCGCTCAATTATAGAAGTAACGATGTTGTCACAAGCCCGTATTCCTGGATAGTACCCCTCACAGACGAAAAGTCCACGGTATAAAATAATATCGCTGTCAATGAGTAGCTTCATTCCTTTGTGCATCTATAAACCACCTTAGTCAAGAGCAGGATAGCTGCAATCAGATTAAGCGCCAACACCATACATGTCACTATGTGGTCATTTCCATTTGATACTCTTATAAATCCTTCAATAGCAAACCCTGTATTTGCTATTAAGAATAGCAGTTCTAGTAAAATAGATTTCATCTAGTAGTTTAGTAAAAGTGATTTCAAATCTTCAACCTGCTGAGAGTCTAGGGTAATTTGTTCTAACCCTTCAGAATCAAAACACTTGATAGTAGTTAATCCAAGTTCATTTGAGATGATCGTTACATCTCCCTTTGTTTTTGTCTCTTTGTAGTTCATTTTATTTTTACTTAAAGTTTTACTTGAGGTGAATTCGACGGAAATACTCCTAACCCCTAAACAGATACCTTACAACATCTTCTCCTACCTTATCTATAACATCAGCATTATGTACTATCCAAGGAATTAGTACTATAATACATATAGCAATAATCGCTCCTGTAACAAAGGATATAACTGTCCAGAGTTCTACTTTATCTTTTAGTATTTCCATTAGGGATTAAATTTTGATAGGGTTTTCTGGGCTTTTTCAATAGTCATTGAATGAGTTTGAGGTGCGGCCCCTTTAATGAGTTCTTTCAGCGCTTCTACAAGTTCTTTTTGATTCGCCTTCAATCTCTCGATCTCCTCCCGTAGTGATTCAATATCTGACCACAACCTTCGAATTACCTTTGTTGCCGCGTAATCATTGACCCATTTAGCATCTTTGATAAAGCATAGAATTGTTTCCTCTCCCCGGTTGAGGTCGTAAAGGATGCCGTCTACTGGCTGCTTCATAAAGTCGTCGAACTTCATAAGCTGAAGCCCTTCAATGCCAGCCACAACAATATTTCCAGCTTCATACTGATTAAGGATGCTATCTCTTAACTCAGTTCTTACTCCAACTTCCGTTCCTTCCTTTGGATTAACGTTATCCTTATTCAAAGATGGATCCCGTAGTTCGTTAGTAGGCTGCTCTGATACGGGAGACACCTCATTCATAGAATCCAACATCTTAAATGTGTTCTCAAATAATTCCATCAATCTGATTTCATTTACCCCTGAGTCCAGAATATGAACGATACTACGTCTCAGTAATTCACGATCGAATTTTATGCCTCCAGAGTGTTTGAACTGTTCCTGCCCATGACGATAGGCGTTCATAATGAAGGGCTTTAGAAAATCGCTCATCTCGGTTCCTGAGTAATTCTCATTGAAATATTCTTCTGGTGTCTTCATATCCTTTTTAGTTAAAATATTCGTATGTAAGAAGTAGGCATGTGTAGTGTATGAGTTGGTCTGCCCCAATACCGACGAAGAACCAATGTCGCTTTTCCGCTTTCCAGAAATAGGCATTCGCACGACTTGTAAAATAGTCCGTGATCCAATGAAGAACACCATTTACAAAAGCCCACAAAATAATCACGGGAATCAATCCGAAAATGAATATTCCAAAAAACATGATTATCGAAGTGTAGGCCGCAACGTGTGATGTTAGCCACCAGTTTGATTTGCACTTATTCAGGGCTTGTTTGTCTGTTTGAAAGATGAAGTCAGCAACAAAATGTGCTAACAAAATTAAGAGTACTTTGTCCATATCTTATTTCTCCCTTTATAAATTGAATTTATTCTTCTTCGTCTAAATCACTTTGCATTATGGCAAAGCACGGCAGACAATACATCACATCTTGCGAATTGCGGTCACGTAGTTTGCGCCCACATCGTAAGCACATGGCGCTTTTGAAAATCCAATACGATTTCTTCATGGTTTTTTATCCTCCTTTATAGATTGTGGTTTAATTAGGGCTAGTGCGTTTTCATTTTTGAATGGGGGTGGATAAGGGCCAACTTTTCGTGCCGGTTCATTCTACTTCCAAATCCTGTTTGCCCCCATAAAGACGTAGGATCTCCTGTGTGTTGGAAGTATTCGACTAAAGGGTGGCATTCTAAAATCTCTGCTTCATATCCTTCAAGGAAGTAGACTGTATCGGGTTGTGGACTGTGTTCTGCGCGTAATACGACAGGTATAAGGTACATCAAAGCATCTTCCTGGTTCTTAACCAAAATGGCATTGGACTTGGAGCGTTCGATAGCTTGTTCGTATTCTACCATTACCTCCGCATATTCGGCGGTAACGTCTCTTTGATTACCCGGCTCTTCCGGATATTCAGGTAACAAGTAAAACTTGCCGTCCTGTTGTAGTTGAATTGCGATCATGGTTTATGGTTCTTTCTTTTTTGATTGACTCGTTCGTACCTCACTTGTCCATCGTGTTAATACACTATCTTTTTAATCTTACCGCACTTTTCGCAGATAAGTACTTCGTGAGTTTCTTCTGATTTTTGCCATACAGGATAAAACCAAGTGACTTTGGCGTGGGACTTCCACTGATGACTACAGAATAGTTGTCGGATCATATAATCAATCCCTCACCATAGAAATGAATCCAATAAAGGCTCCTATTACGAAGCTTATAACAAAAACTACTGCTACATCCCACAAGATTACTCTCCGAATCTCTCCGGACTCATAAACAGATATTTCACTATCCCCTACCTGGATTAAGGCAGGAGTCCACTGGGAGGAGTCTATCTTGATCTCAGCTCCCTTTACTTGTACTGGACGATAGTCCTTTTTGAAGTCATTAGTGCATCCTACCAGGAAGACTAAGGCTAGTATTGCGAATATTCCTTTCATATTACTTAAAGTATTGTAAGACAGACGGGGCTAGTATCTTGTCGACGGGGACTCAAACTTCACATCGAATTTTGAAGTCCAACTGGACGCGAACGTTTTGCTTAAACAGTCCACAAGAGCAGCGGCCACCATAGACGATCCCTTTTTCGATTGTAATTGTTTGATAACCGCTTCACGGATTTGAATAGAGGATTCAGCCACCACGTCTTTGACTTGTGTTTCAACAGCTTCGCGGATTTGCTTTGTTACTACAACGTCAAGCCATGAGAACTTATCTGAATAGGTGTTATTGGTGTGCTTTCCGTTTTCGTCAACCCTGCGGCTCAAAACTTCATTAACAACCTTTTCGATGATCTTTTCTTGTCCTCCCATCGCGGCAAGAATCGCTTCTTTTACTTTTGTTTCAACGATAGGGTTAACCAGATCCTTGCTGATTTGTAAACTGACGGTGTTTTCCATAATGTTTTTAGTACTTCTAACGCTAGTAGTTCTAGCAAGGTTTCGTTGGGATATAGAAAAATACTAATTATTTTTACCTAGAAAATCTCCGATTCTGACGGACACACCTAAAAACCACCTAAAACACCTCAAAAACAAAGATTTCTTACAACTAAGACCTTAGTTATACTCCAACTAAAAAAGGATCTCTAGTAACCCAAAGACCCTTCTAAAAACTATAGCTTGGGATATTACAACAGCTTAAGTGCTTCTTTGAGACCTGCTTCTAGGGCTTCTTCGTAGGAATTGTTAGGCCACACTTTATTACTATACCCACCCGGATAAAACTGAACAGATTCAACAATTTTAAGCCTCTCATACTCACGCTTTGCATCCCCTTGCTCGTATTTCAAAATATAACCCCATTCATAATCATCAGAGCCAATGCCTATATAATCCACAAGCACTTTAATACCCCTTTCATCCCTTAACCATTTAGCTAATAGGGATTGCGTAGGTGCCGCACAAACAAGTTCCTGAGAGTATTCAGAATCACTATTCCAGCGAATCATACCATTGTCAAGCGCTCCTGAATGTAAGTCCTTGTCATAATAATACTCCCAAGTTGCCTCGTCAAACCCTTTTCTTTTAGCTAATTTAGCTGTTTCTAGTGAAATTAATGTTTCTATCATAAAAGCTTATTTTCTAGCAAATAGATTAGTAAATGTCCTCTCGCCTGAGCTTCAGTAGTAAACTCTGCTTGTATTCCCCTACACTCTGATTGGTCTGGATAACTTAAAAACCAACTATTTCCAGAATCTTCAAGATCAGGATTTAGCCTTCCTAGTATATTGTAGCTCCAAGCCGGTAGAATCCCCCCTAACTCCCCTACGTTATAAGCAGGATAACCTAGCCATTCGGCTGATAAGCCCAACAGCATATCTTCGTGAAATGGACTTTCATGCCACACATATTGAGACTCGGGTAACTTAGATGTCAAACTTGCTATTTTCTTAGCCTGTTGTGACGTTATACAGTACTTTTCCATTATCTATCCTTTAAAGCCTGAGTGAATAGGTATTGATCGCAAACAGTCGAACCAACATGGGCATCTTCAACTTCTAAGGAAAAGCCCCTCTTTTCGAGATTATTTTGCAAAGATTTAGCCTTTTTAACCTCTTTAGGATCATCTATATTGTAATAGACATCATAATATATGTGCTTAACTATTCTCATACGCTATTTATCTTAAATCCCTAATATCTCAATAATCTTCTCACACTGATCAACAGTCAAATCAAGTCTGTGATACCCCTGAAAATATTTCTTAATCTTATCTTGGAGTTCTGATGCTCTTTTCTCCCTTTCAATCTCTTCTGGGGAAGTGTAAAGTTGAAATGAGTTTTGAGTATAGTCCGGATCTTCGTATCGAAGCGTCTCAATAACGAATTTACCCCTCCGGTAGAAGGGGCTATCCGTCTCAAAGTTCTTCCTACCTATCTTAGTGACTACGAATTCCTCTATAGCCTCTCCCTTCTTACCAGAAGCCTTATAAAGTGTCTGTCCTACGTGTATCATGTTAAAAATAAAAGTGTCTTAAATTCGTTTCTAAATGCGTCCTGGAGGGTGTTGTGAATTCGACGGAAATACTCCTAATCTCCAAGTACTTCTTGTTTAAACTGATTAAAAGAAGACTTACTCCTACCCGCTACAAAGGCTTTATCTGCTAACTCTAACGCTATTTTAGCTGATATACGAGCATAGTGAGCTTCTAACTCAAACCCAGGCTTCCCATGAAGGGAGTATGCCTCCGGATTGTTAAATGCTTCAAAAAACTGTTCCTCTAACTTATTCATGAATTCAGTTCAAATTCTAAAGCTAACTCACTTAAACACTTCCCCCAATTCTTTACATCCCTACTGTCGTGAATTTCCTGGAGCCTATTAATCAATTCTTCATGTGCATCAGGAACACTCTTATCATACACTAAGTCATCCCACGAACTCTCCATTTCAGGAAAATACTCATCATCCCCTATCAAGCACCCAGCAGCACATTTAAGCCCTCCAGGGCCTCGATACAAACATGACCCGTTATGTTCTGATCTAGCGTTCTGTTGTAACAGATGAGCTTTAACCTGGTCGTATACCTCCTGAGCCGTAGCTTGAGGTAGTGTTTTTAGTGTTATCATAATATATCCCGTAAGTGTTTAAGTTCAGAAATCCTAGTCAACAATTCTCTTCGAGTATACTCGTAAACCTCTAATTCAGGCAAATTTTCAATATTCTCTTGATAGACAAGAATTCTGTCGTCTATCCAAACCTTTAACTCAGCTATTGATTCAATCATAATCTCTAGTATTTGTGGGATAAACGTATAACTACTAAAAAGGTTACCCCCCGTCTTTTTAATAGAAAATTGGAAGTACCCCCTATCTGAATAATTCTCCCAGAAAAACAGCTAAAATGAATTGTTTAAAGGGATTTCTAGTGTGGAGTATAGGTAATCCCTAGCGTCCCGGGCCTTTGTCGATCCATCACCGAATACGCCCCTCTGTTCAGATCCTAGCTGGAAAAAGAAACTATTAATTAATCGTGGGATATGGTATAATCTGGTCAATCTTTCCCCTAATTGTTTCCCCTATTTCATGTAATTATATGCGTAGGGTATCAGGAAAGGCTATTTTCAGCCCCCTATTGGAAGACCGAGCTAAAGAGATCTATTCCAGCTAACTTGTTAATGCCTGGATTTACTGAACACTGTTTAGTTTCTGAACACCTAGTGAAATAGGATAGCGGTATTGCACTTTCCTTTATATAACCAGGGATCGGACTTATTATATAATTCTTTTATAAAAAACCGCTTAAATGGCGCGTTTTCTCGGGAAAAAACACTTTCCTAAAAATAATTAGTAGTTTTAGTAAAATACTTGCTCCAATACTTGCTTTCGGTGTTAGTAGTTAGTAGATTTACATAAGAATTAAACAAAAACAGTTATGAATATCAATACAATAGTCGCTAAGGCTGGGCGCAATGGTTTTGAGTCCTATGGCTCCTTCAATGAAGATGGGGAACAACATGAAATTTTCACTTGTATTAAGGGTAAGTATGAAGGGGAAGTAATTGATGTGTATTATAATTGGCATACTGGAGAGGTACGAAAGTTTGAAATTTCATGTCAGCGCAAAGGTGACGTAGCTACTTTCGTACTTTAGTACTAGGTTAGTAGTTAGTAGATTTACATAAGAATTAAATGTGAGACGCACACAATAACAGGCGTAAAAACGTTATGAGAACTATTAGAACAAAGGTTTACAAGTTCGATGAACTTACACCAGCAGCACAAAACAAAGCAATAGAAAAGCTTTATGACATTAACGTAGACCATTCATGGTGGGAATATGGCCTTGAAAACATGGTAAATATGTTAAGTGAAAACGGGTTCGAAAACGCTAAAATACAGTTTTCAGGGTTTTCATCACAAGGGGACGGAGCTAGTTTTGATGCGGATATTAACGTTAGTCATTTTTGTAATGACAGGCGTATTGTGAAAATAGCTGAAGAATATTGTCATTTTCATATTGCTAAAAGTTCATTTGCTAACCATTACTCACATGAGCGCACTAGGTACGTAGAATATAACAGCTTAGAGGCAAAATCAGTACGTATCAATGAAGCTTTACAGCAACTATCGGAGACAATAGAACAAAGGCGCTTGTCACTATCTAAACAGATATATAAAGACCTTGAGCAAGAATATGAGTATTTGACAAGTAAAGAAGCTGTTATAGAAACTATTCAGGCAAATGAATATGAATTCTATCAGGATGGCACATTGTACTTTAAACGCTAGTACTAGGTTTTACGTATATTTACTTAACAAAACAGCAGAGAACTATGGAAACATTGGTTAAAAATATTAAAACATTAAAGCGGCTGAATAAGGAGGGGTTGATCGTATGGCCTTGTATGATAAATAACTCTAAAGGCTTGCCTTTCCTATACTGCGAAGATGTTGAAGATAAGAGCAAATTTACAGATTCGAAAGGTATTCAGTATCGGTTGAAATATCATTCAGGATGCTTTATGCCGTTTGTTTATAGAATTGATTAAACGCTAAACTTATGAACAAAGTAGAATTACTAGCCCGTATCTTTTCCCTCCTGTTGATTAATGAGATAGGATTAGATAAAGTAAAAGAATGGTAATGATGCAAGCGGTAAACCATACCGGACTATTTCCGGAGGTAGATTATTTGATTCTAAAGTTCCTATGTGTTCCTGTTGCGGGGCTTATGATAAAGGTGGGGCTTATTGGGGATTAGGTAATGAGATTAGAGTACGTTACAACAAAGATTTAACCTTTATAGAATTCTATAGGGTAGAATCTATTCCCGAACCAAAGAACTATTTAGAAATATGAAAAAGCATTTAGTAAAAGACGGTAAACGAATACTAGGTTTTGTTTACCAAGATAGTAAAGGAGATTATTGGTATGCTTTCGGTAAGCCCTCACAACCAGAGTATATTGCGTTTGCTTGTAAATCCCTAGAATCAGGCATTGCTTCAATAGAAATGCACTCAGGTATTTGTGAACTTAGAGTTGTTCGTTAAATCCTATTTAGAATTAATCTAAACTACTAAAATATGGAACTCATTAAAGATCTTATGAAACATACTAAAGAGCCTTGGGAATTAAGTGATGACGGATTTATCTATTCTGGTTATGTTAGAATAGCTGATCCACATTGTTCCCAGTTAGATATTAATGAAAGGGAAGCAAACGCTAAACTAATTGCAGCAGCTCCAGAACTGTTAGAAGCGTTGCAGGATTTGGTAGAAGACGTTTTAAGTTATTCGGGCGGGAGTGATGAATTTACGAGAGAAGACGCTGAAGATTTGGTAAAAGATGCAATTAAGGTAATTAAAAAAGCTACAGAATGAAACACAAGATTAAATTAATACTAGCTAATATTTGTTTGTTTATTCCTGCTTTAGTAGTTTTAGGTTTAAGATTGGTGAAGTTATTAGGGTATTAGGAGTATTTTCGTCGGGATTACAAACTTATTGAGTATCAGATAGTTACAACCAACACACAAAACTTTAAAATTTATGGGCTACTCACATTACATCTACAGACCTAAAGAAATTACTAATTCTCAATGGTCGAATATTACTAGAGACACAAAGAAAGTCCTAGACTATTTACAAAACGAAATAGGCATTGCCCTGGCAGGTGGAGCCGGTGACGGTGAGCCGGTAATTGATGCCGATTATATAGGCTTTAATGGGAGCGGTTTACAACCAATCGGAGTATGGACTACAAGCGAAGAAGTATCTATCCCTTGGCCAGCGAGCAATGCAAGTTTAAACGAGCCTGTGTCTGATCCTATCGCGCAAAAGACAGCAGGAACCTGGTTTGCGGGTACGCTATTAACGCAAAGAGTCGCGCCAATATGCGAAAACACCGGCAAAGGTTCTGGATCTTACGAAACTTGTTCACTAGAGCGAACAATGCCGGATAACTACACACCATGCGAAGAAACAGGTTTGTATTTTGATTGCTGCAAAACTGCGTATCGTCCTTACGACTTAGCAGTAACAGCATTTTATACAATCATTCGCCACCATGTACCTGTTTGCAGAGTTCGCACCGATGGGGAAGAACAGGATTGGATGGATGCAATGGTAATATGTCACAATTTACTAGGGTATGAGCTTGTATCGCCACTCGAAGATGATTTGAATGCCTATCAACAGTTACTAAACGAAAAAGATAACAAACGAATTCAGACACAAATAGAAGTAGACGCGCAAAGAGTAAAAGATAGACTGAAAGGTGAGACGGTTTTAACCTCTTTATCTTTTGAATACGCGATTGTGGCCGAACTTCGCGAGGATCAAAGTGATAGTATGACAGACTACTTTCATGCGTCTACTGTTAAAAAGGTGTATTTAGCATTTTCTGGACATAAACGCGACTTATTTAGTGAGATGAGGAAAGCTGCTGCTAATTTTCCAGAAACCGCACATTTGAAAGACGCCGGAAAGGAATTTGAACACCGGGAAAAATGGTCAATGGGTTACGGGTATTATTTAGGTAAGTCTAAGTATTCGGGCTGGATCGTCAGTAAGGAAAAAATTTCACTCTCATCGTTGCAGTTAGCCGTAGGTGAAGGACGTTGTTTTATCCCAGGCATTGGCGAAAAGTCTGAGACGATGCCGATACTGACCGCAGAGTACACAGATATACCATCAAAATTAGCTGTTAAGGCCATCCAATACAGCGAGAAGGCTATTGCAATCTACGGGAATACTAAACCAATTAAGGAAGAACTTAAGGCACAAGGAGGACGCTTTAACAAGTTCCTGAAGATCGACGGGCAAACAGTAGCCGGTTGGATATTCTCAGCTAAAAACGAATACGCTAGAAAAATGCTAGAATTATGAGATGTCCGGATATAAAAGTCGAAGTAATTGCCCAATTTAAAAATGAACACCTAGCGGAGATTTTACCGCTAGGCTTTCAAACAGTAGTGTTTGCCGAGGTATCAGATGAAGATAAAAAAGTCAGTCCTACTTATTTCAATAACAGGCTTTTAAGCCTCGGTTATATGATCCCAAAAGGAAATTTTGAAAGGCTGTTATTTGTTGGTGCTAACGGCGCGACTTATTCAGATCATTGGCTATATTGCTATATTGGTTTCACGCCAATAAATGTATTTAGGAAAATGAGTTTTACGGAGATATTAATTCAGAAGCAGTTAACAATTAAACAAACACAGCATGAAAACAGCAACAATCGAAACCCCGCTTCAGATCAAAAACAAATTGTCTCTGATTCAGATTGACGTAGAGGAAAAACTTAATGAGTTTCATAAAAGTTTCGGCGAAACTTTAAACTCAAGAGAAATTTTGAACGAGTTTATTTTTAAAATGAACCTTGAGTTTGATTCACTTGTAAATCAGTTGATCGAAGAAAAATTGTAATGAAATACGTGACCTCGATCCGGAGAAGCGCAAGAAAGCAGAATCTTGATCCACGAAACGATTATTGATTCAAATGCCCAGGTAATCAGGCTGTATTATTTAGTGGGTGAGACCGATTTCAATACAGTAAGTTAATCGCACCACGCCCTTCGGGGCAAAGATCGTACTGTACCTAAAGCAGTTGTGGTTGTTATTAACAAAGAAAATGGAAAACGTGTTATATAAGTTACCGAAAGTAATCCAGGTAAACGATAATGGATCGTACTACCTATTTGATAAAGCTAATAAGGTTAAAGTATCAAAGCCTAGAGGTAAGCCGTTTAGCAAAAGTTGTATCAATCTAGTTCAGTTTGGGCTGGAGTTAAAGAGGTTGGAATGATGGGACTCTTTTCTCGTCATTCCCAAATTGGGACAATCAAAAAGAAGTACTACTAAAACACTAAAGCAATGAACAAACCTAAAATAGGACAATTACTAGAAGTAAGAGGCATTAAATGTCGAATCTTCGAGATCAGACCACTAGGTACTATTGATGTAGTATCATTGTGCGGGAATTATGCTTTTCGTTTATCCGGATTGATGCTATGAAAAACTGGTTTATTTACTCAGCGATTACCGCTATAATCTGGCTTACCTGTTATCGGTTAGATTTACTAGATATGCGAATCACTAGAGTCATATTATCTATGCTGACTCTCCCATTTTATCTCCTGGCAGTTGTTGGCGCAATGGCACTTTTTGAAATGATATTCAGTTTACTAGAATTCAAACGTTATGAAAAAGAAAATTGATCCTATCCTTACTAGACTGTTTGGAACAGCGCTAGATTACCGCACCAAGTATCGGGTAGCAGCAGCTATCACACTACTAAGTATTAGAGATTATCAATATGTAATACATAATAACTAGGGGTATGAAAAGAATTAATTCACTCTCACCATCGTTTGTCCAGGCATATTTGGATAATCAGTCTAGTGTTGTTAAGGAGTTATTAGAGGTCTATTTTCGTCGTAATTTGGAAGTACCTGATAATCAATCAGTTGCTAATTGTCACGAAAAAATTACTACTAAACACAACTAAATACTAGATTATTACGTTAAAACTACTAAACCTAAAGATTATCTTAATCTCAGCAAACACTTATTAGCACTTTATGAAAACCTCACGCGAATGTTAGATACAACCACTATTAAACACCTTATCCGGGAGGTTATGGAAGAACTTACTATTCCTGACCTGGTAAAGCCTGAGACAATAGCTGAGAAATCAGAATTTAATGTTCAGACTATCCGGAATTATTGTAAGACCAAACAGTTAAAAGCCTATAAGTTTGAAAAGGATTGGCGAATAGCCCCTAAAGATTGGAATGAATTTATAAATCGTAAGAAGAAATGAAAACACTAAAAGATTTTACTCCTGAAATACAAGCAAAGATACCTCAGTATATTTCTAATGCACTGAAGGGCGTATTTGATGGGGGAAGGTGTAAGCAATTCAATTTTGAAGGTGCTTATGCTTGTGTCAGACTACAGTATGAAAAATGTGGATACAAGCCTCCGGTGATGTTAGTTGCTGAGAATCCTTATGATTCTCAGATTATGTTTAACTACGTAAAGAATCATCCTGTTTGGAGTGCGGTTATTTGTGGTGTTAAGGAGTCCGTCGATTTCTCACAGCTTGGCTTACAGCTTGACTCACAGCTTTACTCACAGCTTGGCTCACAGCTTGACTCACAGCTTGACTCACAGCTTTACTCACAGCTTTACTCACAGCTTGGCTCACAGCTTGACTCACAGCTTGGCTTACAGCTTCGCTCACAGCTTCGCTCACAGCTTCGCTCACAGCTTGGCTCACAGCTTGACTCACAGCTTGACTCACAGCTTGACTCACAGCTTGGCGAATATCACTACGATTATCTTTTCACAACTAACATCTGGTCGCTGGCATATTTTACCTGGTATACTTTTATCGCTAAGGAGTTCAATATCCAAAATACTATTGGAAATGAATTAGAAGTTTTCAGTACTGCGTATGAGAATAGTAACATTTACTCAGCTATTTTTTCTCAAGCTCTATGTGTTGTCTCTAAATTCCCTAAGAGAGTTTTAAGAGATGGAGATAACAGACTTCACAATCCAAAAGGAATTGCTGTGGAGTGGGGCAATCTGACAGATCAAACTAAGTTCGACTGTTATTACATACATGGCCGAAACATTCCTAACCACATTGCTGAAATTGCTTTAAATGGCGAGGTTACTAAAGAGATATTTATCAAAGAAACAAACGATGAATATCGAAGTGCTTGGTATAACTACTTAGGGGAAGAAAAGATGCTGCAAATACTAGAGGCAGAAGAAGTTTCCCGATTCAACGTAACTCATAACAACAATGAGGAAGAAGTAATCACGTTGTTTAGAACTAAAGAGAATCTGAACGTTGTGAAGGGTAAGCCCTATGCTTGGCTGAGAAGAGTATGCCCATCCACAGGGAATGTTTACCTAACACCCACAAATCCAGACTTTAATTCAGCGGAGGAGTCAGCTAAATTCCATCGTCCAAGTTTTATTCCTCAAGATTTGAAATATT
>Ga0196965_1000559_pt1 | contig 20114 bp, 8 predicted proteins | sample S1_20metaG_FD_148668 | JGI IMG/M metagenome (GOLD analysis project Ga0196965, IMG submission 148668) | Soil microbial communities from Anza Borrego desert, Southern California, United States - S1_20 | ecosystem: Environmental > Terrestrial > Soil > Desert | place: USA: California | collected... | reverse complement strand
GACGACCAGATCGCAAATCTTATTCAAGCTCAATTGCTGTTCCTTGAATCGTCTGATCCTAAAAAAGACATCATTATGTATATCAATAGTCCCGGCGGTTCAGTTTATGCCGGCTTGGGCATTTACGATACCATGCAATACGTCAATCCTGATGTAGCTACAATCTGTACAGGTTTAGCCGCTTCGATGGCTGCGGTGCTATTATCAGCCGGATCTGCTAAAAAACGGTCTGCCCTTCCTCACGCACGGGTGATGATTCACCAACCCATGAGCGGGATGCAGGGCCAGGCCTCAGATATGGAGATTTCCTTACGCCAGACACTCGAAGTGAAAAAGGATCTTTATAATATCCTGGCCAAACACAGTAATCAGAAATACGAAAAAATCGAAAAGGATTCTGATCGTGATTACTGGATGAGAGCGGTTGAAGCTAAAGAATATGGATTGATCGATGAGGTTTTGGAGCGGAAAACTAAAGGCTGACCAGGATTTACGGGATTTATAGATTTATAGGATTTTTATAGGATTTAAAATGTTTCCGGGAATAGGGCTCTTGTCCTTTCCCGGGTACCCAGGCTAGCAATAAGTTTAGAATTCCGCTTTATCTAATCATTTTACTACATTAAACCGACTGCTTAAAACCCAAAAACAAGGCAGGCGTCTAATTTGATGTGGCGAATATTCCTTACCTTGGGAACTTAATATGCACATCGGTTAGTTTAACCTGTTAATTATGGCTGAAGTTACCTGTTCCTTTTGCGGACGAAGCAAAAAAGACGTTGACCTGATGATTTCCGGTATTCACGCGCACATTTGTGATAAGTGTGTTACGCAAGCAAACCAAATCCTCAGTGAAGAAAAGAAAAGCAAAACCGATGCTGGCTTTTCACCGAATTTTAAACTCATCAAACCAAAAGAGATCAAAAAATTCCTTGATGAATATGTCATCGGGCAGGATGAAGCTAAAAAAGTGATGTCTGTTGCCGTTTACAATCATTACAAACGCCTCATGCAGCGGAAACTTGACAGTGATGTAACGATCGAAAAATCGAACATCATTATGGTGGGTGAAACCGGTACAGGAAAAACTTATCTGGCGAGAACTTTAGCAAAAATTCTGCAGGTGCCCTTTTGTATTGCAGATGCTACCGTACTCACCGAAGCAGGTTATGTTGGTGAAGATGTAGAAAGCATTCTTACCCGCTTACTGCAGTCCGCAGACTATAACATTGAAGCCGCTGAACGTGGTATTGTTTACATTGATGAGATCGACAAGATCGCGCGTAAGTCCGATAACCCTTCCATTACACGCGATGTAAGCGGCGAAGGCGTTCAGCAAGCTTTGTTGAAACTACTTGAAGGTACATCAGTAAACGTTCCGCCTCAGGGTGGTCGTAAACATCCGGATCAGAAAATGATCACGGTAAACACAGAGAACATTCTATTTATTTGTGGTGGCGCCTTCGAAGGCATCGCACGCTTTATTGCCAACCGTTTAAATACAAGGCCACTTGGATTTGTTGCCGGTCACGATGGTTTACATCCCGGTGATATCGACAAAGACAACTTATTACAATTTATCACTTCGCAGGATTTAAAGAGCTTTGGCTTGATTCCGGAATTGATCGGGCGTCTACCTGTGGTCTCATTCCTTAATCCTCTGGACCACGAAACCCTTCGCCGTATTCTTACCGAACCAAAAAATGCACTGATTAAACAATACCAAAAATTGTTTGATATGGAGAGCATCGAACTGGAATTTAAAGACGGCGCTGTGGAATTCATCGTTGAAAAAGCCATGGAGTTTAAACTCGGTGCCCGCGGACTGCGAAGCATCTGTGAAGCCATTATCAATGATGCGATGTTTGAACTTCCTTCAGAAAAATCAACGGACCGTTTAATCATCAACCGCGCTTACGCTGAGGAGAAATTCAGTAAATCACAATACAGTAAGTTGAAAGTGGCTTAACACTTCGATAGTTCAAAGTTCAAAGTTCAAGGTTGGTGTTGCTAAACGACGGGCTTGCTGAATTGTTTGAAGTTTGAGGTTGGTTTTGCGAAAGTTAAAACGGACCGAACACCCATGCTGAAGCTGAGTTTTTTCTCACTGAAATCACCGAAGAATCCACGGAAGAATCTTGATGGCTTTTCTTTGCGATACTTTGCGGCTCTGCGCCTTTGCGGTTAAATTGAAAACACCTTCGAAGAAAAGAAACACCTTCGAAGAAAAAGAACAATGTCTTTCAAACTCGTAACTCGGCTCGAGGCTCATAGCTCCCAGCTCTCCTTTAACCACCCTGATCTTCCGACAAGTCGGAAAATCTGTCCCTCCTGAATCAGGCGGGAAGTGAATTTGTAAATTCTTACGGAAGTTCGAAAAACTTATAAGTTACTGCCAACACGCTGTAACTTAATTAAAACACGATCAGCTTTTTTGTGTCCCGGAAAGTGGGAGTGGATATTTCGAGGTAATAAAGACCTGCTCCCAGTTTTGATTTCAACTCAGTCAGGTCTACTTCGCGTTCGATCATAATATTGTTGACATAGACCGTTCTTCCGGCAACATCGGTGATTCTAAGGTGCGCCGTTTTATCTTTAAAGTTTTCAAACTTCATAAAAAACCGGTCACCAGGTTTTGCCGGATTTGGATAAACAGATACTGAGGTTCCCTCGTTTGTAAAATTTCTAATTACAACAAGACCGGAGTATGTATACCGGCCATCATAATCAACCTGCTTTAGTCTGTAATAGGAAATACCCGTTAACGGATCCTCATCCGTTGTCTGATAATATAATGTAGCGTTACTGAATCCTGCGCCATCAACATACAGCAGTGAGTCGAACCAGATCCCATCACTGCTTCTTTCGATCACAAAATAATGATTGTTGTGTTCTGTAAACGTTGCCCAGTTTAATTCAACGACCCCTTGAATTAAAAACGCTTCAAATGATTTAAGCTTGATCGGCAATATCGTGTTCAGGTATCCCAATGAAAAATAAGTTGTGCTGTTTATCGATGTGGTTCCCGACGTCGCATACCCTGCCGGTGCTGCTGGAGAAAAGACGCCTGATCCTCCTTCGTCTGACCATGGCCCTGTTGACGCAGTAGCCCTCACAATATGAACGTTGCCAGGCACAACGATCGATTCATCCTCAACACCATCCGTATTGAAACTTAATTCCACAACAGGTGCATTCATTGTTCCCGAAACCAGATTAACAGCATAATACCGTGCCTGAGATAACCCATCTATGGTGGAAGGATAAGTTCCGGAGGGGGGTGTATTAATCATTTCTACACGCACAACGGGATCTGTAGACGCCAGTCCCTGCTGAATTGTTACGGGCCTGTAGCTCGTGCCCTTTCCTACCGGAAATATGCGACTTGCACTAGCAGTACCAGGATAGCTTATGGTAAGGCTACCATCGACGAAAGCCGACAATCCATAACCCGAGACAGGTTGAATTGCCGTGTTGGTTAGGTTGATTGTATTACTTCCTGTATTAATATAACCACTGCTTAGGGTTAACAGCTGATTTACATTAATGTTGTTATTTAACGTCAATGTTCCGCCATTCGACCTTGTCAAATTATAAAATGTAGTAGCTCCGGTGAGTGCCTGTGATGCTGCACTGTTAAAAATTACCGATCCGGAACCGGCATTAAATGAAGCACTATTGGTCCAGTCACCGCCAGTTGAAACAATGCCTGCTCCTGCATTAAAAGAAGCATTTGAATTATTTGTAAAATCTTCACTTATCATAAGTGCATTGCTATTGGCATTATGTTGTGCCGATGCGCCACTGTTCAGGTATGAACCACCTAACGTAATGGCACCGGTACCTGCTGTGAATACGGCATTATTGGTTAACGATCCCTTAACCGCCATAGGGCCTGAGCTACCAGTAAAAGTCCCTGATGTATTATTCAGGTCGCCAGAGATATGAATTTCACCGGAGCTCGCATTGAATGTTGCACTATTATTGAAATTTCCGCGTACGCCAAGACTGTCGGTACCACAAGAAAATGTCGCCCCTGAGGTGTTGTTAAAATTTCCGGATATCCTCAAACCATCTAAACCATTTCCTGCAGCGAACGTTGCTGAAACTCCACTGTTGGTAAGGTCTCCGCCTACCTCAATAGCACCAGTCCCCATAACGAAGCTACCATGATTCGTGAAGTTACCATTCGCATTTGTCAATTGTATATTTCTATTGTTTGCAGCGTTAGTTACTGTTCCTGCGGAAATGAGGAGATCACCATTTACTATTAAGTCAGCGTTGGGCAAAGTTTTAATACCGGCGCCTGAAAATGCGAGATTATTATATGTCGATTGTGTGGGGAGAATTACAGCGCCATCATATTCAACGGTACCACTATTGGCCGTAGTGAAATTTGAAAAGTTTCCTGTCGGAAAGGTGGACGATTGGATTTGTATGGTTCGCGCTCCGGCCCCACTCGTGGAAACGGTACCAAAATCATGACCAGTTGTAGCTCCCAAATGTAAACGACCACGTACTTCAAGCGTTGCCATTCGTTTTGAACTGGCCGTCATGGTAATGATGTGTCCTGGATTAATAATAACAAAAGAACCCGCCGGAGGACCGATGTTGTTGCCAGGAGGATCGATATCCCAGACCGCACCATCAGCTTCCCAGTTGCCGGAAGCAATACTTGTATACGTGGTTGGATTCACAAATGCAGTAGCCTCACCGGTTGTATAATCACCGTTAAGGTTAAGATTGGTGAACGTGATTACACGCATTGTCGTGTTGGGATTTCCCAGTGTAATACCGATAGTCCATGCCCCATCCTGAAAACGTGCATCCCTGTAGTCGCTTACAATTCCTTCTTCATCAGCAGCGGTATAGGTATACCGGTGGGTGAGCGCGTTAAGGTTACCAACGGTATGGGTAACGTGCCAGTAATAATTAATAAACGCTGTTCCCGGGCCTGTCGCACTGGGATGTTTATTATTAACAGGTGCAATGGTGATGTTTCCGCCTGCAGTTCCAGTTGTAATCGTGTAATCGGCTGGTGTGTACTTACCGAAGACGCCTATCGGAAAAACGAAATTTTGATTTGTTAGTGATCCGGTAAACGCTTTGGTCACACCGGCATCAGACAATCTTCCGGAAGTAAGGATGTACCGTGTTCCGGTGGCGCCACTGATCGCGCTTAAGCTGGTATTGGAAAGATATAATTCGTAGGAGCCGATAAAGAGATTACCACTGGATAACGTCAGTACGCCAGTAATTTCCTGCCGTGCACTAAAAGTTGCTCCTGCACTATTATTGAGCACCAGGTTGCCAAACTTTCCATTTCCATTTCCACCAATCGGTTGACTGGACGTTCCCGCTAATGTAATACTACCGGTTGCCGTGCTGGTATGTGTTGATGAATTCGATACGGCACCAACTGCAGTGATGATGTTATCTCCACCTGCCAAAATGCCATTCGAAAGAAACAACGTACCGTTAACACGCAGACTTGTATTTGCCAGGAGCGTAATTGTTCCTGCGGTAAAATTATTGTTGAACACCACATTACCAAAGTTGGTAAGGTTACCACTTGCCCCCCTTATGGTTTGATGGCCAAGGATACCATTGAAAGTGGTGGTTTGAGAAACTGAGCCAGGTCTGTATCCACCTACCGTAACACCGATAGCGTTGGTCGCATTTGCATTTATGAAATTGCCAGCAATGCTAACGTTCAGGCTATTCGCATTAAAGACATTTCCTGCTTCAATATTCAATGAACCACGAAGCACCAATGGATTGAATTCCAATTTACCCGTATTGGATGTTCCGGTTATGGTTAAATTGTAAAGCGGAACGATGGTGTTTATATCAACATCCTGAATGGTCTCACCTGTTCCGATCTCTACAGTTCCGCCACTTACAACGAATGAAGTTGGCTGCAGATATAAATCAGCAATAGAAGGACTTGCTGAACCACGGATCATGCGGAGGGTTCCTCCCGACATAGCGAAAGAACTTCCAGGGTTTAAAATTTCCAAAACACCGCGGGTTAACGTTGGGGCTACTGAAAGTCCAACTGATACCGCTCCACCAGATTGATTATACAGCAACGCTCCTTGCGAAGTAGCCGATGATCTTCTTATTTGTGATCGTACATTGAGTGAGCCGCCGGAAATTGTTATAGTAGGCTCACCTGTCGCCGCGTATTCTATGGAATTGTCATTTGTTGTGGTTCCTACATTAACACTTCCGTTGAGAATTTCTAATGTCCCGGCGAGAAGCAGGTCAACACCATTTGAACCCGTGATTTCAAACGTTCCACCGTTCGCAGATAATCGTGTTGTTGCCGGAATATTAAAGTCGGATTCATTTGCTATCGAAACACTTTGAGGGCTCGATAACCTGAAAGTTCCATTGACTAATACAAGTGCTAACGGACTGTTCGAAAGTGTGAAAGCCGATGCATTAACATTTAACACGGAGGCAGCTGACACGCCTTTATCTACCGTAAGAATATTGAAATCCGTAACGGATCCCGTCCCCGTAATAGCAGCATTAGATGTTCCGGTAAAAGTTGTATTACATACATAGGCGCCATTCGTAAGGTTCAGCGTCCCATTGTTCTCTAAATTTCCGTGAAGTAAAAGTTCATTCACTACCACAGCTCCGCTATTTACAATGTTCATCCTGGCACCAGAACTTATCGTCAGATCTCCTCCTACTTCAACATTTTGCGCAGCATCATTTCTAAATTGCAGGGTACCTCCTGAAACTGTGACGTTTCCACTTACCGTAAGTGTTTTTGATGAGGCTGAGTTTAGTCGTACAGCACCACTGAGCGCAAGACCCTGTACGGTCATGTTGTTAAAAATGCGAATATCCTGATCCGGCATTCTTATATTCCGACTTGCGTCCGGTGTGAGGATGAGATTCTTATAAGAAATTAAAGGAAGATTTGTCGGTGTAGCTGAACTCGCCGGAATGGAAAAATTCTGGGTGCCTGTTGTGTAGTACTCCACTGTACCGCCTGTCACACGAATAAAATTACCGAAGTCACCTGCCGGAAATTGTGCCGTAGCAGTGGCCGAAGAAATTCTTAAGAGACCACTTCCTAAAATCTGTGCGTTTTCCAACCTGCCAAAATCATGACCTGTATAGGTGCCTACATCAAGGGTACTTCCGGAATTTATTTCGAGTCCGCCCGATGCCATCCCATTTGAAGTAATTGTAATGGTATGGTTGAATGTTGCGCCATCGCCAATAAATACCTGGTCACCGGCACCTGGCGTAGACGTTGTTGCCGGCCCGGAATGACTTACATTGGACCATGGTGTTGTTCCCGGATTTGCATCGCTCCAGTTACCACTGCGCATGCTGTAATAGATCGTTACAATACCGAATGATGACGGTCTGCCAGCAGTGAAATCGCCATCAATGTATCCTACTCCGTTAAAGGAAATGGTATTCGAAACCTGATTCACTTGCGTAGTGTTATTAATAACGGTCCAGGTAGTGGGACTGTAACGTGCCGGCACATAATTCGAATCATCGCCGGCGGGCACTACATCACTATCGAGGTAATGATAAGTATGGGTTACTGCAGTGGCAGCTAAGCCGGTAAACCCTGCACTCACTACTTTCCAATAATAACTCAGGTTGTTTGTATTTCCGGCTACCACGAAATGGTGTCTTGTGTTTACAGGTCGTGCTGTTATTGTGCCGTAAGTAGTGGGTGCACTCGTAAGCTGAATCGTAGCCGGTGTATAATTACCCGCCACACCAAAGGCAAAAGTAAATGCCGAGAGATTTCCGAAGGTTTTCCGAACACCTCTGTCGGACTGAAATCCTAATGTGCGAATCATCTTTGTGCTACTAAAAGCATTGCCTGTTGTTGTAAGGGCAGTCGCAGATGGCGATGTTAATGAAAGTTGATAATGGCTGATATCAAACAAGCTGTTACCCGTTCCGGCGAGGGTAAGTGTTCCGCTGATTGCAAGATCTGATGTTGCAGTAACGCCAGGGACACTATTATTATTCAGGATAACGTTTCCAAAAATCCCATTGCCGTTTCCGGATATGGTTTGGGTTGTACTTCCATTTAAAGTGATGTTTCCGGTACCAGTATGAACCGCTTCGTTATGTATAGTCCCGGCCACCTGAAGCGTCTTTCCACCATCATTAAGAATACCGCTTGTGAGCGTCAGGCTCTGTGTAACGGTATAGGTGGTGGCCGTGCCCCCAAGAATTAACGCGCCTGAAGGTTTGTTAACCACGAGATTATACAATCCGGAGGTAACGCCACCGTTAAGAATAAAATTCTGATCACCAGCTCCGTTAAAGGTTGTTGTGTTGGCACTCGGCGTATAGGTAGCTCCGTTGTTGATGGTGAAATTGCGCCCGATTGTAACAGGTAATCCGTTTGCATTAAATACCGGTGTATTGATACCATCAATTGTAAAATCGTTTAATACGGCTAATGGTTCAGCAGCTGTATTACCAACACCTCCCATGCCATCCAGAATCACTGTTGTGGGAGTTCCGCCTGTTCTTGAAATATTAAGATTCCAAAAAGGTGCAGTAGATGAAATCTTAAAAGCAGCAGCGGTCCCTGAAAGGATTGCATTTATCGTTCCGCCCGTTACAATGTAGTTCGATTCCTTACAACCAATGTGAATGCCTCCTCCTGTCGCGCCGGACCTATGTTCAGGATTGCTTACGTTGATAACGCCGCCCGACATAATGAACACCTGCTCGGGATATGGAATTGAAAAACGCGCATATCCTGCATTTGAACCGGAAACGCCATTGACATTGAATGTTCCTCCGGACATTGTAAAAGATCCCCGGTGCGTGGATAGCGTGGTTGACGGGCGAAATTTCTCCGTTGTAAAGGTTCCTCCTTCTATAATATATTGACCCTCTTCCCGAATCACAGTTCCTTCACGGCCGACACATGTAAAACTTCCGTCGGTGATCCTTAGTTTTCCATATACGACGAAAGCATTTCCATTTGTATTTACCGTGGCCCCATCAATCCAAAGCATCGGACTTGTGTCTTCGGTTCCTAGATTATAGTTGTCAGTTGAATTTCCATACAATCTGGGAATACTCACATTTACTCCAAGCCTTAATGTACCCTGCGTTATGGTGATGAATTGTGCGTTCGAATAAAAATTCAGGTTAGCTGAATTGGTCGACGTAACGGAAAGAATATACGTGGAGCTCAATCCTTTGTTGACCGTCAATGTATACAGATCTGTTTGTCCGTTACAAGCCAGGGTGTTATGGGTGGATCCCGTAAAGGTTAAATGAGCCGCACCGTTATTAGCTGCCGTATATTGTGCGGAATTACTAAAATCAATTATCCCGTTGTTTGTGATACTACCTGCTGTGGTAAGGCGATGAATGGCATTGAATGCGCCTACCCCAAACGTTGTGTTTTCACCTACGGTAATGTTGCCGTTAATAGCGAGGTTAATGCTATGGGTAGCCTGTGTGCCTAACCTTACTGCAAGATCGCCCGAACCGGTAACCTGTGTGGTTAAATGTCTGTAAATCGTAAAGTCGAAAGCTGAAGTGTTTGAAAATGCAATTACATGATCAGTAGTCGTGCTGTTTGAAAAAACCAGGTTTGGGTAATCGATGTTTACGGGTAATGTCCCGGTAAAATCATAAAATTCTACAGTTGCACCTGCTGCATATCCTGCGGTAAAATTATTGGATGTAATTGTCGGAAAATAACCCGAACCTATCTTTAAAAGGCCCGAGCCGGAAAGATTATTTATGGTGGAAAAAGTAAAGGTAGCCAGGTCAAGGGTTCCACCATTGTGAATATTGATTGAAAGACCAGTAGTGGCTACGTTAGCACTTAAGGTTACCGTAAAACCATTCAGGATGTGAACAACATCATTATTACCGGGAATAGCGCTGCCAATCAAGGTAACACCGGATGGATCTGTTGTCCAGGTACCGGCTACGTTCCAGGCTCCGCTGCTTCCACCGGCTGTATAAGTGTAAAGGGTGATGGCCATTGTGCTGACCGGACACAAAAGTGCCCAGGACATTACAAGGACAGTTAGGTTTTTTAGCATTTCAATACAACTTACTCAATGTAGCTATCCGAAATGAGGGGGTTTTTAATGCTTGATCTCTGAAAAATTCAATTAATGTTTAATTGAGAGACAAACACTTAAGTAAATATATGGAGATAATTGCGTGCATGCAACTTTAAGTTAAAGATTTGAATTTGAGGTTTTTAAAGTTGCAGATTCGCGTCGATTAGCCATTTTTCAGGTATCCAACCATTAGCCTACCCGCATTATCAGAAGCTGAACCGGTATCCAGAATCTGGATGATCTCATCATATCCCTGCATAACTGCTTCGCGTTTCGGGCCGGTAAGAATCGCTTCCAGCTCCTCAGCGACATTCTCGACGGTCAGGTCATTCTGAATTAATTCACGCACCACTTCCCTGCCGGCAATAAGATTAACCAGGGAGATGAAAGGAACCCGAATGATCATCTTAACAATGCGATAAGTAACAGCACTGGTCTTGTACACCACGATCTGTGGGACACGGAACAACGCTGTCTCCAAAGTTGCCGTGCCTGATGTAACAATGGCTGCAGCACTGTTTTGCAACAGGTTGTAGGCATCTTCGGTAACGAACGTAACATTGGACAATTCCCTTAGCGGCTGATATAATTGCGTATCAAGATTGTTTACAACGGCTACGGCGAACCGATACTCTGGGAAACGTTTTGCAACGTCGGCCATAAGCGCAATAATATTAAGCAATTCCTGTTTCCGGCTTCCGGGTAACAGGGCTACGAGCGGTAGGGTTGGATCAATATTGTGCCTTACTTTGAAATCAACGGCAGGACTATGGGCTTTAACAGCATCAAGCACGGGATTTCCAACGTAATCAACATCCCAGTTAAACTTTTTGTAAAACTCCTTTTCAAAAGGAAGGATAACAAACATCCGGTCTACGATGGCCTTCAGTTTCCACGCTCTGTTTTGATTCCATGCCCATACTTTGGGCGAGATATAATAAAACGTCCTGATGTTCTTTTGCTTTGCAAAGGCAGCAATCCGCTTGTTGAAGCCACCGTAGTCTATCAGAATAACAACGTCGGGCTTAAACTGTAGGATATCCTCTTTACACCTTTTAATGTACCGCGAGATTTTGTTCAGGTTCATGAGCACTTCCCAAAATCCCATAACGGCCATTTCGTTATAATCTACCGCTACGTCTATTCCTGCACCACGCATGTACTCACCGCCAAAGCCACGCATGGTAGCTTCCGAATCGTATTTTAAAATTGCTTTTGCCAGGTTGCCGGTGTGCAGATCACCGGAACGTTCGCCTGCAATAAAATAATAGCGCATTATAGGTTCAAGGTTTAAGGTTTAAGGTTTTAGGTTCAAAGTTTAAGGTTCAAAGTTCAAAGACAGTTAAAGTTTAAAGTTAAGATAGTGCCTTACCACGGGGCAGTTTTATCAGAAAGAACTCAAAAGATAATCATGAAATACAGCGGATTATCGGAAAACTCCTACATTAACAGCAAACTAACTCGAAGCTCATAGCTCGCGGCTCGAAGCTTTTCGGCATCGTAATCAAAATTGCATTGCACTAAGATACCTCTTCCCCAAAGTATTCAACATAGTTCCGTGGGGTTTCGTAGAGGCGGAGGCTGTGGAGCTTTCCGTAGGAGGTGATGGTGGGAAGGTGTTTGTTAAGGATTTTCCAGAATTCAACAATGAGCGTTTCGCAGCTGGCCAGTTTGCCGGACATAAAATCTACGTCGGTGTTGAGATTTTTGTGATCGACCTTTTCGATCACTTCATTTCTGATGAGCGTGCTTAACTTTTTCAGGTCGACTACAAAACCGGTTTCCGGATCCGGGTTGCCCTTTACGGTTACGATGAGATCGAAATTATGGCCATGCCAGTTTTCGTTGGCACAGGGGCCAAACACCACCACATTTTTCTCTTTACTCCAGGCGGGATTATAAAGTTTGTGTGCGGCATTAAAATGTTCCTTACGGGATATGTACAGCATTTCTTATTTTGACAAGTTAAGCCTGTGCAAAAGTAGATTCAAATCAGCAACGTTGAAAGGCACCTGCCAATTTAAAACTGACGTATTGAAAAACGATTTATTAACTTTATTTACCAACCAGCAAAAAAGCCAGGTAGTATAATTGTACTATTTTAATAGTATTTTTTTACCATTTTGATAAAGAAAGGAGCAAACACTCCCGTTCTAAAACCTTCGTTTTCAATCCGTTTTTGGCGATTTGTTAAAATCAATACCGTAAACCCGGTAATTTGATCGGGTTAAAAGAAAAAAAGATTATGCGATATTTAATGCATTACTTGTGAAACACAGGCAGACAACACCGTTAGGCACTATTCGTCTGCAAAGGATGAAAGCCGTTAGGTAATCCGTTAAGGCAATAACGCATGTGGTTTGGATGGGCTCCTGACCTCACTTAATAAACATTTCGCGTAATCATCTTTTGCAGACCCTGCCTGTGGTCACAGGTTTTTTATTTCCAGCTCTAAGACTACATGTTTTTTGCCCGGTAATTAGTTTATATCCCGTTCATTGAAACACCCAGTTGACTGTCATTAATGAAGTTGAATGTGGAAATAAGATCAGACTGATCTTTTAATGAAATATTTTTGTCTTTTAGAAATGATTCTAACGTTTCTTGTTGACTTGAAGAAAACAATGCAAGAAATTTCCTTTTTGTTGTGGGAATTTCTACGAGTTTATTTTTTACGTACAATAAATACCGGTTGCGAACAACAAGTTTAGTTTCATCATTGCCCATATCAAGGGCTGCATTATAGTTGCCCTCCTTCTTATACAAAAAAGGATACTTCACAAGCTTGATATCATCATCTACAAGCACTTCCACTAAACCAGCGAGTTGAGCTTGGTTGCCGTTGAATGCTCTCGCATTTGCATAGTGTTGTACATCTACATTATTGAATCCAACTTTCAGTTTTTCGATCTTGCTCATGGATAAAACACGAATACCTTTATCGGTATTGATTTCAACAACATTATTTTGCAAATCGATATTAAGTGGACACTTTTCGATGATTCCATCTTTTAGTTCGATGTCACCTATTCTCCATGTTTCATAAAGGTACTGGCTTCCTTTGGTGATTTTTTCTGCCAAGTTAAAAGAACTTATTGTGCCGTAAGGATAAGCACTTATATCCATGGCTTTGGCCGTAACTCCTCCCACAACATCTTGTGCGTAAGTAAAAGAGCATAACATTGAAATCCCCACAATAAGTACCGGCGTTACATTCCTCATAAATAATATTATTATTAATTAATTGAATCCTCAAACGAACAAAAAAGGGACTGCCTTCCTCGACAGTCCCTTTAATATAATAAACTATTTCGTAAACGTATGTGTGCCTTCCTCTACCAGAGATGCGTCCGATTCAAGCCTCAAATCATAATAAACCTCCATTTCTAAGGTCTCAGGATCGAATGTACCATTACCTTCAACAGTAAGATTTGGGTAACCGATTGAAGAAGCATCCAATACTGTAAACGGAATGGTTACCGTACCATTCTCCAGATCGAAAACGTAAGGTACTTCTAAACCTACATCAAGGAAATTATCGTTGATTATTGTATTACAGTCATCAATGTAAAAATCTACCTCATACTCATCATATCCCTCTCCATTTCCTTTATAAGCGCCGGTAAAGTCTAAAAGGTTAAAATCAAAATCACCAACCCGATTGACAGTATATTCTGTACCCACTTTGGTTACTGATGCTAACGTATAGACGTTCCAATCGCAACTTATCACCGTAAGTGCGGCCGGGTAAACGAATTCTGTCGAACTAATCTCACCAACTTGGGAAAACTCTAAGCTCAAATCCACGACAGGAGGTCCGCCCAACTCTCCCGGATTCACAGCTGCATAGACACCAGCCTTTATAAGATAATCTCCATCCGGCCAATCCGCCGGTATCACAAAATCCTCGAATGTCGCTCCATCTGCAGCGTCAATTATATCGCCATCTTCGTCAGTGATGAACAATATAAGATCAGCAACAGCATCGGGATCCAAGGCTGCGCCTGATGCATCAAAATAATCTACATCCCAAGCAAAATGAATAGGTAAATCGCCTTCCGTAACGTTCATTATCGTAAATGTTACAGTTTGTGGTGTCGACTGTGCATTACCTGTTCGGTCACCACCAATCTGCACTGTAAACGTTTCGGTCTCCTCAGGCACATCATCAGCTACGATTTTAACCGACGCCTTAGTTGAAGTACGATGAGCTGGAATGGTAACAACATGATCCATTGAAAAATCCTCTCCTTCTGTAGCATCACCGTCTACTATAGATAATGGTATTGAAATATCAACGATCTGAGGTGTATTGATACTTATGGTAAATTCAAAGGTACTATCCTTTTCGACAAAATTAGCCGGTTCAGGCAGTACAAAAGTCACCACCGGATCAGTTGGAGACAACGTGCTGTCACCCGTAAAGTCATCCTTATCACAGGCAAAAGCCAGCAAAGAAAAGGAAGCTATTGATGTATATCTTATAATTTTATTCATAATTCTTGAATTAAGCGAAGGGTTTAGTCAACAATTTTCTCCAACACATGGTAGAATGTCCTAGGTCCTGATCCAGCAGTATAATATCCGAATGACATTACCAGCCTATCCTTTCCTGTTACGTCATCGTCGATAACTACATTGGATGTAGCACAGTGTACATCAACCATATCTACGGGATTGCTTTGACATGTAATGAATGGCTGATCATTACCAGTTTGATCATCTCCTGACGGTGTTTTATCCGGGTAGGTTATCACACCATCAATAATCTGAAAATAATACTCATTTCCCGTAAAGGCTTCGGCTCCTAAATATTCTACTACACGGTAGGTAGTAGCGTCAACAGATTCAATAACAGTTTCATCAGGCCAGTCAGACGCACTGTACGTTAATACCCCCAAACGGTAATATTCGGCTTGAACAGCCCTGTATTTACCAGCATAGCGCGTAGAAACACTAACAGAGACGGGAGCAGCTTGTAGCACCTTTCTTCCGCTTTCGAGAACAGTTTCGACTCTGAATGTCCATTTGTCTCCAATCTGGTATTCCTGATCATTATCTCCTAAAGGAGCTTCAGGTCCATCCAGGCTTGCAACACTTAACCCCTCTATAAGATCTGCGAATGCGAGTGAAGTCGAGTAATAACCATTTTCATTACTTGTAACATCAATCGTTGTCTGGAGTACTTCATTCGATACAAATGTTGTATCCTTTTCCACTTCTTCACCTTCTTCTTCTTCCGTATATTTAACCGTTGTTGTGAAGGACTTGTATAAATTAATGGCAGTGATGCGTTCCTTTGCCGCGTGGTTCACATAGAACTCTATTGTGTAAGGTCCTTCCGGATTCCCTACCACATAGTTCACCGAGTTGCTAGTCGTTGTCAATAAGCCTCCTGTTTTTGCATCAGCTGTGACCAAGTCTTCTGATTCATTACAGGAGGTAAAGACCAACCCGGTAACGAGGAGGAGATAAAATATTTTATTTAAATTCATATTCATACTTGAATTTTAATCATTAATACTATTGCATCCACCAAACTTTGGTGGTTAGTTCATCGCCGCCCATTGCTGATTTAGCAGCATTGTAACTCGTCTGGTTCAATGACTGCTCATTTGACGGATAAAAATAACGCGATGGAATTTCTGTGATACCAATCGGGTCTACTGCTGGAGAAAGAACAGGTAGTTTCGTTCTTCTATATTCTGTCCATGCTTCAAAACCTTGTCCATACAATGCGATCCATTTTTGCACACCGATTTGTGTTAATGCGTTGGCGGGGTTATAAGCCACACCACTGCTTGCTAAATATGTTTCAGCAACGAGTGTCACTTCCGACCCATCCTCATTAACAAAACCGTTGTATGTATTGAATGATGCTTTTATCCCTTCATTGTAAAATGCTTCAGCTGCAACATCGCCGCCAGAGATATATCCTTTTTTAGCAGCTTCCGCCATCAGAAAACTAAGTTCGGCATAGTCCATAAATACTGCTGGTGTAGATGGTTGGAGGAAGTATTCACCGAACATAGAAGTGTTGGCATAATCGTAACCATTTGTTGTAGGCTCCTCCACGCCAGGCCCTGCACCACGAATTTCGCCATCGGCGTTTGGCTGAGCATATACTTCCAATCGAGGATCATTCAGTCCCTGCATTATAGTGACAAGGCTTTCATTTATTCTCCACTCCAAACGTGTTCCAAATATTACGGTATTCCACACCGGATTCGCATTTGGGTTTTGTTCCATGTAGTTTAGCTGAGCATTATCAGCATTTGATGTAAAATAAACGCCGCTATTAGCAATTTCCTGTAGTTCCGCGCCAACATCAGCCTTGGCAGACATCCTCATTAATAACCTAAAACGCAAAGAGTTGGCAAACTTTTCCCATTTACCAATGTCGCCAGCGTACATTATATCCTGAACTGCAGGAATGTCGCCGGCCCCATTCAGGTAGTTTATTGCTGATTCCAGGGAGTCAATCATCGCTGGGTAAATATCCTCCTGTCTGTCATAGGTAGGCAAAGTAATGCCATCTTCTGCTCGTAAAGCTTCTGAATATGGAATATCACCAAATGAATCGGTTAGTAACGAGAAAACGTAAGTTTGCCATACCAAGGCCACTCCACGTGATACATCATTTCCTTCTTCACGCGCAAACTGATACATTTTCTTAGAGTCCATGAGGGGTCTAGCGTAAAGTAGATCCCACCAGTCATTAATGCTTGTTACACGTGGCGCATAACGTTCTTCATCATTATACTGAACTTTGCCCCAGTGTTGAGCCCAAGTCGCACCCATATCACCGCCATTAAACGTACTATACAACAAATCTGCTGTCGCTTCAACCATTGAGGGTAAATGCAAATACGAAGGGATTGTAACCGGCCCGTTCGGATTTGTATTTATCTCTTCGAAATCTGACGTACAGGCTGAAACCATTGCTATTGTGAGCAGTGATCCAAGCGCATATTTTTTTATTTTCATGAATTTCATTTCAAAAAAGTTTAAATCCTATAACGTAAAGTTTAAGTTAAAACCGATGCTTCTGCTACTTGGAGCCTGCGCATGTTCTAAACCTAAGGTTTCATTACCGTTACCGAAAGATGTTTCCGGATCTATATGAGGCGCATTACTATACAATAAAGCCAGGTTTCTTCCAATCACAGAAAATGTAACAGATCTAAAAGGTGTTTTGCTGATTAAGTTTCTTGGAAGCGTATATCCAATAGAAACTTGACGCAACTTCACATAAGAAGCGTCAAAGACCGAGCCACCTACAATATTGTTACCAAAGGAAGCATGATTATAGCTTTGAACTTCAACCACAACATCGTTCGGAGCATAGATAGGATTACCATCTTCATCCTCTCCTACTAGTTTAACGCCGTCACCTACGATACCGGTTTCTCTTCCAATCAAAGTCTCCTCAAGTATACCAGCATATCTGCCCCAAGCATTCGTCATAGAGTAAATATCACCGCCAATCTTGGCATCAATGAGAACATTTAAAGTAATACCTTTAAAGCTAAAGGTATTATTAATACCTCCCATCCAATCTGGATTAACGTTTCCAAGTACTTTACTTTCGTCATCGCGTTGTGGCAGACCATTTACATGAATAATGTTGCCATTCGAATCACGTTGATAATCCGGACCGAAAATTACTCCGTACGGTTCACCACGTCTTGCAAGCACCTGTGCGTTCCAGAATGTACCTAGTTCTAGCGCCTCAAGGCCCTCTGCTAATTTCACGACCTCATTTCTATTTCTTGTATAATTAACAGAAATATCCCAGGTAAAACCATTTGGTAATTTTACTGCCGTACCGGATAAAGTGGCCTCAAACCCTTTATTTACAATTTCACCTGCATTGATTTGGAACGCGGTGTATCCAGCTGATCCTGAAATGCTAACTGGTACGATTTGGTCAACGGATGTTTTATTATAATAAGTAGCTGTCAGGTTCAATCTGTTTCCTAATAATCCTAAGTCTACACCAAATTCATAAGAGGTACTTATTTCAGGTTTTAGTTCAGGATTCAAAAGTGTGTTGGATACTGTCGGTGTAATCAATGAGCCGTTCCAAGGATCGAAGAACGCATAAACGTTTTCTAACTTAAACGGATCTGTGTCTGCACCAACCTGAGCCCAACCACCTCTTACTTTGGCATAACTCAGTTGTTCAGATTGAACATTGAACATTGATGTAAGATCGGCGCTTAACGAGAACGAAGGATAAAAGTAGGAATTGTTATCACTTGGCAACGTACTGGACCAGTCATTTCTTCCTGTAACGTTAAGGAACAAATAGTCCTTGTAACTTAAATCAAGCGTACCGTAAATACTATTGATTTTCTTTTGTTCTTCATGCGTCTCGGCAACGACCGCAATTTTAGAGTTCGCTAAATTGTAAACGCCAGGTATCTCAAGTTCAGGCGCCTCAAGTCTGTTCCTGTTATAAACCTGATTCATCAGGTTACCACCAACGCTTGCCCCTAATTTGAAATCATCGTTAATATCACGCGTTGCGGATACCAAGATATCAGTATTTGTTTCATACCACGTGCGGTCTGTTTCTGCATACATCCCATTTGGAAAGTCATTACTTCCAACTGCACGCTTAACCACGGCCAAATCATTGAAATAATCAGTTCCTGTTCTTAATGAAACCGACAACCAATCAGTAAAATCATAGGCAAGTTTTATATTACCGATGATACGATCCTTGTCGAAGCCTTGAGTATTGTTATGCAATACCCAGTAAGGATTATTATTAAAGTTTGTATTCCAATTTATCGGAGTTCCTTCAGCACTTGTCCCTACAGGTGCCAATGGCAAATTTTTATAATCCTTCAATGCTCCCAGATCAACATTGCGTTGGAACCAAGTAAATTGTTGCATCGGATTATTGTTATCATAACCTCCGCCAGAGATATTTTCGGATCCCGATTTAATATAATTAACGCTTACATCTGCACGGAATTTATCTGTTAAATCCAATCCTGCATTAACAGAGAAATTTTTGCGTTTAAGCTCTGTATTCGGAATCATCCCTTTTTGATTAAAATCGCTAAAGGATAATCGGAAATTTGCTTTGTCACCACCGCCGGAAAGGGCTATGTTGTTATTGAAGGTTGTACCGGTTTCAAAGAAATTCCGAACGTTATCGGGCTGTGAAACCCATGGTCGTGGCTTTCCATCAAAAGAATTCCATTGCACAAACTCTAATCCTCTATCAAGTGGAGGTCCCCAACTTTCATCCTCTCCACCACTACCACTTGATCCATCAATCCAATGATAAAAATTCTCATTATATCCACCGCCATAAGAATTTTGATAGTCAGGTAATCTTAGTGGCCTTTCAAATGTAGCTGAGGAGTTTACAGATATACCAATTCCTTTTGATCCCCTGCCGCTTTTCGTTTTAATGACGATAACACCGTTTGAGGCACGTGATCCATAGAGTGCTGCGGCATTCGGTCCAGGCAGTACGCTAATAGATTCTATGTCATCCGGATTTATCTCAGCAGCACCATTCGGTCTGTCCGCTCCACCGTTTCCATTGGTAGCAAGACCTGATGGGTCCGAAGCATAACTTTCGTTATTAATTGGAATGCCATCCACTACAAAAAGAGGCTGATTATTTCCAGTTAGTGAAGACGCACCACGTAACACGATCCGAGAAGAAGATCCAACACTTCCGGAAGAGTTCGTAATTTGAACACCTGCTACGCGACCTGATAATGAATTTACCAGGTTAGATTCACGTGCTGTTGTGAGTTCTTCACCACCCACATCCTGTACAGCATAACCAAGCGATTTTTTCTCCTTTTCAATACCAAAAGCTGTTACGACAACCTCGGTAAGCTGCTGTACATTCTGTGACATCTGCACATCAACAGTGTTTCTTGTACCAATCGCAACTTCTTGTGATTCTAGACCAATAAATGTAAAAACCAAAACACCATCAGAAGGTGCGGTTATCGTATAATTACCATTAACGTCGGTAACGGT
>Ga0196965_1000558_pt1 | contig 20143 bp, 21 predicted proteins | sample S1_20metaG_FD_148668 | JGI IMG/M metagenome (GOLD analysis project Ga0196965, IMG submission 148668) | Soil microbial communities from Anza Borrego desert, Southern California, United States - S1_20 | ecosystem: Environmental > Terrestrial > Soil > Desert | place: USA: California | collected... | reverse complement strand
CGATCCGACAGCCGACGCCGGACCCCGGGTGGCCACCCGGGGTCCGGCACTGCTCATGCAGCCAAGGAAGAATACACCTTTTCGCTACCACGAGGGTGACGGCCGGAGCCGTCCCGGGCACCCGCGCTTGATTCCAGCCCGACCGGCGCCATCTACCCCGCAAGAGAGCAACACGGGCACCAGGACGTAAATGAACGACAGTCTCACCCCCAAGGCGGTGGTCGCCGCCCTCGACGAGCATATCGTCGGCCAGACCGAGGCCAAGCGCGCGGTCGCCGTGGCGCTCCGCAACCGCTGGCGGCGCCAGCGCCTCGCGGACGGGCTGCGCGAGGAAGTGACCCCCAAGAACATATTGATGATCGGGCCCACCGGCTGCGGCAAGACCGAGATCAGCCGGCGGCTGGCCAGGCTCGCCGACGCGCCTTTCGTCAAGGTCGAGGCGACCAAGTTCACCGAGGTCGGCTATGTCGGCCGCGACGTCGAGCAGATCGCCCGCGACCTCGTCGAGGAGGCGGTCCGGCTGGAGAAGGAGCGCAGGCGCCTCGCGGTCAAGGACGCCGCCGAGAGCGCGGCGATGGAGCGGCTGCTCGAGGCGCTGACCGGCAAGGGCGCCAGCGAAGCCACGCGCGAGAGCTTCCGCCAGCGCTTCCGCGAGGGCCATCTCAACGGCTCGGAGGTGGAGCTGGAGCTCGCCGAGGCGCCCAATGCGCCGTTCGAGATACCGGGCATGGCCGGTCAGGTCGGGATGATCAATCTCAGCGAGATGATGTCCAAGGCGCTCGGCCAGGCGCCGAAGAAGCGCCGGCGGCTGAAGGTCGGCGAGGCCTGGAACCGGCTCGTCGAGGAGGAGGCCGACAAGAGGCTCGACCCGGACGACGTCAGCCGGGTGGCGCTGGCCGACGCCGAGGCCAACGGCATCGTCTTCCTCGACGAGATCGACAAGATCGCCGTCTCCGACGTGCGCGGCGGCTCGGTCTCCCGCGAGGGTGTTCAGCGCGACCTGCTGCCGCTCATCGAGGGGACGACGGTCGCGACCAAATACGGACCGATGAAGACCGACCATATCCTCTTCATCGCCTCGGGCGCCTTCCACGTCGCCAAGCCGTCCGACCTTCTGCCCGAGCTTCAGGGCCGGCTTCCGATCCGGGTCGAGCTGAAGGCGCTGACCGAGGAGGATTTCGTCCGAATCCTTTCCGACACTCGGGCCAGCCTCACCGAGCAATATATCGCCCTGATCGCGACCGAAGGCGTCGAGGTCGAGTTCACCGGCGACGGGATCCGGGCCATCGCCCGAATCGCGGCCGAGGTGAACGGCCAGGTCGAGAATATCGGCGCCCGCCGGCTGTCGACGGTGCTCGAGAAGCTGCTCGAGGACGTCAGCTTCGAGGCCGAGGAGCGGAAAGGCGAGCGGGTCGTCGTCGACCGCGCCTATGTCGAGGCGCAGCTCGCCGACATCGCGCGGGATACGGACCTCAGCAAGTACGTTCTGTAGCCTCCCCTCCCTGGAAGGGAGGGGCCGGGGGTGGGTAGGCGAGCGCAGCGAGACTGCCTTCGGACTCGGAGTTTCGGCCGTCTACGGCGGACCCACCCCTGACCCCTGCCTTTCAGGGAGGGGAGGACCCGGCATCGGAATCGCCCTCACCGTCGACGTCGCCCTCCACGAAATTGCTGTCCGGAACGAGCCGCGGGCAGCCGCCGCCTTCGCGGGCCGGCTCAGCCTTGCGGCCCTCCGGATCTTCCCTGGGAGCCGGAAACTGCCATTCGTCATCGCTCATTCGCTCTCTCCTCTCGATCGGCCCAACGCAGCATAACGGCGGACGGTTCTGTCGGCGCGCCGAATCGAACGGGAATGGCGGTTATCCGGGATCGTTGTCTTAGGTTAATGAAACTGGCGGCAGCGTCGCCCGTTCTTAGGCCGAGTTTTCACGGGGAAAGGACCCAAGTCATGCGTAAATTCACCCTCGCCATCTGCGCCGCCACCATGGCGATGCCGGTCATCCCGGCCGCCCCGGCCTTCGCCAATCACAACGGCTATTATCACGGCAAGACCTGGCGCGATTCGCAGGGCCGGGTCCGCTGCCGCCGTGCCAACGGAACCGTCGGGATCATCGTCGGCGGCGCCGCCGGCGCCCTCGTCGGCCGGGCGATCGACGGCGGCCGCAACCGCACGACCGGCACCGTCCTCGGCGCCGCCGCCGGCGCCCTGGCCGGACGTGAGGTGGCGCGCAGCCGCCGCCGCTGCCGCTAAGGCTTCGAACTGGATTGGAGCGGGGCGTCTCCCTGGGAGGCGCCCCGGTTTCCATGTTGGCGTCTCGATCTGGATTTCTCCAAAAGATTAGCTACCTCAGATCGTGGAGGCTTTGTACGTTCGCGTGCGTTGCCTTCACTATATCCGGTTCTGCGCCGGTCGAAGGTCATTGATGACCTTCAATCCCCAAACTCGATCTCCGGATTCCGACTCGCCGCGCCGCGCTCTTGAAAACTTTATTTTTCAGGAGTTTCTTGGCCTTCGCCTCGCTGCCATAAGCTTCGAACAAGCGCATCCCAAAGAAGAGTTTCTGAGAGTCCGACAGATCGCGGATCAGCGGCCATATACTGCGGTCGCGCACGGCGACTCCGGACAGTACTTCGTACGGAATTTCGGCGATCTTGACCTGACTCATCCAGGAAAAGTGCCCAGCTCACGAGTCTAGACGTCCAGGTTCGCCACGTTGAGCGCATTCTCCTGGATGAACTCGCGCCTCGGCTCGACGACGTCGCCCATCAGTCGGGTGAAGATCTCGTCGGCGACGTCGGCCTGGGCGACCTCGACGCGGAGCAGGGAGCGGTTGTCCGGGTCGAGAGTCGTTTCCCAGAGCTGGTCGGCGTTCATCTCGCCGAGGCCCTTGTAGCGCTGGATGGCGAGGCCCTTGCGGCCGGCGGCGAGGATCGCGTCGAGCAATTCGGTCGGCCGGCGAACGAGAATTCCCCGGGCGTCGGGCGCCCGGCCGGAATCGGGCACGCCTTCCACCTTGACGTGGGGATCGTCGCTGTTCGGATTGGCCTCTTCCTCCTCCGCGGCCGCGGCGGTCTTCATCGAGACCAGGCGCGAGGCGCTCGCATAGGTGGCGGCCTGCTCGGCGGTGAGGCCGTGGAGCTTGCGCGCCTCCGCCGAGGCGACGAACTTGTGGTCGACGACATGATGGTCGGTGACCCCGCGCCACAGTCGGCGGAGGACGTAATCGCCGTCGGCGCCGATCTCGCCCGTCCAGGCCGAATCCTGGTCGCTGCCCTGGAGGAAGGCGGCGGCCCGGGCGATCGCCTCGGAGCGCTGCGCCGGCTGAAGAGCGGGATCGAGCGCCCCGTTCAGCGCCAGCGCCTCGATCAGCCCCGGATCGTAGCGGCGCGGCACGTAGCGCATCAGGCTTCGCACCCGGCGGGCATGGTCGGCGAGGTCGCGAAGATCGTCGCCGGTGCGCGGCCCGTCCTTCGTCTCCAGCCGCATCAGTCCGATGCCGGCGTCGACCAGATAATCGTCGAGCTTGGAATCGTCCTTCAGATAGACTTCGGAGCGGCCCTTGGCGACTTTGTAGAGCGGCGGCTGGGCGATGTAGAGGTGCCCGCGCTCGATGATCTCCGGCATCTGCCGGTAGAAGAAGGTGAGCAGCAGGGTTCGGATATGGGCGCCGTCCACATCCGCGTCCGTCATGATCACGATCTTGTGGTAGCGCAATTTCTCGATGTTGAAATCGTCGCGGCCGATGCCGGTGCCCATCGCCTGGATGAGGGTTCCGACCTCCTTCGAGCTCAGCATCCGGTCGAAGCGGGCGCGCTCGACGTTGAGAATCTTGCCTTTCAGCGGCAGGATCGCCTGCACTTCGCGGTTGCGGCCCTGCTTGGCGGAGCCGCCGGCGCTGTCGCCCTCGACCAGGAACAGCTCGCACTTGGCCGGATCGCGCTCCTGGCAGTCGGCGAGCTTGCCCGGCAGAGAGGCGACCCCGAGCACCGATTTTCGGCTCGCCTCGCGCGCCTTGCGCGCGGCCTCGCGAGCCGCCGCGGCATCGATGATCTTCTGGACGATGGTCCGGGCGTGCTGCGGATTCTCCTCGAGCCATTCCGCCATCTTGTCCGCCATCAGGCTCTCGAGCGGCTGGCGGACCTCGGAGGAGACGAGCTTGTCCTTGGTCTGCGATCCGAACTTGGGATCGGGCAGCTTGACGGAGACGATCGCGGTCAGGCCCTCGCGCATGTCCTCGCCGGTAAGGCTGACCTTCTCCTTCTTCATCATCCCGGACTTGTCGGCGTAATTGTTGAGCGTCCGGGTCAGCGCCGCCCGGAAGGCGGCGAGATGGGTTCCGCCGTCGCGCTGCGGGATGTTGTTGGTGAAGCAGAGGGTCTGCTCGTAATAGCTGTCGTTCCACTCGAGCGCGACCTCGATGCCGACGTCGTCGCGCTGCCCCGTCACCGAGATCGGATCGGGGATGAGCGCGGTCTTGGCGCGGTCGAGATAGCGGACGAAGGCGGAGATGCCGCCCTCATAATAAAGCTCGACCTCCTTCTCCTCCTCGTGCCGGGCGTCGGTGAGGATGAGGCGGACGCCGGAATTGAGGAAGGCGAGCTCGCGGAAGCGGTGCTCGAGCGTGTCCCAGTCGAACTCGGTGATCTTGAAGGTGTCGGGAGAGGGGAGGAAGGTGACCCGGGTTCCCTTCCTGTCGCCGGCGGGGCCGACCACCCTGAGCGGCGCCTCGGCGTCGCCGTGGCGGAAGCGCATGTAATGCTCCTCGCCGTCGCGCCAGATGGTGAGGTCCAGCCATTCGGAGAGCGCGTTGACCACCGAGACTCCGACGCCGTGAAGGCCGCCGGACACCTTGTAGGCATTGTCGTCTGACGTGTTCTCGAACTTGCCGCCGGCGTGGAGCTGGGTCATGATGACCTCGGCCGCCGACACGCCTTCCTCGGCGTGGATTCCGGTCGGGATGCCGCGGCCATTGTCCTCGACCGAGACCGATCCGTCCGGGTTCAGGGTGATGCGGATGAGGTCGCAATGGCCGGCCAGGGCCTCGTCGATGGCATTGTCGGAGACCTCGAACACCATATGGTGAAGGCCCGAGCCGTCATCGGTATCGCCGATATACATTCCGGGCCGCTTGCGGACCGCGTCGAGGCCCTTCAGCACCTTGATGGAATCGGCGCCGTATGCGTTTTCGCTGGGGGGTGTTGCCATCGTTCAGATATAGCGACGAAAGGGCCGAAACCCAAGGATTTTGGCGGGTTTCGGGCAGGTTTTTTCGCAGGTGCAGCACGAGCCCGACGGAACCAAATCGGGCCGCATCTCGAGAAGGCAGGATGGCGTCCGGCGCTTCGCGCGCAGGGAGACAATCCAGGAGAAGCCGCGAGACGACGAGCCGTGTTATTTCCGCTTCTGCCCCCGGCGGCGCTCGCCGTCCGCCGCGGAAGCAAGAGGTCTTATGAGCGAGCGGATAGACGCATTCCGGCGCCGGTTCTTCCACGGCGAGGTAAACAGGATGGTGGGCACCGGAGGTGAGATCATCTCGAAAGCTCCAGCCAATCGTAACCGGGGCCGGGATACCGTGATCGAGATTGGTGACCGCTTGGTCGGCATCGGAATGACGCATTTTATCGAGAGCATGGAGCGAGTCCCGGGGTTGGACAACCCCGTCCGGGATGGCGAAGGCGGTCCGGAGAAACTGGCGGCCCGCGCGTTCGTCGCAACGGAGAGGAACGAGACTCGAGAGGGGGTGGAATTCCGATTCTCTCCACTCTCGCCCCAGGAATTTTCGTCGCTTGTGGAGGAAGTCTCGAACGGACAGGCACAGATCGATCCGACGTCGATTCCCGAAGGGACCATGGTGCTGAGTTTCCTGATGAAGGAGGAGCGTTACACCCTGGCGCGTCAGGAGGGCTCGCCCGGAAGCAACTGGAGGGCAGTCGTCTCCGGAGAACGCCACTGGAATGTCGGTATCGCGCGGAAAAGCGATTTCTGGCACGCCCTTTTTCCTGGCGACGATGTCGCCGTCGTTCGAAATCTGGCTCCCTGGACACATCTCGGGCAAATCCGCTTCGGGCTTTCGATGCTGGAACAAAGCCGCGGCGCGATGGAGCTGGAACGCGTCCCCACCGTCCATCCCGAGGGAGGCGAGACTTATCACGATTTCTCCCTGAACGGATCCGTCAGCGGGACGCGAGGGCTCGAAACCGATTTCTACATCGGGCTTCGGACGGCCATCCTCTGCAAACCCCTCGGGTAGCGCCCGAAAGTAGCCCGTCCAAGCTCATCATCGTTAACGGTGTCTTAGAAGCTACCGGTGAAAAGGGTCCAGCGTCAGCGGGTGGGCCGTCAAATTGAAATCGACCGAAGGCATACACATTGTCGGTCTCGACCATGTCCGCGCGCTCGCGGTGTTCCTGGTCTTCACCTACCACTTCCTCACCACCCTGGCCGGCAAGGGGGGAACCCTGCCCGGCAGCTTCAGCTTTCCCGGCAACGCGCTGCTGTTCGAAGGGCATACCGGGGTAGGCCTGTTCATGGTGCTCAGCGGCTATCTCTTCTCGCGCCTGACCGAGGGGCGGGAGATCGATTTCACCGCCTTTCGCTACAACCGGTTCATCCGCCTCGCGCCGCTGCTTCTGGCGGTCCTCGCGATCCGCTTCGTCGAGGCATGCACCTACGGCTACGAAGCCGCCTACGGCTGGTTCTGGGCCATATTCGTGAACGGGCTGATCCTTCCCAACTGGCCGAACGGCGGCTGGTCGGTGGCCACGGAAATGCACTTCTACCTGCTGTTTCCGGTCCTGGTCGTGCTGCTTCGCCGCGACTGGAAGCTGCTGCTTCTCGTCCTGGCCGGGGCGGCGGCGCTGCGCGCCTGGATCTACCTCGCCTGGAGCCCCGAGGACGCGCAATATGCCGCCTACTGGACCATCATCGGCCGGATCGACCAGTTCGTTCTCGGCATGGTCGCGGCGCGTTGCGCCTCCTTCTTCCAGGGCAGGCACCGCCTTGCCGCCGCGATCGGCCTCGCCTGGGTCCTCTTCTGGTACGGGTTCGCGTCGGCCGGCGGCTTCTATGCTCCCGACAAGCAGTGGCTCTGGATTGTCCTGCCCAGCCTGGAGGGCGCGGCCTACGCATCGCTGATCGCCTATTACGAGAAGAGCTTCCGGATGCCGGCCGCCGGAGTCTCCGGCTTCATCGGCAAGATCGGCGAATGGTCCTATTCATTCTATCTGCTGCACTTCTTCGTCGTCGCGGAAATGGCGCGCGGTATCGACCGCCATGTCGTCGCCCTCGACAATTTCTACCTCGCCCTTCTCTTCGCCCTGCCCTGCTTCCTCGTCGTGGCCGGCGCGGCCGGCCTCAGCTACCGCTGGTTCGAAACCCCGTTCCTGCGCAAGCGCGTGCGGTATCTGCGCGACGGGGAGGGCGTGTCGGGGCCTGCTCAGACCTCGCCTCGCGCCGCCACGGCCCTGGCCGCGGATTGAGCCCGCGGGGCCGCGTTTCGGCCGCCGTCAAAGCTCCCGGATCGTGCCGCCGCTGACTTCCAGCCGGGTGGCGCCCTCGCCGATTATCTCGAAAAGCGAAGCTTCGGTGCCGGTCATCCAGACCTGTCCGCCGCCGGCCGCCAGCCGCTCGAACAATGCCGCCCGCCGGCGGCTGTCGAGATGCGCTGCGACCTCGTCGAGGAGGAGGATCGGGCGGCGCCCCGCCGCCTCGGCGACGAGATCGGCATGGGCCAGGATCGTCGAGAGAAGCAGCGCCTTCTGCTCGCCCGTCGAGCATCGATCCGCCGGCTGATCCTTGGCCAGGTGGGTGACGACCAAGTCCGAGCGGTGCGGCCCCACCAGAGTCCGTCCCGCCGCGGCGTCGCGCGCCCGGCTCCTGGCCAGCTCCCGGCCCAGATCCTCCGCTCCGCCCTCGAGCTTCAGCCCCGCCCGGGCGAAGGGGCCCTCGGGCGCCGCGGCGATTCGCTCCCCCAGCGCCCGGATCGTGCTCGCCCGCTTTTCCGCCAGGGCGGCGCCATGCTCCGCCATCCGCGCCTCAAGCGCCGAAAGCCAGGCCTCGTCATGCGGCCCCTCCTCGCTCAGCAGCTTGTTGCGCGCCCGCATCGCGGCTTCGTACCGGGCGGCGTGGACGGCATGGCCAGGCTCCAGCGCGAGCACGAGCCGGTCGAGGAAGCGCCGCCGGCCGCCGCCGCCCTCGTGGAACAGCCGGTCCATGGCCGGAGTGAGCCAGAGCACCGAGAGCCATTCGGAAAGCGACGTCGCCGAAGCCGCGGCGCCGTTGATCCTCACCTGGCGCCGTTCGGGGGTTCGGACGTCGGTGCCGGTGCCGATCTCCACGTCGCCCAGCCGCGCCGCCACCGCGAAGCCGCCGCCGCCGCCGGTTCGCGCCATCTCCGCGAGCGAAGCCCCGCGAAGCCCGCGTCCGGGCGAGAGCAGCGACACCGCCTCGAGCACGTTGGTCTTCCCGGCGCCATTCTCGCCGGTGAGCACGACCAGGCCGGGCCCCGAAGCGAGCACGGCGTCGCGGTAGTTGCGGAAATCGGTCAGGACCAGACGGGCGAGAGCCATCGCCCACCCCTAGCGGAACGGCGGCGCCCCGAACAATGCGGCGAGGGAGGGCTAGATCCCCTTCAGCCCCGCCGCCGCCAGCCGCCGCTGCGCCTCCCGGTAGCGGACCGGTTCCGCGATGCGCAGCCGCGCCCGCGCCGTCGCCAGCGGCTCCGCCATCAGAGCCTCATAATCCTCGCCGTGGAGCCAGGCGGCGCGCCTGCCGTGGCGCCAGCCTTCCCACACCGCCCGCGCGAAGGCGGTGTTGCCGGTGATTCGAAGGCTCTTCAGCGCCGCTCCGGCGCCGATGAAGGCCCATCCGAGCCCTCCGGTCTGGGCATAGGAAAAGGCGACCAGGCAGGCCTCCCCCAGCGGCTCGTCCGCCTCGTAGCCGGTCAGCACGTGCCAGATATCGTGGACGTCGCGCTCCCTTCGGCCAAACCAGGAATAAGGATGCTCGATGTCGGGCGGGATCTCCGTCTCGGCGACGCTGACCTCGGCGAGGCCGTCGGCCGAATAGCCGGTGCGGTCGAGGAAGAGCCGGTAGGCGGCGCCGACGCTGCCTTCGGGAAAGGACTCGACCCATGAACGGTCGCAGAGGCGGGGCGCCAGCTCGACCCGCCGGTAGGCGAGGCGCCCGCCTTCCGGGCTCGCGATCAGGCGGCGGTAGTTGCGGTGCGAATTGTCGGCGTTGAGGGCCCGCATGATCCGGAACACCTGGACCGTGTCGTCGCCATTGGCGAGCAGCCGGCGAAGCGCCCTGAACGCCGTGCCCCATTCGCGCTTCATCGGGACCGCGGGGTTGAACGACTGGCTCGCCATCGGCGACTCCGCTGCTGACATTGCTGTCAGTGTGCCACGTCCCGCCGCCGCGTTCAATCAGGAAGGGCGGGTCGAAGCATCTCCGGCGCCTGGCCTGCGGGCGAGCGCTCTCGTCATCCTGCGTCCCAGCTCGGTGCCGATCAGCGACGCCACTCCGGCGAAGGTCATCCAGGTCAGCGCCCTGTCGGATTTGCCGATGGCCACCGCCCACACGATCGCGACCGCGAACAGGATCGCGGCTAGCGCGACGATCCATTTGAGCCAGAAATCGCCGGGAAGGTGCGACTTGAAGAGCTGGTTTGAGGCGACGCCCGCGATCAGCGCCCCGGCCAGGCCCTGGACGAAGCCGACAGCGACCGCGGCGGGGTTCCGGGCCGCGACGTCGGCCCACCCGCCGAGATAGGCGATGACGAAATTGGCGAGCGCGAGGCAGACGATCGTGAGGGGCAGGGCCGCCGCATAGGCCCAGGTCGGGGGCGCTTCGGGCTCCATCCTCATACCCGCATCGGCATCAGAACGTAGAGCGCCGCGGCCTTGTCATTCTCGCGGAGCAGGGTGGGCGCGGCGGCGTCGGCCAGATGCATCTCCACCGTCTCGCCTTCGATCTGGCCCAATATGTCGAGCAGGTAGCGGGCGTTGAAGCCGATCTCGAGGCCGTCCGCGTTATAGTCTCCCGGCACTTCCTCGGCCGCCGTCCCGTTCTCGGGGCTGGTGACGGAGAGCGTGACCCGGTCGCGGTCCAGGGCCATCTTCACCGCCCGGGTCTTCTCGCTGGCGATGGTGGCGACCCGGTCGACGCCCTCCTCGAAGCTGCGGGGATCGATGCGGAGCAGCTTGTCGTTCGCGGTCGGGATCACCCGGCTGTAATCGGGGAAGGTGCCGTCGATCAGCTTCGAGGTGAGGATGGCGCTGCCGAGGCCGAAGCGGACCTTGGTCTCGGAGAGCGAGATCTGCACCGTGCCCTCGAGCTCGTCGAGCAGCTTCCTCAGCTCGGCGACGCATTTGCGCGGGATGATGACGTCGGGCATGCCCTCGGCGCCGGACGGCCGCGGCACGGTGACGCGGGCGAGGCGGTGGCCGTCGGTCGCCGCCGCCTTCAGCACCGGCTGCGCCTCGTCGGAGACGTGGAAGAAGATGCCGTTCAGATAGTAGCGCGTCTCCTCGGTGGAGATGGCGAAGCGGGTCTTGTCGATGATCTGCCGGAGGGTGGCGGCGGGAAGCTCGAAGCGGGTCGGAAGGTCCCCCTCCGCGATCACCGGAAAGTCGTCGCGCGGAAGGGTCGACAGGTTGAAGCGGGCGCGGCCGGCATTGACCTGCATCTTGCCCTCGGCCGCGTTCAGCTCGACCTGGCTGCCTTCGGGGAGCTTGCGGGCGATGTCGAACAGGGTGTGGGCGGAGACGGTGGTCGCGCCCGGCTGGGTGACGTTCGCCTCGACCGTCTCGACGATCTGGAGATCGAGATCGGTCGCCATCAGCCTCAGTCCGCCGCCTTCGGCCGCCTCGATGAGGACGTTCGAGAGGATCGGGATCGTGTTCCTCCGCTCCACCACGGACTGGACGTGGCCGAGGCTCTTGAGGAGCGTAGCCCGTTCGATCGTCGCCTTCATTGAAACCCCCGAAAGTCGTGACTTGAGCGAGTATTAGAGCGGCCCGCCGCCCCCCGCTAGGGGATTGTAGCGGAGGTTGCAAAAAGGGGCGGAGGATCGCTCCCCCGCCCCTTCTTTTCGATCCGGTCAAGGCCGGATCAGAAGCGCAGGCCGACGCCGACCAGCCCCTGGTGGCGGTCGAAGCCCTGCTCGTAGTTGGAATAGCGATATTCCGCCTTGGCGAAGGCGCTCCCGCCGAACGCGAATTCGAGACCCGCGCCGACCCGGACGCCGTCCAGATTCTCGCTCTCGCGAACCTCGGTGCCGACCACTCCGGTGTCGTAGACGGTCTTGACTCGGGCGTTGGTGTAGCCGGCCTTGGCGTAGAGCAGGGTCCTCGAGCCGAGCACTGCGCCGATCCGGCCGCCGGCATAGAGGTCGCGGCCGACCCGGGCGCAGAGCGTATCGGCGGGAACGACCACTCCGTCGACGCACTCGGCGAGCTCGGACTCGGTCGCCTCGCCCTCGATCCCGAACACCATCTTGCCCGATTGCTTGTCGAAGCCGACTCCCAGGCCGTAAGCGAGGCCGTCGGCATCGGTGCCCTCGACGTCGGTCGTGTCGTAGCCAACGAGGCCCTCGACCTTGACGCCGCTGAACGGCTCGGCCTCCTGGGCATAAGCGGGGACGGCGAGGCTGCCGGCCAGCAGGGCCGCGGCGATATACTTAACCATTGTCATTCACTCCGTTGCTTATTCTGACCGGACCGGAAAAGGGGATGCCGGTCCGACGGAGCGGAGTTGAGCGACCGCGAATGAACCCTGGATAAACACAATGTGGCGTCAATCGGGCATCGTATGACTATAAAGGGGCATCATCGTGGCCGCCAGATTTTCCTATTTATTTTCCGGCGGTTGCGCCTGTACTCGACAGGCAGGCGGCGGCGGCGAAATCACCTTTGATTCGAATTTTATTTATTTGGGCGGGGCACATCCGATGCCCCCTGTCCCGGCATCCGCGCGCGATCCCGGGCTGAGGCTCGCGGCTTTTCTGTTGCCAAGCGGCTCGCGGCAGGGCCATCCTTGCCGCCAGATGCTCCACTGGCGAAATTTCCTGTTGTTTTTCATGGCGGTGGCCGCGCCCGCCGAAGCCCAGCGACAGTCGCTCGGCATTTTCGGCACCTGGGGCGCCTTCCGCGGTGCGGATCGCTGCTACGCCATCGCCGAGGCTCACCAATCCGCCCGCGCCGGCGAGGCGCGCGGCTTCGCCTCGGTCGGCTACTGGCCGGGCCGGACGGCGGCCGGACAGGCCTATTTCCGGCTGAGCCGGGCCAAGCGCGAGGGCTCCGCGATCCTGCTCCGGATCGACCGCCGCACTTTCCAGCTGCGCGGCGGGGGCGCCGACGCCTGGGCCGCCGACGCCGCTGCGGACGCCGAGATCGTGTCGGCGATGCGCACCGGCATCGAGATGAGCGTCGAGACGCGCGCGGCGGGCGGCGCTCTGGTGCGCGATTCCTATCGCCTCCGCGGCGCCGCCACGGCGATCGACGCGGCCGCCATCGCCTGCGCCCGCGGGGGCTGACCCATGGCGCGCTGGTTCATCGCCCGCCACGGCGAGACCGTCTACAACGCCGCGAGGCGGATGCAGGGCGAGACGGCCCATACGCCGCTGACTCGCGCCGGCTTCCGCCACGCCGAGGAGATCGGGGAGGCGATGCTGGCCGCCCTCGGACCGGCGCCGGAGCTGACGCTCTGGGCCTCCCCCACCGGCCGGGCCCTGCAGACTCTCGCGATCGCCGCCGAGCATCTTAGCCTCGACTGGCACTCCGCCCGGACCGACGAACGCCTCTCGGAGATGGACATGGGCCGCTGGGGCGGGCGCTCCTACGCCGAGATCGCCGAGGCCCATGGCGGCTTCGTCGACCGGCGCGCCGGCCTCTTCACCTGCCGTCCGCCGGGCGGCGAATGGTATAACGACATCGCCCTGCGGCTGAGCGCCTGGATCGCCGATACCGCGGGAGAGCGAGGCGATCGGCTGATCGTGATGCACGGAATCTCCTCGCGCGTGCTGCGTGGACTGCTGACGGAAGCCCCGGACCGGCCGGGCTGCGGAGCGCCGGTGGCCGCGCCGCTTCCGCAAGGCTCGGTCGTCTGCTCGGAGGACGGGATGGAGACGGTGATCGGCCTCGGCAGCGGCGATCTGGGGGCCTCCGGGACGGCCTAGAAAAAGCGCCGTTTACCGGTGGAAGGTATCGCGGGGATCGTTCTTAAGCTCCAGATTTCGTGCCGCGAAAACTTGACTTTTCCGCGGTTTTCACTATCTAAGGGCCATCCCGTCCCCGGCAGTACGTCTTGAGGCGCCGCAAGGCAGACATCAGCTCAAGGCCGATCCCGGGGACAAATTTTAGGTGCAGCTTGGCAACCGCTTTTGTTATTGATGGCGCATATTTTCTGCGCCGGTTCGGCAGGACCTTTCCTCAGTATCCGGCGGATGACGCCAAGGCCGTTGCCGTCGGTTTGCAGTGGTTGACCTTTTGGCACCTGTCACAAAGGAATCGCCTCCCTGCTCCGGCCGTCCAGGCGGCCATTGAGCAAGGACTTCGGCTCGAGGAGAGCCCCGATCTATATCGTATATTCTTCTACGACTGCCCCCCTCTCGAGAAGAAGCTCCATTATCCGATATCAAAGCGTCCGCTCGATCTCTCCCGTACTTCCACCGCCGTTTTTCGCAAATCCGTTCATCGAGAGATTGGCCGGATTCGTAAGGCCGCACTTAGATTTGGTCGACTGAATGAGGATTTCGCTTGGCGGCTCAAACCGGACGCCCTGAAGCGGCTGCTGAAGAACTCGGACACCTTTGAACCTGAGGACGACGACTTTGAGCACGACGTGAAGCAGAAGGGGGTGGATATGCGTCTCGGACTCGACGTTGCGTCCCTCGCCTTCAAGCGCCAGGTCGATCAGATCGTATTAGTCGCGGCTGACGGCGACTTTGTTCCCGCGGCGAAGCTCGCCAGACGGGAAGGGATCGATGTCGTGCTCGATCCGATGGGCGGCACCGCAGCCAAAGATCTGGTCGAACACGTCGACGGCGTCCGCAACTGTCCGGGGAGCAATGCAATCATGCCGCTGCACCTCGCATGACAGCGCCGATGCCCATCCCCGGTCATATCGACCCGGTTCCAGTCCCGCGCCGCGCCTTCGCGGCGGAAGATGGCCGCGTGGATCTGGTCGGCCTGTCTCGCGATGCCATTCGTGAGACGCTGGAGCAGGCCGGGCTCGAGCCGAAGCAGGCCAAGCTGCGCGCCAAGCAGATCTGGCACCAGATCTACAATCGCGGCGCCACGTCGTTCGAGGCGATGAGCGACATCGCCAAGCCGCAGCGCTCCTGGCTGGCCGAGCGCTTCGTCATCGGCCGCCCGAAGGTCGTCGTCGAGCAGGTCTCGACCGACGGCACCCGCAAATGGCTGCTCAAGACTCCCGACGGCCACGATTTCGAGATGGTCTTCATCCCCGACGCCGACCGCGGGACGCTCTGCGTCTCGAGCCAGGTCGGCTGCACCCTCAATTGCGCCTTCTGCTTCACCGGAACCATGCGCCTGGTCAGGAACCTCACCGCCGGCGAGATCGTCGGCCAAGTCATGCTCGCCCGCGATTCGTTGGGCGAATGGCCGTCCCAGCCCGAGGGCCGGATGCTCTCCAACATCGTCATGATGGGGATGGGCGAGCCGCTCTACAATTTCGACAACGTCCGCGACGCCCTGAAGATCGTGATGGACGGCGACGGCCTCGGCCTCTCCCGCCGCCGCATCACCCTCTCCACCTCGGGCGTGGTGCCGATGATGGCGCGGGCGGGCGAGGAGATCGGGGTCAACCTCGCCGTCTCGCTCCATGCCGTGACCAAGGAGATTCGCGACGAGATCGTGCCCCTCAACCGCAAATACGGGATCGAGGAGCTGCTGGAGGCCTGCGCCGCCTATCCCGGCGCCAACAACGCCCGCCGAATCACGTTCGAATATGTCATGCTCAAGGACAAGAATGACAGCGACGAGGACGCGCTCGAGCTGGTCAGGCTGATCCGCAGGTACAAGCTTCCCGCCAAGGTCAATCTGATCCCGTTCAACCCCTGGCCGGGCGCCGTCTACGAATGCTCCGACGAGGAACGGGTGCGGCGCTTCTCCGACATCATCTTCGAGGCCGGGATTTCGGCCCCGATCCGCCGCCCCCGCGGCCGCGATATCATGGCCGCCTGCGGCCAGCTCAAGTCGGCCGCGCAGAAGAAGAGCCGCGCCGAGCTCGACCGCATCGCCGCCGAGAAGCAGGCCGCTTTGGCGTAAGCGGGGGGAAAGGTCCTTCGATACCGGCCTTCGACTTCGCTCAGCGGCGTATCGAAGGACGCCCAGCCTTAACGCCCCCTTACGACCCCATTCAGGACGGGCTCAACCCGGAGGCTTCATAACGCTCCTCATCCCGGCGGCAGGTCGCCGCCGCGAAAGGAGTTCACGATGTTCAGGAAGCTCAGTCTCGCCACGGCCGCCGCGGCCGCCACCCTCACCATGGTTCCGGCCGCCGCCGAAGCCCGCCACCGCGACGGCTATTACGACAGCGGCCGCTACCAGCAGAGCTATCGCGGCGACCGCTACGGCCGCTACGACAATCGCTATTACGGCCGCAGCGACGTCCGCTACAACGGCCGCCGCTGCAAGGGGACCACGGGCACCATCGTCGGCGGAGTCGCCGGCGCCCTGCTCGGCCGGGAAGTGACCCGCGACCGCTATCGCGGGCGCTCGGGCACCACCGGCGCGATCCTCGGCGGAGCGATCGGCGCCCTCGCCGGCCGCGCCGTCCAGAAGTCGGGCTGCCGCTAAGCCTTAATCCCTCCGGTAGTGTATCGAGGGCGGGGCCGGTCTCCTGACGGAGGCCGGCCCTTCTCATTCTGCCTCCCCTCCGTGCAAGGGAGGGGCCGGGGGTGGGTCCGCCGAAGGCGGCCGAACCTCCGCGTCGGTAAAAGACTCGCTGCGCTCGCCTACCCGCCCCTAACCCCTCCCTTCCAGGGAGGGGATCTTCAGGGCGCGTCGAACAATGCCGCCAGTTGCTCGATCATCGTCCCGCCGAGCTGCTCGGCGTCCATGATCGTCACCGCCCGGTCGTAGTAACGGGTCACGTCGTGGCCGATTCCGATCGCGACCAGCTCGACCGGCGAGCGGGCCTGGATCCAGCCGATCACCTGGCGCAGATGCCGCTCCAGATAGGTGCCGGAGTTCACCGACAGCGTCGAATCGTCGACCGGAGCGCCGTCGGAGATGACCATCAGGATCCGCCGCTCCTCGGGCCTGGCGATCAGCCGGTTGTGCGCCCACAGCAAAGCTTCGCCGTCGATATTCTCCTTGAGCAGCCCCTCGCGCATCATCAGGCCGAGATTCTTGCGCGCCCGCCGCCAGGGCTCGTCGGCGGCCTTGTAGACGATGTGCCTGAGATCGTTCAGCCGGCCGGGACCGGGCGGACGCCCCGCCGCGAGCCAGGTCTCGCGCGCCTGCCCGCCCTTCCAGGCGCGGGTGGTGAAGCCGAGTATCTCGACCTTGACCCCGCACCGCTCCAGGGTCCGGGCCAGGATGTCGGCGGAAATGGCGGCGATCGAGATCGGCCGCCCCCGCATCGAGCCCGAATTGTCGATGAGCAGCGAGACGACCGTGTCGCGAAACTCGGTCTCGCGCTCGATCTTGTAGCTCAGCGAATGGGCCGGGTTGACGATCACCCGGGCCAGCCGCGCGGCGTCGAGAAGCCCTTCCTCCTGGTCGAAATCCCAGCTCCTGTTCTGCTGCGCCATCAGCCGCCGCTGAAGCCGGTTGGCGAGCTTGGTGACCGCGCTCTGCAGGTGGACGAGCTGCTGGTCGAGATAGGCCCGAAGCCGCCCCAATTCCTCCTCGTCGCAAAGCTCCGGCGCCTCGACCACCTCGTCATAGCGGGTGGTGAAGATGCGATAATCGAATTGCGGCGGGAGGTCGGACAAGGGACGGTTGGGGCGGACGGGGAGCATCCCTTCCTCGCCTTCCTCGCCCATGCCTTCCTCGCCTTCCTCCATCTCCTCCTGCGACCAGTCGCGCTCGCCCTCCTCGTCCTCGGAATCGCCCTGCTCGACCCGCATCTCGGCTTCGCCCGAGGCGCCGCCTTCCTCCTGCTCGTCCTCGTCCTCGCCCGGATCGCCCTGGTCCTTGTCGCCGCCCTCGCCCTCGTCGCCCTCGTCGGGATCGGCCTCGGCCTCCGCCTCGCCCTCGATCAGCTCGAGGTCGCGAAGCAGCTTGGTGGCGAGCGCGGCGAAGGCGGCCTGATCGTCCAGCACCAGCCCCAAGGCGTCGAGATCGGCGCCGGCCTTGTCCTCGATCCAGTCGGAGACGAGGCCGATCCCGGCCTGCGCCGCCTCGGGCGGCGCCTCGCCGGTCAGCCGCTCGCGCACCTTGAGGCCCAGCGCGGTGCCGAGCGGCACTTCCGCCCGGTTGCGGGCGCGGGTGATCGGATCGGTGCGCATGCGCATCTCGACCGCCCCGGCGAGATTGGCGCGGACCCCCTCCATCGCCCGGGCGCCGAGCGCCTCGACCCGGGCCTGCTCGACCGCGTCGAAGACGGCGCGCGCGACCTCGTCCGCGGGCGCGCCGCGGGCGTGAAGCTCGGCATTGTGATGCCGGAGCCTGAGCGCCGCCGCGTCGGCGAAGCCGCGAGCCTCGGCCACCTCGCGCCCGGCCAGCGCCCGGCCCGGCATCGGCACCTTGACGGTCTTGCCCGAAGTGGACGGCGCGTCGGCGGTGAAGCCGAGCTCCAGCTCCGGCTCGCGGGCGATCGCCCGCGCGGCGCCGGTCAGAACCTGGCGGAAGGCCTCGAGGGGGTTGTCGTTGCTAGCCAAGGGTCTTCCCGAAAGACTCCGTTCGCCCTGAGCTTGTCGAAGGGCTTTCCTTGAAATCCCGAACTGAAGGGGAGGGCTTCGACAAGCTCAGCCCGAACGGTTCTCCTTCCGCCCGGCCCCTCACTTCACCCCCTTCACACCGTCGCCGCGACGCTCTCCGGCAGGTCCTTGCCGAAGACTCGCTGGTAATATTCCGCGACCAGCGGACGCTCCGCCTCGTCGCATTTGTTGAGGAAGGTCAGCCGGAAGGCGAAGCCGACGTCGTTGAAGATGAGCGCGTTCTGCGCCCAGCTGATCACGGTGCGGGGGCTCATCACGGTCGAGATGTCGCCGTTGACGAAGCCCTGGCGGGTAAGGTCCGCGACCTTGATCATCTTCTCGACCTCGGCGCGGCCGCCCTCATGGTCGTACTCGCCGCTCTTCGCCAGGACGATGCGGGCTTCGACCTCGGCCGGCAGGTAATTGAGGGTGACGACGATGTTCCAGCGGTCCATCTGGCCCTGGTTGATCTGCTGGGTGCCGTGATAGAGGCCGGTCGTGTCGCCCAGGCCGACCGTGTTCGTGGTGGCGAACAGGCGGAAATAGGGATGCGGGCGGATGACCCGGTTCTGGTCGAGCAGGGTCAGCTTGCCCTCGGTCTCGAGCACGCGCTGGATGACGAACATGACGTCCGGCCGACCGGCATCATATTCGTCGAAGACGAGCGCCGTCGGAGTCTGAAGCGCCCAGGGCAGGAGCCCTTCGCGGAACTCGGTGACCTGCTGGCCCTCGCGAAGCACGATGGCGTCGCGGCCGATCAGGTCGATCCGCGAGATGTGGGCGTCGAGGTTGATGCGGATGAGCGGCCAGTTCAGCCGCGCCGCCACCTGCTCGACATGGGTCGACTTGCCGGTGCCGTGATAGCCCTGGATCATCACCCGGCGGTTCTTGCCGAAGCCGGCGCAGATGGCGAGGGTCGTGTCCGGATCGAAGACGTAGGCCGGATCGAGGTCCGGCACGCGCTCGTCCGCCTCGGAGAAGGCCGGCACCTCCATGTCGCTGTCGATTCCGAACAGGTCGCGCACCTTCCGCATCTGGTCGGGCGCGTCCATGATCACGGCGCCGCGGCTGGCGGGATTGGCATTGGGCAAATCGGACATCGTCACTCTCTGAAGCGAAAGGAATCAGGCAAAGGCCGGGCGGGACTTGAGGTGCGTATAAGCCTCTATCACCGCCTGCAAAGCCTTCTCGTGGCCGCGGTCGCCGCCATTATGGTCGGGATGGTAGCGGCGGAGCAGGTCGGCGTAGCGGCGCCTGAGCGTCCGCCGGTCGGCGTCGGTGCCGAGGCCGAGGACCCGCAGCGACTTGCGGTCCGGCTCGCTCAGTTCGCGGCCGTCGAGGCGGGGCCCCTCCGCGGCGGCGCGGCGGAAGCGGGCGCCGATGGCGTCGAGGGGGTCCTGGAAGTCGGCCCATTTGGGCGGGCCGTCGGCGCCCATATGGGCGAAGGCGCGGGTCTCGCGGTCCCAGCCGCCATAGGGATTGTTCGCGGCCTGGATCTCGTCGCTGCTCATCCCCTCGAAATAATTGTAGCCGGCGTTGAATTCGCGGACATGGTCGAGGCACAGCCAGCGCCAGTCGCCCGGGCCGTCGAAGCTGGGGCCGCGGCCGGCGGGAGCGCGGAACTCGCCCGGAGCGTCGCAGCCGGGATGCGCGCAAAGGCCGCGCGCTTCCGCCCGCCCGTGAAACCTCCCCTGCCTGCTGCCCGCGCTCGCCACTCACTCACCTTCGCTTCCAAACGGCCTATATAGGCGCGATGACCCAGTCTTTCACCGGCCGAATCGCCCCCGAGATCGAGCGGCGGCTGCGCGCCGCCCTCTCTCCCACACATCTCGTCGTGACCAACGACAGCGGCAGGCATCGCGGCCATGCCGGCGACGACGGCAGCGGCGAGAGCCATTTCACCGTGGAGGTGGAGTCGGAGCGATTCGCGGGGATGAGCCGGGTGGAGCGCCAGCGGGCGGTGAATACGGCGCTTGCGGACCTGCTCAGGGACCGGATTCACGCCCTTGCGATCAAGGCGAGGGCGCCGGGGGAGTGACTGGGTCGTCATGCTGAACTTGTTTCAGCATCCAGAGTGAAGACCGCCTCGCGGGCGGAGAGCTGGACCCTGAAACAAGTTCAGCAACCATTAGCGGGGCGAGGTTTGTTTTTGCCAGGCTGATCCTCTGGCGAGGACGGTGTTGACGAAGATGAGGAGCTTGCGGGCGCAGGCGACGAGGGCTTGTTTGTGGGGGCGGCCTTTGTCGCGTAGGCGT
>Ga0196965_1000557_pt1 | contig 20166 bp, 17 predicted proteins | sample S1_20metaG_FD_148668 | JGI IMG/M metagenome (GOLD analysis project Ga0196965, IMG submission 148668) | Soil microbial communities from Anza Borrego desert, Southern California, United States - S1_20 | ecosystem: Environmental > Terrestrial > Soil > Desert | place: USA: California | collected... | reverse complement strand
GCTTTCTCCTGGATCTCGGTCGGCCCCGAAAACCCCGCTTCCTGTACTGCATTCAACAATTGCTTGTTGAGATTAAAACTTTCGAAGGAATGTTCGGCTGGCACTTAAATTCTATTTTTACACTGATGAAAACGACACTGGTAACAAACGTAAATATAGTCAACGAAGGCAAGGTCTTTCAGGGTGATTTGCTGATTAAGGGAGAATTCATTGATCGTATCGGTGGTGATTTAAGTTCCGTAAATGCAGATCAGATCATCGACGGAAAAGGAAAATACCTGTTACCAGGAGCGATCGATGATCAGGTTCACTTCCGGGAGCCGGGCTTAACGCATAAGGCAAACATTTCTTCTGAGTCGAGAGCTGCCGTGGCGGGCGGTGTTACGTCGTTCATGGAAATGCCAAATACGAACCCGCCAACTTTTACGCACACATTGCTTGAAGAAAAGTACAAGATTGCCGGCTTGACTTCACTTGCAAACTATTCGTTTTACATTGGCGCGTCCAATGACAACCTTGAGGAAGTTTTGCGCACAGATCTTTCAAAGGTATGTGGGCTGAAAATATTCATGGGTTCTTCTACGGGCAACCTGCTGGTGGACAATGAACATGCACTCGAAGGTTTTTTTTCCGGTTTTCCCGGGTTAATTGCAACACATTGCGAAGACGAATCGACAATAAAAGCCAACGCTGAAGATTTCCGTCAGCGATTTGGTGAAAATGTTCCCATCAAATTCCATCCAGCGATAAGAAGCGCAGAAGCCTGTTATCTCTCATCTTCTTTCGCGATTAGTCTTGCCCGGAAACATGGAACGCGGCTTCATATTCTTCACATCAGCACCGAAAAGGAAACAGATTTATTTGATAACACAATCCCGCTGAAGGAAAAGAAAATCACCGCCGAGGCTTGCGTTCATCATTTGTGGTTCAATGACAATGACTATGAGCGATTGGGATCTTTGATTAAATGGAATCCCGCTGTGAAAACAAGCAACGATCAAATGGCTATTCTGCGTGCGTTACTGAATGATCAAATAGATGTCATTGCCACTGACCATGCTCCTCATACATGGGAGGAGAAACAAAATTCGTATTTCAAAGCACCATCAGGCGGACCGTTAGTACAGCATAGTGTCGTGGCGATGCTTGAACTATACCACCAGGGCCTTATTCCAATTGAGACAGTTGTTCAGAAAATGAGTCACAACGTGGCGATTCTTTATCGTATTCAGCAACGCGGGTTTATTCGTGAAGGCTATTATGCCGACCTGGTATTGGTTGATATTAATAATCCGTGGACGGTGAACAAAAGCAACATTCTGGCGAAATGTGGTTGGTCTCCTTTCGAAGGGACAACATTTAAATCGCTCGTCGATAAAACGTGGGTTTCCGGCCATCTTGCTTATAGTGATGGCAAGGTGAACGACAGTAGAACTGGCCACAGACTTCTTTTTAACCGGGATTAATTCCAATGCTTTTTTGTTAATTTGAACTAGCTATCTAAATTTGTAGCCTCATACGGTGGATGTAGCTCAGTTGGTTAGAGCACCAGATTGTGATTCTGGGGGTCGCGGGTTCGAGTCCCGTCTTTCACCCACCCAAAAGGCTGCTTCATTCAGCCTTTTTTATTTCCTTTCCACTCCACTTTAATCACAACTGCACCCAATTGATCGTTAACTTTATAATCAGACGAAGCTATAAACGATGTGTTGTATGCAGGCTCGATTTTTTGATCTGGAGGTGTTATGATTGCATGGAGAGAATTTAACAAAATGTCGCTCGACAAGAAAGTGAGTGTACTGTATCGGAACGGTACCTTCATTATGTCCATCCGTTACTACGAATACAAGGTGAATCTGTATCTTCTCGGTAATTTTTATGTGGAAGTATTTGTCAACCACAAGCAGTCGTCGGTTGAGAAAATCGTTTTACTTGATACTAATCACTCACGGATGAAATTTTATTCCGATCAGATCAGGCTTCCCTTTGAGATTTATCAGAATGGTATAAAATGAAAAAACCCCGAACATTGTCCGGGGCTCATTCTTAATATATCAAATGTCTCACGCAGTTGCAGCAGTAGATTCTTCGAATTTTTGTGACATTCTAAGTGTCACATTTTTCTTCGCCTTGAATCCGCAATATCCGCATAGGTAGTGTTTCATAAGCTCGCCTTCTTCTGTCGTTGTAGGCGTTTTGAGGATTTCCTCACGTGTTACCTTGAATGTTTGATAATTACACTCAGGGCACTGTAATGCATGTAAGTGGCCAGAGTATTTTTCAATCTTAACATAGCCGGTTTCTTCATCTTTCCACACGTCGTAGTCGATTGAGAACACGTTTTCTTCCGCCTGCATACCTTCATCCAGGTAAGAATCTTCTTCTTCTTCGCTAAGAAGCTTCATCGGCTTACCTGTTTTAGGAGAAACCCGCGGCTTATATCGCAATGCTTTAAGTCTCTTTTCGATAAAGAATGGGTAGTAGAATTTTAACAGGTTCTGAACGATTAAGGCAACGATCATACCCATTGAAGCAGTCGTAAACAAGCGAACGAAAATCCAGAGAGGAGTAAACTCTGTCACATTAGAGTTGGCGAAAAAGCAACATCCGGTAATCAAAATAATCGAAGCAATCCAAAGATTTCGGATTTCGGTTCTGTTAATGAAGTCGTACTTCGTTTTTGCATCATTCATGGTCGAAAGCCTAACTACGTGACCGATAACGATCAACACTGCGATCGCCCAAGTTCCATAGGCAATGTTCTTTGCCATTTCATTCCAAGCTGCGTAATCCTGTTCCATGGTATGGGGTTGGTTTTATTATTTTTTACACTCCAGTTTACAAATATAAAGTTCCCTGACAAATTTCCATAACTATCAACGCTCGTGAAATCCGATAGGGATCACAAATTAGTGATTTCCTAAACAAAAATGCTAAAATTTCTAATTAGGTGGATAGCCCGCCTGACAAATAAATTTCTCTATACGGTCGGTTACTTTACCAGAATAAAGTTCCGGATTGCCTGCGCAGTTTCGGAGGGGCTTTCAATCATTCCCATGTGGCCTGTACCAGCCAACATCTGAAGTTGAATATTGGCCGATATGGATACGAGTTTCCGGAGACTTTCCAGGTTGATAACTGAATCATTTTCGCCGCCGATCACCAGCACGGGCTTATCAAGATTCTTCAATAAATCCGACCGGTCCGGCCTGTCTCTCATTGCCTGCGTGTAGCCTGTCACGGAAGAAGCCGAAGCGCTTAATGCGATGTCTCTCATCTCGGCAATCTCATTATCGTCCGGGCGGGCAAAAAGTGGGCTGACAAAATTTGATGTGAACTCAGTGACACCATGCTCCCCGATAAACTTTATGACTTTGTTCCGGCTCTCCTTTTTCACTGGAGTGTCGGCGTAGGCAGTCGAATGAAGAAGTATTAAACGCTCAACTGCATTCGGGCGAAGCGCGGCAATTGCTAGCGCCACATAGCCACCAAGTGAATGCCCGAGAAAAGTTGCAGAGACAATCCCGTGCGTTCCGAGTGAATCGAGCACCTTTTTAGCTACATCATCAATGGAAAATCCCGACGGTAGTTCAGGACTTGATCCAAATCCCGGAAGGTCGAGTGTAATAACTGTGAAATCCTTTATTAAAAGCTCAGAAATCGGCTCCCATATCATCGCGTTTAGCGGGAACCCATGGATGAGAACCACGGAGGGTCCTTTTCCCCGCACATTGACTTGAAGGTCCATTATTGGGATCTCACGGGCTCGAGCATTTCAACGACTGCCTTTTCAATTCCTTCCGGATCGAACCCACACTCCTGGTGTAGCTCAATTTGTTCACCGTGCTCTACAATCCTGTCCGGAATTCCCAGACGTCTGACTTGTGCATGATAGCCGTTGTCGGACATAAACTCAAGTATAGCACTGCCGAAGCCACCTTGGATACATCCATCCTCGATGGTAACAATTTTAGTGAATGTTGAAAATATTTCGTGCAGCAATTGTTCGTCAAGCGGTTTTGCAAAGCGCATGTCAAAATGGGCAACATCAATTCCTTTTTCGAGAAGGCGCGCACAGGCCTGAACGGCATAATTTCCAATATGTCCGATGGAAAGGATCGCCAGCTCTTCGCCGTCTTTTATTTTTCGTCCGGTTCCGATTGTTATTTCCTCCATTGGCGTGCGCCACGTTGAAAGAACGCCCTGGCCTCTCGGATATCGGATTGAGAATGCCTGTCCTTTTCGTGGCAGTTGAGCGGTAAACATTAAGTCTCTCAACTGCGATTCATCCATAGGTGCTGCGATGATCATATTTGGAATGCAGCGAAAATAGGCGATGTCATAGGCGCCGTGATGCGTTGGGCCATCCGCCCCGGCGAATCCAGCTCTGTCAAGACAAAAATTTACTGGCAGGTTCTGGATACACACGTCGTGAATCACCTGGTCATACGCGCGTTGCATGAATGAGCTATAGATATTGCAGAAGGGGATAAGTCCTTGCGTTGCCAGACCTGCGGAGAATGTAACGGCATGCTGTTCGGCGATACCAACGTCAAATGCGCGGTCGGGCATCTCCTTCATCATGATGTTCATGGATGAACCTGACGGCATTGCGGGTGTAATGCCCACGATATTCGGATTAGCTTTAGCAAGTTCAACAAGCGTGTGACCGAACACGTCCTGATATTTTGGTGGCTGCGGTTTCTCGTGAACTTTCTTGTGAATTTCGCCTGTAATTTTGTCGAATGTGCCAGGCGCATGCCAGGTGGTTGCATTTCCTTTTTCGGCCGGGCCAAATCCCTTGCCCTTTACGGTAACACAATGCAGAATCTTAGGACCTTTAATATTTTTCAGATCGTTCAGCACCGTCACCAGGTGATCAAGATCGTGTCCGTCAACCGGTCCAAAGTATCTTAGATTTAAGGATTCAAAGAAATTGCTTTGGCTCAGTAAAGTAGTTTTGATACCACTTTCAAGCTTCGAAACAATTTCCTGCGCGCTCTTTCCAAAATTTGAAAGTTTGCCTAACAATTTCCAGACATCATCCTTAAGCTTATTGTACGTGCGTGATGTTGTGATATCAGTAAGATAATCCTTCAGGGCGCCGACATTCGGATCAATCGACATGCAGTTGTCATTGAGAATGATCAGGATGTTTGTGTCAGAAACGCCGGCGTGATTAAGACCTTCGAACGCGATGCCTCCTGTTAAAGCGCCATCGCCAATCACTGCGATGTGTTGTTTGTCTTTTTGATCGAGGTAGTTGGAAGCAACCGCCATTCCAAGGGCAGCAGAAACAGAGGTCGATGAATGTCCGACACCGAACGCATCAAATTCGCTTTCTTTTATTTTCGGAAAACCCGAAAGTCCGCCATACAGACGGTTCGAATGAAAGTTGTCTCTCCTGCCGGTTAAAATTTTATGACCATATGCCTGGTGCCCGACGTCCCAAATGAGTTGATCATACGGTGTGTTGAATACATAGTGCAACGCGACTGTGAGTTCCACAACGCCGAGACTCGCGCCGAAATGGCCACCATATACCGACACGTTATCAATGATAAATTGTCGCAATTCGTCAGACAATTGCACCAGTTCTGCTTTCTCCAGCTTTTTAAGATCAGCCGGTGAGTTAATTTGTGAAAGCAGCTTTCCGGGAGTAATGAGCATCTGGATTGGTTTTAACTAATTTAAAAACAAGTAATTAAGGTAACTGTTCCCGAAATTATGTGCTAAAAATAATGGTTTATGGTATAACTTAGATAATTCAAAGACAATTTCATATTCTGTGAAAATTTTGAGCCCGACCGTCAGTTTTTTCCGGTATTTTTGTCCTCCCGTATGACTACACAAGAGAACTTCGAAGTTAAACTTCCCCTGTTTGAAGGGCCGTTTGACTTGTTACTTTTTTTTATCGAACGTGATGAGCTTGATATCTATGACATTCCGATATCAAAGATCACGAAAGATTTTCTTGATTACATCCACCAGATGGAAAGGTTGAATATCGAAGTAGCAAGCGAATTTATTCTCGTAGCGGCAACGCTGATGCGGATTAAATCTAAGATGTTGTTGCCGCGGCCTCAGATAGATGAGCAAGGAAATGAAGTCGATCCGCGAGAAGAACTTGTTAAGCACCTGCTCGAGTACAAGAAATACAAATCAGTTGTCGATACCTTCCAGAAAATGGAGGAATCGGAATTGATGAAAGAGAAAAGAGGTAACCTAGTTAAAGAACTTCGGTCGCTTGCCGAAAGCACAAATGTCGAAGCCGAACTTCAGGATGTGACCGTCTTTAAACTGATGGCTGTTTTCGAAAAAGTCATAAAACGATTTGAGGCCGAAAAAAATAAACCTATCCATCAGGTTATTCAATATCCGTACACGGTTGATGGTCAGAAGAAATATCTTGTAGAGGAACTAGCCAAAAAACCACGACTTGCATTTACTGAGTTGTTACAGCTGTTCCCTTCGCGTCTTGGGTTGATCTTTAATTTTCTTGCAATTCTTGAAATGCTTGCGCTGCAACAAATCAGCATCCAGGTGGGTGAAGGTTTTAACAATTTCTGGGTGACAAAGCCCGAAACAACTGAAGCTCAAGTCCAAATTCAGCCTTCAGAGTTCGATTAATCAATCATCATTTTGGAAAGGCAATTTTGTATGTCTTTCCTTTTCTCACAGTCAGCCGGTCTTCGCGAAGCCAGGAATTGTGTCGTTTTAAAATTTTGTAATTGGCTCCGTGTTTCTTCGCGAAACTGACAAGATCGGGAATGGTTTCGCTTACCGTTACATATCGGAGAGGCTCAGTATCATACAAGTGTTCCGTGTTTACTCTAAAGCCATACTTTGCGGGATTGTTGATGATCTCTTTAATCGCGACGATTCTGAAAACGTATCGCGAGGTTTCATCATTAAGGTACAAGTCGTAATACGAATCAACTTGCTGATCTTCAAGCGCACGTCGCATGCCTGACATTCCGCGGTTATAGGAAGCGGCCACGATCGTCCAGTCGTTGAACCTGTTATAAGCTTGCTGCAGATATTTGCAGGCGGCACCTGTTGCTTTCAGCGGGTCATAACGCTCATCGACCTCCTTGGTGATTTCGAGCCCAAGCTCTTTGCCGCTGCTTTCAAGTATTTGCCAGAATCCTACAGCATCTTTAGGCGAAACAACATTCATGAGATTACTTTCTATTAATGGCAGATACTTGAAATCATCCGGGATCCCGTTGGCGCGCAAAATCTCTTCCATTTGAGGAAGCCAGCGCTTGGCTCGCTTGATCAGAAAGATTGTGTTGCTATGCCAGTAAATGTTGATCTGGAGTTCTTTGTCAAGGCGTTCGCGCACATCCGGAATATCAAGCGGCATCTTTTGACCTGCGAACGACGCCTGTTCAGGTATATCAAAAGAGATGGCTGATAGTGGAACCGTTATTTCTTCATCGATGAAGATGTCGCCCGTGTTCTCATCGGATATAACGACGTCACCTTTTTTCTTTTTAAAAGTACGCGTGTTGTGGCTGAGCTCATTGTAGGCGATATATCCAAACAGCATTACCAGCGCGGCGACCGACAAAAAATTGGAAAGTTCTTTCATCAAAAGTTGGGAGACAACAGGTACTTCGAGTAGAATTCGTCAATTACTTTTACAGCATCCTCAGGTTTATCAACCACGGTAAAAAGCTCCATGTCGTCGGGGTTCACCATTCGTTCTGTCACCAGAACTTTCTTGAACCAATCGATTAATCCCTGCCAGTATTTCTTGCCAACAAGCACGATTGGAAAGCGCCCGATCTTTTTCGTCTGAATGAGTGTCAATGCTTCGCCCAATTCATCAAGGGTGCCAAACCCTCCGGGCATCACAATAAATCCCTGCGAGTATTTTATGAACATCGTTTTGCGAACGAAGAAGTAGTCAAAGGTGATCAGTTTGTCTTTGTCGATGTAGATGTTGCCCTGTTGCTCAAACGGAAGAAAGATATTTAAGCCGACGGATTTCCCGCCAGCACGGTGCGCGCCTTTGTTTCCTGCTTCCATGATACCTGGACCACCGCCGGTTATAACGCCGTAGCCATGCTGAACGAGCTTATATGCAATCGCTTCAGCCATTTTGTAGTACAGATTGCTGGGCTTCGTTCGAGCGGAACCAAAAATTGTAACGCAAGGACCGATCTTGGCCAACTTCTCCATGCCTTCAACAAATTCTGACATCACTTTGAAGATCATCCAGCTGTTTGCACCTTTGATCTCTGCCCAGTCCTTGTCTTTGAATGCAGTTCTGATTCTATTTTCTTCCTCAAGTGCTTCCTTCAGGAGATCCTCTTCCAATTTTTTCTTGCTCGTTCTCATAGTTAATGAATTGCCAATATAGGCAAACGTAAATAGTTAAAGGAAGCTGAATGTTGGTGGGCTAAAATTAAGTAAGGACTAACTCTATCAATTCGCGCTGCACGTTCCAATCCTTTGCGAGTTTAAGCATTGCTGTCGCTTCCATTTCGGTAACATAGCCTTTTAGGTTATTGGCCTGCCAGACCATGTTGATCAGCTCGACACGTTTTTCTTTTGGGTAATCGCCGATTACGTTGTTGAGATAATCGCGCGCGCGGTCAAAAGCGGTTACGTAGTTTTCGGCAATGTAATTTAGCGCCCATTGATACTCCTCTGCCGCATCAAGCTCAGCTGACGTTTGATCTAGGTTGTGCCGTTCCATTTCATCAAGTCCATGGTAGTGGAATATCACTGACTTTAATAACATGTAAACCTTTTTCTCTTCTGGCGACATAACCATAAACATAGAAGCAAAATACGTAAAGTCGGGCAAGTAGTTTTGTTCAGATCAAAAATAAATCGCTTGCAATCTTGTCTGCTAGCAGTATTCCTTTTCGCGTCAGCGTCAGCGAGCCATTTTGCCAGAAAGCCATTTCATTTGAAATAAGATCTGAAATATAGTCGCTGTTTTCCGCCAAAATATCATAACTATAAAGTTCCTTGAGTTGCGTATGGTCGCAGCCCCATTGCGTTCGCAGGCTTGTCATGATGAATTCGTTCACCTGGTCGTTTCGCGTAAGCAACTCTTTCTCTGCGGGAATCTTATTTTCTAGAAGCGCTTTTATATATAAGGCATTGTTGCTGATATTATACTGGCGTGACGTTCCGTTGTACGAATGTGCGCTTGGACCCACACCAATATATTTCTGCTGTCTCCAGTAGTTACTATTGTGCTTTGAAAAATATCCGGGCTTAGCAAAATTAGAGACTTCATAATGCTCATAGCCGGCATTAGTGAGTTTTTCCACCAGCATTTCGAGGTGATGCGCAGCGACTGAATCTGGCGGGGCTTTCAGTCGTCCCGCCTTCACCCATTTACCGAAAACAGTCTTCTCTTCAATGGTAAGCGAATATGCAGAGATGTGTTCAGGATGAAGATCGAGACACATGTTAACGTTCCGGATCCAGTCTGCTTCTGACTGACCTGGCAAGGCGTAAATCAAGTCAACTGAAATATTCGCAAACCCGGCTTCCCGGGCATCCATGTATGAGTTGATGGCAACCTTGCTGCTGTGAGCCCGGTTTAGGAATTGTAAGATGTCATCGTTAAACGTCTGTATGCCAATGCTAAGCCTGTTGAAGCCCAGCTGCTTCAAAACATAAAGATTCTCCTTCGTGAGATCGTCCGGATTTGCCTCACACGTTGCTTCAATAACCTCTTTTGCGGGATAGTGAAGTCTGATGCTTTGCATTATCCGTTCAAGGTTAGTTGACGAAAGAAGCGAAGGAGTTCCGCCACCAAGATAAATTGTCTCAAGTGCCTCGCCGCCAAGATAGTCGGAGCGCAATCCCAACTCGCGGCAAATTGCATCGGTCATTTTATCCTGATCACTGCTGTTGGTTGAAAAGTGAAAGTCGCAGTAGTAGCAAGCCTGTTTGCAAAAAGGAATATGAACGTAGACTCCTGCCATTATTCCTGCAAACTTAGTTGTCTATTCTCAAACCCGCGAATTCTTATATACTTTTGCGACCATGTTTCGTAGTGCGCTATTTCTGATTACCGTTTTTGCCTTCCCGAATCTCTTTGGTCAGCAGCGGGTCGTCGTAAAGGACCTGTCAAATGAATGGAAGATTTTTGAGGATGGTGCCATGTCAGCCCATCCTTCTGAGATAAATGAGACGATTCATTTCACGCTGGAATTGAATCAATATGGAGGAAAATACCTGCTGCTGAACTCAGGAAGAACGTACCACGTGTTTATCAACGGGAAAATGATTCTCTCAGCCCTCGGCGGACGTTTGCTACCGATCGACAGTCTAAAATCGGTTTTTTATTCTTCGGAAATTCACATTGCGATTCACCAGGAAGCATTCAATCCACGAGGGTTCAGTTCACAAATCGTAGAATGGAAAATGCCGGATGTGACGGCTGTCGTGCCGAATCCGTCTTCATACTTCCGCGATTTTGTAGCTGCAGCCGGCCTTATCCTGATTATTATTTTCGTCGCATTGCTACGAACCAACAGCAAGTTGTCTTCGGATTATTTTTCTGTTGGCCGAATTTTATCGCTTCGTGATTCGGACGACAACCCAGCTCATTCACGAGTTGCGATTAGTTCAAACGTTGGTTTTTATTTATTCGCGAGCCTGTTGCTTGGGTACTTCCTGCTGATTGTGTTTACGATGTTGCCACATGCTTTTCAGATCGCGCTTCCATTCGAACATAGCACATTCATTCAGGTGGCCGGTCAATGGCTTGGACTCAGCGTGTTGTTGTTGTCGCTATTCATTGTGAAACTCGTGGTTATATTCTCTCTTGCGTCACTTTTCGGAATCAGACCTTTGGCGGGCACTCATTTTTTCAATTGGATCAGGCTGATTTTGGTTCTGACCAGTATATTATCCGTTGTTGCCTTTGCTTTTTTCATTAACAGAAAATATGAATCGGATTTGTATGTTACACTGCTTACAATTCTCGCTTCATTTTTTACCGTATGGATCATCCTGGCGTTTTTCAAACTCGCGAATCGCAGCCAGCACACGATGTTCCATTTATTTTCTTACATTTGTGCGACCGAAGTAATACCCTTGATAATTACTATCAAGGTACTTTTCAGATAAGAATAGACCTAGTTTTTTAGTGCTGATATGAGTGAAACCGCTACTGACAGAATGCGAAAAGTAAAAAGCGTTCTCGTTACCCAAGAAGCCCCTGCAGATGCAAATTCCCCTTACATAAAGCTGGCTGAAAAGTATAATCTCAAAATCGATTTCAGACCTTTTATTCAGGTTGAACCTGTTCCTGTTAAAGAGTTTCGGAAACAAAAAATTGACATCCTTCAGCACACGGCGATAATTTTCACCAGCAGAAACGCTGTGGATCATTTCTTTCATATTTGTCAGGAGTTGAAGATTGAAATGCCTGCCGATATGAAATATTTTTGCATATCTGAGCAAACCTCAAACTACCTTCAAAAGTATATCGTCATTCGCAAGCGCAAGATTTTCACTGGCCTGAAAACGGCACAAGATCTTCTTGAGATTTTAAAAAAGCATAAGACCGAGAAGTATCTTTTTCCGTGTTCGGACATCCGCAAAAATGACATTCCAGACTTCTTGAAAAACAACGGGTTCCAGTATACTGAAGCCATCATTTATCATACTGTCGCGGCCGACTTATCGGATCTTAAAGAGGTGTTTTACGATATACTGGCCTTCTTTAGTCCGTCTGGAATAAACTCGTTGTATGTTAATTTTCCAGAATTTAAACAAAATAATACTCGGATTGCCGCGTTCGGTCCTACGACAGCAAAGGCAGTGCGGGATGCGGGTCTGATTCTCGATATTGAAGCTCCATTACCCAATGCTCCATCTATGACCGGGGCTCTTGAACTGTACATTAAAAAGGCAAACGGAGTTAAGTAACAGCTTCATTTCTTGGATTTTACGAAGAGCTGTATTTTATTACACTTTAATTACATGCCGATTGAAAGTGTCGTAAAAAAGAGTTTACTTTAAATCCTATTTTTTAACCTTGATGCTGAACCGCATTTTTTATACTCTGTTGATAGTTTTGTCTTGGGTATCAGGCTATGCTCAGCAGGATCCGCAATTCACCCAATACATGTTCAATAACCTTTACCTCACGCCAGCCTACGCAGGCGTCGATGGGGTTACTCAAGTGACAGTCTTTCACCGCAGTCAGTGGTTGGGTTATGAATCAAGCTTTGGCGATGGTGGCGCCCCGACAACTCAAATGGTGAACTTCACTACGCCAGTTTTCAAACTCAGAAGCGGTTTCGGATTTTATGCTACATCAGATAAACTGGGTCCGCAAACCAACAATGAGATTCAAACAATGTATGCTTATCATCTTGGCATTAAGGACAGCAAGTTAAGCATCGCCTTGAAGGCCGGAGTTTACTCAATGTCAATCAATGGCAGACATTACCGATACATTGATCAGGGCGACGAATTGATCAATGAAGGAAAAGTTTCACAGATTTTGCCAGACCTCGGCTTCGGTCTTTTTTACAGATCCGAAAAGTACTATGCTGGGCTTTCTGTCAACCATCTTTTGAGGTCTCAGTTCGATTTTGGTGTTAATAAATCCCGAAATGCACTTGAGAATCACATGAATTTCACCGCAGGCTATTTTCACGAGGTGAACTTCGACCTGAAAGTCAGTCCGTCTATCCTCGTTAAAACCGACTTAAAGGAATATTCTTTCGATCTTGGAATTATTGCCACTTTGAAAGATAAGATGTGGGCCGGTTTGTCGTTTAGACAATCGGAGGCAGCCAATGTTTTGCTTGGTTATAGTTTTTTGAAAGACAGATCATTGAGATTAGGCTATGCGATCGACGTTGTGGTTAAGGACCGTGAAGCAAAAGAAAATTTTTCGCATGAGATGATGATCAGTTACCAACTTCCCGTTAATCCGGGTACCGGTAAAAAGGTTGTAAGAACGCCGAGGTATCGGCATTAAGCGACAATAAGTTTGCCTTTTGAGAACTTTTTATTGAATTTGGAAATCAATTTTTAAAAATCGCAACATATCCTTTATCTTTCGAGTCTGTAATCTTTCAAATATTGTATGAATAGATCGGTATCTTCTAAACTAGTTTTAATCTTCGCAGGGGCGCTTGCCAGCGCCTGTGGTCTGCTCGGCCTTGGAGGGAAAAGAGGCGGCGATCAGGGTGAAGTAGTTGGTGTTCCGGGAAGAGAGGGCTGGGTCATGACAATTCCATACGGAATGGTGCCAATACCTGCCGGTACTTTTCATATGGGCCAGGCTGATGAAGATCCCGCGTCGACCCAAATCAATTTTAATAAGCAAGTTACAATCGGCTCATTTTTCATGGATGATACCGAAATTACAAATAACGAGTACCGTCAGTTCACAAACTTTTTCCTTGTAGACAACGGAAGCATCGAAGGATTCGAAACAGTTGATGCTGAAACTTTCAGACTACTTTATTATCCTGATACCGCTTCGTGGGTGAAAGATTTTGCGCACCACATGGGCGACCCTATCCAGGATTATTATTACTGGCATCCAGGTTACGATGATTACCCTGTAGTTGGTATTGATTGGGATGCTGCTGTTTTCTTCGGCAAGTGGAGAACCGCGTACCTGAACGATTACAGAAAGAGTATCGGCGATTTCCCAATGCCGGAATTCAGATTGCCTTCTGAGGCAGAGTGGGAGTATGCTGCCCGTGGCGGCCGTGACATGGCAAAGTATCCCTGGGGTAATCCGTATGTACGAAACTCCAAGGGTTGTATGCTCGCGAATTTCAAGCCAGGCCGCGGGAACTTTTATGACGATGGTTTCGCTTATAGTTCTCCTGTGCAATCATACTTTCCTAACGATTATGGATTATATGACATGTCCGGAAATGTTTCTGAATGGTGTCTCGACGATTTTAATCCAGCGTCTGTTCCAACCGTTTGGGATTTGAACCCGCAGTATATTGATGAGAGAACGAATCCTGAAAGCAGTTCTTACAATCCTCGGGTTCCGCCGAAGAAAGTTGTGAGAGGAGGTTCATGGAAAGATGTTGCATATTATCTGGAGACTGGAACACGCGCATATGAATTCCGGGATTCAACGCGTGCCTATATCGGGTTCCGTTGCGCGATGACACATCTTGGTCGTTCATCAGGACAGGAATTTTAGAACGTAAACACTAAATTGTATTATTATATTATCAAAGTATAGAACTTAAACCTTACTAAAATGAGCAAGAAAAAAGGCGGATTCACGGAGCTTATGTACAAAACCATAATGCCGAAAGTGTATGGTATCGGTGCGGCGGTTGTAATTATTGGTGCTCTCTTTAAGATTCTTCACATTGAGGGAGCTGACCAAATGTTGATGATTGGACTTTCGGTAGAAGCTGGTATATTTTTCTTAAGTGCATTTGAACCACCGCATGCTGAAGTGGATTGGTCAAAGGTTTACCCGGAGTTGGCTGAAGAATATGAAGCACCAGCAGTATCTACTCCACGTTTAAGCAATAAACCGACTGCATCTCTTACACAGCAATTGGATGTCTCCCTTGAAAAGGCCAAAATAGGCCCTGAGTTGCTTGATAGCCTTGGTAAAGGATTGAACAACCTTGCAGAATCTGCAAAGAAGATGTCAACTCTTTCTGATGCCGCAGTAGCAACGAACGATTACGCAAAGAACGTTCAGACTGCATCTAAGTCACTTGCCGAAATGAACAAGTCATACGATGTTGCAATTAAGGCAGTTTCGTCTATGGCAGATGCGTCAAAAGATGCAGGAGAGTATCATACACAGGTTCAAAAAGTAACGAAGAATCTTGCTGCTTTGAATTCAGTATATGAAATGGAGTTGAAAGATGCTGATGCACACGTGAAGAACATGAACAAGTTTTATGAGAGTCTTACTGGCGCAATGCAGGGTCTTTCGAAGGTGGGTGATAACACAGCGAAATTCACTGGTGAACTTGGCAAGCTCACTGACAATCTTTCTGCGCTCAATAATGTTTATGGCAGCATGTTGACTGCTATGAAGGGCAGCAGTAAGTAATTTGATTCTTTATAAACGAAATATTCAAATAAACATAGAATATGGCAGGAGGTAAGGAAACACCCAGGCAGAAGATGATCGGTATGATGTACTTGGTACTCACGGCTCTTCTTGCGCTGCAGGTTAGTAATGCAGTTTTGGAAAAATTCGCCATCATCGAAGCTACTCTTACAGAGATGTTGCATCAGGGTGGCGAGAAGAACAGACATGCACTGAGAGCGATTATCGAGGAAGCAGGCAAGAGCCAGAATGCAAGGGTTGTTCACGCTAAGGAGAATGCACAAAAAGTGCGCGACCTTACCGTCTCGACTTTAGCATATATCGAACAATTGAAAAAGCGGTTCATGGAGATGTCTGGATCTGACAAGGTAGATGAGAAGATCATCAACGACCACAGTTCCAAGGTGGCGTCTTTCATGATGAAGAATCCGGAAGGAAAGAAGTTTGAGACAATGCTGAATGATTATGTCGCAAAACTCAAGGAATACTCAGGTCTAGGCGACAAGGAGTTCCCAACGCTGGCGCGTGCACCGAAAGACATGGAAATGTTTGCCGGAGATACAGATCATGCAAATAAGGATTTCTTGACATTTACGTTTGAAAACACGCCGGTAATTGCAGCTCTTGCTTCTGTTACGCAGATTCAAACGGAAATTCTTGAGTACGAAACAAGAGCTCTCGATGAGCTGTTGAAACAAGCAGGTGTTGGTAAAGTAAGCTTCGATAATATTGTGCCGATGGTACGCGCCAAGCAATCTGTTGTTGCAGCTGGTGCTACTTATGAGGCTGATTTATTCATTTCGGCTTCATCCTCTTCTTTCATTCCTGAAATGTATAAGGATGGGCAGAAACTTGACCTTTTTGACGATGCGACTGGCGTGAAAATGGGTAAAATCAAATTCACAGCGCAAGGGGGTGGATATGATCCGGCGACTGGCTTGGCCAAGAAGCATTTTTCAACTAAGATTCAGCTACCTGATACTGCGCTTGTTCAGGAAATCGAATACTTCGTAGCTGAACCTGTTATTAAAGTTACAACGGGTAAGGCGCCTACGCTTTACATGAACTGTGGTAATAGCGTGAATATTGAAGTTCCGTCGCTTGGAACAAACTACAATCCTTCGTTCACGACAGCAGGTGGAGAACTTATCAAAGGTGACAAACCGCAAAAAGTTACAATCATTCCGAAGTCACGTCAGGTGAAGGTAACTGTTGCTAACTCAGGCGCTACGCTTGGATCTGTGAACTTCGATGTAAAGCCGATTCCACGTCCGCGCTATGTTGTTAAGGACAACAACAACCGTGACATCGATATGAAGAATGGTGTTCGCGGAAGCGCATTGGTAGGTCTTCGTGTGGTTGCTGAGGCTGAAGAGAACTTCAAGAATGAAGTTCCCGCTGATGCAAACTACCGTATCAGGAAGATGACTGTTGCACACGTAAGAAATGGATCTGCGATCAATAAAGGCGAGTTTACAAATGAGAATGTTGATGTAGGAAGATGGCGCTCACAATTCAAGGCTGGTGATTTGCTGGTGATTGAAATCGAGAATGTGATCCGCCGTACATATAAAAATGAAGAAGAACGCGTTGAAGTACGTTCTGAGATCTATAGAGTTCCGCTAAATTAAAATCAATGAAAAGAATCTTATTTGGATTTGTACTTTCTCTGGGTGTAACGGGCTTATTCGCACAGGCAGAAGTGGAGCCGTCTGAGGTGACTGGGGCTTACCGTGCGGAATTGGAGGAGCAATACAACCCGAATTCTCTGAATCCGATTCCTAAGTACGAACAGCACACGAAGGTTCGCGTTTGGAGAACTATTGACCTGAAGGAGAAGCAGAACAAAGGATTTTTTTCGAACAACGGACAGATCACTAAGTTTATAATCGACGCGGTGCAGTCGGGTGAATTGACAGATATATATGCTAGCGATTCTTTGACGACGAAAAAGGACAAAGCCAAATTCCTCGACGGCTTGATCAGAACGCAGGGTACGCAATATCCGGCGTGGGACCCGACGGCAAGTTATTTTTCGGGCGACTATGTAAGCTACAATGGTAGGAATTACAATGCGCTTGAGAATACCACCGGGAAGAATCCTGAAACGTCAACCCTCGAGTGGGCTGTAACTACTGCAGGCGCAGCTGTTCCTTATTTGCCGGCTGACATCACGGTTTTGCGTATGGTGGAGGACATTATTTTTGATAAGCGTCGCTCACGTTTATACTACGACATTCAGGCGATTCAGTTGATTGTTCCGGGCGCGAATACCGACGTCGGGTATGATCAGGAACTTGGATGGTTCAAGTATAAAGACCTGGAGAGAATTTTCAGGAATCATCCGGAGAAAGCGGTTTGGTTTAATCGTCAGAACACAGCACAAAACAAGAATTTTGCCGATGCCTTCCTTTTGAGACTCTTCCACAGTACGATTAGGAAAGTTGAAAATCCTGATAACGAAACAATTTTCGATACCTATGCTGGTAACGGCAGACCATATCAGGAAGGTGTTTGGGCGACTGAGTGGGCGGAGATGCAGTTAATGGAACGCGAACACAATCTTTGGGAGTTCTAAGTTCAACTTTGTTATAATAATAAGAATTGGAGATCCTCGGATCTCCTTTTTTTTATTTTAAGCCTTTGATAAGTTCCGCTTTTTGTTGTCCGACCAACTTAATCAAGTCTTCCATCGGCGCTTCCTTGATTTTCTTTACGGATTTAAATTCACGTAGCAATTTGTCAGCCGTTTGTCGACCAATCCCTTTTAGTTCTTCTAACTCTGTTTTGATCGTTGCCTTGCTGCGTTTCTGGCGGTGAAAAGTAATGGCAAATCGGTGTGCTTCATCACGTATCTGCTGTAAAAGCATGAGACCGGGCGATTTCTTGTTGATATGAAGAGGGAATGGGTCTTCCGGATAATAAATCTCTTCGAGTTTTTTTGCAATGCCCGCAATCGGAACTTTGCCATACAGTCCGACTTCTTTAAGCGCTTCGCAGGCGCTGCTTAGTTGACCCTTTCCTCCATCGACGAGTATGAAGTCTGGAAGCTCACCCGCTTCGTCGAGAATTCTCTTGTACCGTCTTCCGACAATCTCCCGCATTGATGCGAAGTCGTTCGGTCCTTCGACGGTTTTGATATTGAAGTGGCGATAGTTTTTCTTGTCGGGTTTGCCATTGACGAATCGCACCATTGACGCGACCGGCGTCGTCCCCTGGAAGTTGGAATTGTCGAAGCACTCAATTACGCGTGGCAAACTTTGAATCTGAAGATCCTTTTGGAGTATCGATAATATCTCGAGCTGCTTTGATTTTTTGCCCTCGCGTAAAATTTCCTTATCCTTTTTTAACTCCAATCCGTTTCTCAGCGAAAGCAATGCCAACTTCTTTTTGTCTCCGATCTTCGGAACGTTGTTTTCGACTTCATCGTCAAGAATCGTGATTGGGATGTTAGTAAGGATTTCGAGGTTATCGCCAATACGTAATTCGCTCGCGACGAAACTCAGAATATCCTCGTCGGTTTCATCGGCCTTCTTTTTCACCTCGACCGTCTTTGAATAGACGATCGCCCCTTCCTTGATCTGCAGATAATTGATGTACGCGTATTCACCTGTCGAGGTGATTGTCATAACATCGGTATCTGTAATAGCGCGGTTTACGACCAACGTTTTTGTTTGAAAACGCTCAAGTGTATCGAGCTTTTCCTTGAAGCGCTGTGCCTTTTCAAACTGCATGTTTACAGAGGCATCATGCATTTGATGCCGGAAGTGGTTGTAAACAATATTGATATTGCCTTTAAGGATGTTCCGTGCTTCTTCAATTTCCTCGCTGTACTGCTCGTCGCTTTGCATTCCAACACATGGTGCTTTGCAATTACCGATGTGATATTCGAGGCATACTTTAAACTTACCCTGCTCTATTTGTTGCTGATTCAACAGCAGGCTGCATGTTCTGATTGAGTACAGTTTGTGAATGAGGTCGAGAACATTTTTCATTGCTACGACACTCGAATAAGGCCCGAAATATTCTCCCTGCTTGGGGTCGTATTTTCGCGTGTAGATGATTCTAGGGAAACGTTCTTTTAGAATGCAGATATACGGAAATGTCTTGTCGTCCTTTAAAAGAATATTGTATTTTGGCTGATGTTGCTTGATGAAATTGTTTTCCATCAGCAATGCGTCGAACTCTGAATCCGAAACCGTGTATTCTACCTCACGAATCTCGCTGACGAGGCGAAGTGTCTTACGATTTACACCGGCATTTTTGTTGAAATAGCTGCTTACCCTTTTCCTGATATTCTTTGCCTTGCCGATATAGATCAGCTCTTTCTGCTCGTTGTAGAATCGGTATACACCAGGCGAATCGGGAAGTCTGGAAATCGCCTCACGTATTTCAGGCATTGCTATAGATCTTTTAGAGCGTCGATGAATTCGTTGTTGTCATCCGGGACGATCTCAACTGAATCTGCCACCGGATGTTTAGAACAATCCAAAATCATATCTAGTTTCAGTGGTCGTTTGAATTGGCCTTTAGGAAATCCCACTTCAGGCGTTTCATACACTTTCACCATAAACTTATCCCAAATCGGTCGCGCAGATTTCGAACCGGCACCAAAACTCCATGTTGGAAAACGTATTGCCCGTTCATCGCCACCAACCCAAACGCCGGTTACAAGGTTGTGGGTGACGCCCATGTACCATCCATCGGAGGCGTTATCGGTCGTCCCTGTCTTTCCGCCGATCTCATTATCTTGTTTCAGGAACCTGCTGATTCCTCCGGAAGTCCCCCCCCGTTCCTGCACACCGCCTTCAAGCATGTATACCATTTTGTATGCTGTTTGCTCATCCATCGCTTGCTTTGTCTTCGGCACGCGGTTCTCAATCACGTTTCCGTTCTTGTCTTCAATTCTCGTAATGAAATAAGGTTCTGTATAGATGCCCTGATTGACAAAACTTGCGTAGGCGGCAACCATCTCGTACAAAGTGACATCACTTGTCCCCAATGCAAGAGAATATACCGGGTCTAACGGACTCTTAATTCCAAGTCGCTGAGCGAAGTCAACGACGTTTTGAGGTTTCACCCTGTCGATCATTTGAGCGCTGATGGAATTGATAGAT
>Ga0196965_1000556_pt1 | contig 20177 bp, 21 predicted proteins | sample S1_20metaG_FD_148668 | JGI IMG/M metagenome (GOLD analysis project Ga0196965, IMG submission 148668) | Soil microbial communities from Anza Borrego desert, Southern California, United States - S1_20 | ecosystem: Environmental > Terrestrial > Soil > Desert | place: USA: California | collected... | reverse complement strand
TTTTGGCCTCTGTTCTTATTGGCCTTTATATCCAAAGTCGGTTTTTTGAAAAATCTTCCTTCAATCATTACGGACTTTCACCGACAATTGGCTGGCTCGGTGAATTTGCATTTGGATGCCTTATTGCTGCTGTTCAGCTTATTTTGTTTTTTTCTTTAATGATGGTCACTGGCAACATTGAGGTGACTAACTATTTTGTGACGAGCGCTGACAATTTTTCTTTCCTCGCGGGGTTTCTTTCTGAAGCCTTCGGCCAGCTTGTAGGAAGCACTGCCGAAGAAGTTTTTTTCAGAGCTTTCCTGTTTTATCTGGCCTTTGAAGCACTAAAGCCCGCAATCGAAAATTTACGTAATCGTGCAGTGATCGCTTGCATTATTATTTCGCCACTCTTTGGACTGGCGCATGCGTTTAACGAAGGCGCAACCATCCTTACAACCATCAACCTGACAATTGACGCCATGATGCTTTCCGCTGCATTTCTTGTTACCGGACGACTGGGTATGGCGATCGGCATTCACTTCGCCTGGAATCTGATGCAAGGCGCAGTTCTCGGCCTTGGCAATAGCGGAACGCTTTCCAAAGTATCGATCATTCAAACGAGCATGCCCGACAACCTGCTAACAGGTGGCGCATTTGGTCCTGAAGGAAGTATCCTATTGGTAGTGCTTGATATAATTGCGCTGATTATGATTTTATCATGGAAAATGTATCATAAGGGCGAACTAGTTCATAATGAGGTATTGTCCGGGCACGAGAGCACAGAAAAGAATCTTGCTTTTGTTGTTAAGTGACGTAACACTCAGACAACTCTGATAGATGAATTATTGACGGCGAGGATCGTCTAGAGGTTATCCAGGAACGGTCTTCGCCTCTCAAGTTTTAAGTCACGCAGCACGGATGCCTTTACCGCAATAGTAAAATTGTACGACTGAAATCTTCCGAATGGAACCCATGTAAGATTCATCTGCCAGCAATGAATATCGCGGGAGATACCTAGGTTCGTCTGGGTAAGTTCTTTCATCTCAAAATCGTAGCCGGTGTTGTAAGTAATTTTCCACTTCTCAGACAGAGACAAATCACCTGACGCCTGCAATGATTGAACGACCGTCGGCGTAGCATTCAACCGATGCGAATAGTTCAGGCTGTAACCAATGTTGAGGCTCCACGGTATTTCAAAGTCAACATACGCATTCGGATTTTGAATGATGTGTTGCTTGTCGGCCTCAGGAATATCGGCTTCAGCAACTTTTTTTCTTGTTTCTTGTTCTTTGCCACGCATGCTCGGATTCAGGTTGGTGTTTAGGGCAAGAGTAGCGGTGGTGATTCGTCCAATTTTCCCGGCCTTCCATGCGAATTCGTTTATTCGTCGCTCAACATCTGTTCGTCGTTCGGCGCTATACTGAACAAAATAGCTATACGGATCGATCGACGCAGATACGTTCATGTTGATCAGGTTGTTCAGAATGCTCGTGTTCGCGGCCACGCTGAAATTCGCGAGATTAAATGAGTCAGCCAGGATGTTATACCCGGATGAGATTGACAGGTTATTGAGGAGCATAACCTTCCGGTCAACGCTATCTTTTTCTCCGCGCACTTTCATCTCAAGGTTATTGCCAATCCCGAAATTGATTGACGCAGACTTACCGAGTGTCGACCCACCATATGCGAAGCCGTCATGGCGTGATTTGTAATAGTAACCATCGCGATACAACAAGTTATTCTCCCCCAAATCGTTGAAGACGGTATCACCGGGAGAAATAGCCACGCCGTTGAAATCTACAAGTCGTTGAAAGTAGTCTGGATTTTCACTAAAGTCTGGCTGGTATGAAAATGACACATTCGGATTAATGATGTGACGAATAGCCTTAACCTTGCTTTGTGGTTTGAAAATATAAATTCCATATATCCTCGTCGTCAATGAGGTGCTCAAAGAATAGTTTGAAATCCGGTTAAACTGTCTTAACGTGTCAATAGAAATTTCCTGCGAAGGGAAATCGTACTTGTAATCAAGTTTTTCGAAATACCATTTCTCTTCATAATTGACTGATGGCGAAACTGTAAAGAACTTCAGCGCCTTGAACGAGTATGATATTGGTATCGAATGCCTGATCCCTTTTTTGGCGTTCCGGAAAAACAGCGGCAGGTTTTCAATTGTAAAAGGGGCAATGCTATCCTGTTCGGCAGTAGGCGTTAATCGTCCTAAATTGTTGGAAATCCGGTTTGTTGCCGCCATTGTATAGCCGATTGAAAAGTTGTCGAGCGGCCCAGTCAATCCTTCTCGCTGGAAAGGATAAATATTTGTCATATTCAACGACAGGTTAGGCAGTGGTAAATCAACCAATCGAGTTCCCAAATCCTGGTTGTGGCTTAAGTTAATACCCATTGAGAACGGTGTACCTGCAAATCGTTTGTTGTATGAAACGTTTGAATTGAGCTTTGCCGTTATGTTGCTCATTCGGTTCGCATAAAGCTCGTTCGCCGTTCCGTACATCATATTGTTATTTTGATTGAACGTTGCCGTTGCGGCGTTCACCGATGCGGAGAATCTGCCCGTACCTTTTGACTGCGGCGAATGACTCCATGTGAGTCGGAAGTCATTGAAAACGCTTTCATCTTCAACGCGGTCGGAAGTTCGGGTTTTCGAATAGCTGAAGTTGAACGATCCATTATAGGCGTAACGTTTTGTATAATTTGAATTCAAATAAAGAGCATGGCCGCCTTTAGAATAGATGTCGCCGGTTACAGCTAATTTCACGTAATCGCTTATGTCGAAGAAATAGCCACCGCCCCGAAAATTAAAGCCACGCCGACGTTCCTCACCATATGATGGAAAAATAATGCCGGATGCGCTTTTGCGCTGGGCTGGAAACATGCCGAACAGAAAACCAACTGGAAGGGGAATTTCATTAAAAAGAACGTAGAACGGTCCCGAGACTATCTTGTCATTAGGAATAGCTTTCGTTTTAGTTGAAATGATTTCATAGTGCGGGTGTTCGAGATTACAGGTGGTGAAGCTGTTACGCGTACTAAAAATTTCGTTGTGTTCGTTCTTGAAGGCTGTCTCACTATGAATGAAGCTTTCACCCTGCTGGGTGACCACTTCTTTGATTTTTGCCCGTTTGGTTTTAAAATTATAGACAATGCCTTTTGTCTCGTAAAGCTCTGTACCATTCTTGAAGATTGGGTAGCCAATGCGGTTCCCAAGCGAATCTTTCACCCCTTGTGCAGTGATTGTATTACTAGCGTAGTCAATTACAATTTCCTCCGCCTGAACTTCGATAGTGCCGTATATGATCTTTGCATCCCCAAAAAGCCAAATCATTTTGCCATCCACATTCGTGCGAATAGAATCTCTGGCAGTATAGTTGATTGTAGTCTCAATATCGCCTTGCGGCTGGTTCTGCAACGAATCCGGTGACTGGTTACCGAGCGTATCAGTTTTTAACGTGTCTGCTGAGATGTTATTAATGGTATCGTTTTTTATGGAAAGATCACCGGCAGGAGGATTAACCGCAGGCTCGATCTGACCAGAAGCTTTCGATGCGAGGAGAAAAACAAACAGGAAAATGAAAACGGAAGAATGCCGCACGAACCCTATTTTCAAAATGATACCTTTAGCTTTTACTAAAAAATCTACAATTTTGCGTAAAGTTATTGTAAATACTTTGAACATTGAATTGCCCGGGAGGTTTATTGGTTTAGCAGTTCTGCTGCTAGCAATAACCCTGCTAAACTCGTCAAGTACATACATCAAGCCGGATTTCAAGGTCGATGTTGTGGTCATAGATGCAGGCCACGGGGGCCATGACCCCGGAACCATCGGCAAGAAAGCAAAAGAAAAGGATGTCGCGTTAAAAATTGCATTGAAACTTGGTGCATATATAGAAAAGAACATTCCTGATGTAAAGGTCATTTACACCCGCAAAACAGACAAGTACCTGGCTCTTGACGAGCGTGCTGAGATCGCAAACAAAAACAAGGCTGATCTTTTTATTTGTATTCACGCTAATTCGTTGCCGGGCACTAAGGCGATGGGCACTGAAACCTTTGTGATGGGTCTTCATGTCGACAACCATAATTTCGAGGTAGCGAAACGCGAAAATTCAGTGATCCTCCTCGACGAAAATTACCACGAGCGTTATGAAGGGTTTGATAACTCCGATGAGTCCTATATTTTATTGTCTCTCACGCAAAGTGCTCATCAGGCTAGCAGTCTGCACTTTGCACAAAAAGTAGAGGAACAGTTTAAAACGCGGGTAGGCCGTGTCAGTCGAGGTGTGAAACAAGCTGGCTTTGTTGTGTTGTGGAGAACCACGATGCCAAGCGTATTAATTGAAACCGGCTTTCTCTCGCAGGCAAAAGAGGAGCAATTTCTTATGACCGACGAAGGCCAGAATCTTATCGCCTCCGGGATATATCGCGCCTTCAAAGAATATAAAAGTGAAGTAGAATCCATAAATTGACGGCCAATTGCGGAGTCCCGCGCTGATACAAAAATCTGATAATGCAAGTCTCGAAAGAAGTTAAGGTAGGATTGTTCATGATCATTTCCATTGTGCTGTTGTACTTTGGATTTAGTTTCCTGAAAGGAGTGGACTTTTTCTCGTCAGAGAATAAATACTATGCGATCTATAAAAACATAGACAAGCTCACTGAGTCGAACCTCATTTACCTGAATGGATATTCTGTCGGAAGGGTAAGTAATATCCAGATCCAGCAGGATAAAAACAGGGTTATTGTTGAGCTTTCCATTAATTCGAAGATCAAGCTCAACCAATCTACTGTAGCTGTGCTGAATGGTGAATTGCTTGGCGGCCGTTTTATCCACCTGTCAATCGGGAATAACCCGGACGCCCTCCGACCGAAGGACACCATACGGTCTGATGTAGCGAAAGGACTAGCCGAGTTAATTACTGAAAGTGCAGAGCCTGTCGCCGCCAATCTTCAATCAACCTTGCAGAAAATGAATTCGATGCTGGACACTTTAAATACGAGTGCCAGCAAGATCAATCTTATTCTGACAGATTTGCGTGCAACACCGCGCCTGCTAAACAGTACGATTTCATCGGTGAAAGGCAATATCGGTCAGCTGTCCGGAACATATCAAACGGTTGGCTCGAATCTGAACACAACGTTGAATGAGTTAAAGCCGACCCTCGAGAATTTCAGACGTCTTTCAGATTCACTCAAACGTATTGAGATCGCAGGAACCATGAGCAAAGCCCAGCAAACGCTTGCACGGTTAAATGAAACGCTGACGAGGTTCAATAGTGGCGACAATACCATGAGCAAGCTGATGACCGAAGATTCGCTGTACTTGAATCTGAATACATTGCTGAATAACCTTGATTCGCTGGCCAATCATCTGAATTCAAATCCTAAACACTTCATGGCGCCTTTCGGAAAAAGCCGAAGGAAGATCGAGAAGGAACTTGAAGAACAGCGCAAGGAGAATGGGCAATAATTGTCTCCTCGCCACTGATATTTGATCGAAATAGCTCGACCAACATTTCCTAACAGTCGTAAGTATCCCTGGATCCTTTTTTCTTATTTTTGCCGCCATGGCAAAAACGGACATTGAATTCAATAAGAACGAGGATATTTTCAAGCAACTCGTTTATCAGCTAAGTGTAAAAGAAAAAAAAACAAGGCTGGGCGGTGGCGAAAAGAAGATCGACGAACAGCATCAGAAAGGTAAGCTGACCGCGCGCGAACGAATCCAGTATCTCATTGATAAAAAATCTGAATTTCTGGAGTTTGGCCTGTTCGTCGGCGACGGCATGTACAAGGATGTTGGCGGATGTCCATCAGGTGGTGTTGTTACGGGTATTGGGTATGTTGAAGGACGGCAATGTGTCATTGTAGCCAACGATGCGACCGTAAAAGCAGGGGCATGGTTTCCTATTACTGCGAAGAAAAATCTGAGAGCGCAGGAAATTGCCATGGAAAATCACCTGCCTGTCATTTATCTGGTTGACAGTGCAGGCGTATTTCTGCCGATGCAGGATGAGATCTTTCCTGATAAAGAACATTTTGGCCGACAATTCAGAAACAACGCTAAAATGTCGGCAATGGGTATCGTCCAGGTAGCCGCGATCATGGGAAGCTGCGTTGCCGGAGGCGCGTATCTGCCGATCATGTCCGATGAAGCCATGATCGTCGACAAAACCGGATCGATCTTCCTTGCGGGATCATACCTGGTGAAAGCTGCAATCGGTGAAGACATCGATAATGAAACACTGGGCGGCGCCACAACGCATTGCGAAATTTCCGGCGTTACCGACAACAAATTTCCGAATGATCAGGCCTGTCTTGACTACATCAGATCCATATTTCAAAAGATCGGCGCAATGCCGCGTGCGGGTTTCGACAGAGTGCAGCCCGCGTTACCGAAAGAAAAACAGGAAGAGATATTCGGCATTTTCCCGTCAGATCGTGCCAAGCCATACGACATGCTTGAAATCATCAAACGCATTGTTGACGATTCGGTGTTCGATGAATACAAGGCACTATATGGAAAAGCGCTTATCTGCGGTACAGCACGTATCGACGGATGGGCTGTCGGTATTGTAGCAAATCAGCGAAAAGTCGTAAAAACAAAGAAGGGTGAAATGCAAATGGGCGGCGTCATCTACTCCGACGCTGCGGACAAGGCGGCGCGTTTTATCATGAACTGCAACCAACGAAAGATTCCCCTTGTATTTCTACAGGACGTGAGTGGCTTTATGGTCGGAAGCAAAGCTGAGCATGGTGGCATCATTAAAGATGGTGCCAAGATGGTAAACGCGATGGCGAATTCGACAGTGCCAAAATTCACTATCATCATCGGCAACTCGTATGGCGCTGGCAATTACGCCATGTGTGGAAAAGCATACGATCCCCGCTTGATCTATGCCTGGCCAACTGCACAGATTGCCGTTATGAGCGGTGCATCTGCGGCAAAAACGCTTTTGCAGATACGTGTTAATACCCTGAAAGCACAAGGGCAAAAAATCACACAAGAGGAAGAGGACAAATTGTTGAAAGAAATAACGGATCGTTACAACGAACAGCTAAGCCCGTTTTACGCGGCATCGCGTTTGTGGGTCGATGGGGTGATTAACCCGCTTGAAACGCGTCGGGTGATCTCGGTTGGCATCGAAGCAGCGGATCACGCGCCGGTAGAAAAATTCAATGTCGGCGTTATTCAAACTTAGATACAGACTGCCTTTCCGATAATGGAAATTTTTTACCTTGAGCGGCAGAAGTGACTTAATGGATTTGCAACAAATGGAGACAAAGGAATTTAAGGCGCTGGTATCACTACTGGATGATGAGGATGAGCAAATCGTTAGTCATGTCCAGGAAAAAATTCTTTCATTAGGTACGCCGATCATTCCTTACCTGGAGCAGGAGTGGGAGTCAAATTTCAATTCGCAGGTTCAGCGTAAAATCGAAGATCTGATTCACACACTTCAATACGAGTTGCTGCGCGAACGGTTGAAGCAATGGTATGAATCGGAAGATCAGGATCTTTTAACCGGGATGTGGCTTGTTGCAACTTATCAGTACCCCGACCTTGAACTGGTTAAGCTCAGGCAGGACCTTGAGCAACTATATTATGAAACGTGGCTTGAATTCAAGCCTGATCTGTATCCGTTCGACCAGATCAAACTGATCAACAGTGTTTTTTTTAACAAAGTAAAGTTCGGCGCGAATACTAAGAACTTTCATTCTCCCGGCAACTCAATGATCAACGTCGTGCTGGAGTCGAAAAAGGGAAATCCAATTACGCTCTGTGTGATCTACATGCTGGTAGCGCAAAAACTGAAACTGCCTGTGTTCGGTGTAAACCTCCCAAATCTTTTCGTGCTAACATACAAGGATGAACGTCATACGCCGTTTTATATCAATGCGTTTAATAAAGGTTTGATCTTTTCACGTCAGGATATTGAAAACTACATTAATGAGCTTCATCTCGCGCCGCAAAATTCTTTCTTCGATCCGTGCTCAAATCTGGAGATCATTAGACGAGTTTTAAGAAACCTTATTATGTCATTCGACAAAATGGGAGAGCATGCAAAAGCTGAAGAAGTAAAAGAACTTTTGCTGATTATTGCCGACGGCGCCGATCTGGGCGTGTGATTTGATTGCTCGTCTCACCGATACTCCCTCATCAACTTTCCGATTGTTTGCAATCCTTGTTCGATCTTTGAATCATACGGTTGGCCGTAGCTGATGCGGATGCAATTTTCGAATCTTCCCTGAGAAGAAAAAATTTGTCCCGGGGCAACGCCAATATTGTGCTTCAGGGCACGCTTATGAAATTTAAAAGCGTTAATTCTTTTATTCATCTCTATCCACAACGTAAAACCTCCCTGCGGACGGGTCAGGCGGGTATCGTCTGGAAGAAACTCACAAGCAGCCTGCATGTAACGAAGCGATTGTGTGTGCAGCTCTTTTCTAAGATGACGCAAGTGCAATTCATACCTTCCTTTGCTAAGGAAATCAGCAACAGCAGCCTGTGCCAGGGTATTGGTTGATACGGTGTGCATGCGCTTTAGCTGCATCACTTTTTCTTTGAATCTTCCAGGGATTGTATAGCCTATCCGATATCCCGGCGCAAGCGATTTTGAAAACGAGGCGCAATGTAACACCAAACCTTTTTTGTCATACGTCTTGCAGGTTTTTGGTCGCGTTTTACCGAAGTATAATTCGCCGTAGATATCGTCTTCAATGAGCGGGATCTCTTTTTTCGCAAGCATGTCGACAAGGCGTTTTTTATTTTCATCGGGCATCAAGCTGCCCAATGGATTATTAAAATTGTTCACGAACAAGCATGCCTTGATATCGAACTTGGGAATCGCCATTTCAAGATAGTCAAGGTCTACGCCGGTTATCGGGTTTGTTGGGATCTCAACTACTTTCAAGCCGTGACTTTCCATCACCTGGAAAATCGCAAAATACGTAGGGCTTTCAATTGCAATGGCATCACCACGCTTCGTAATTGCTTTTACGCACAGTGACATAGCTTCAACGGCGCCTGCTGTTACAATAATGTCATCTTCGTTTGGCGTTCCACCCCAGTTAAATGCCTGCCTTGCAATTTGCTTTCGTAAAGAAGGATTTCCTTGAACATGTTCATAATGAAGACAACTCGTCTTTGACTCACGAAGCACGTGCATCACCGCCTTATTCAGTTTTGCTGCGGGCAATAGTTTCGTTGCGGGCGCACCCATAGAAAAATTCAATATCTTGGTCGAATTAAGATCGACGTAAACGGAGTTGATCATCTCATCGACGCTTACAGGCATTGCATCGTCCGGCGGCGCACATGTCTTGGGAAGCTCAAGCACATGTTCGGGCGAAAACTTCACGTAGTATCCTGACTGGGGTCTTGCTTCAATGAGTCCCTTGCTCTCGAGAAAGTAATATGCCTGGAACGCGGTGCTAAGACTAATACCCTGTTCTTTGCTCAGGGCTCGAACTGAAAGCAATTTATCACCGACTTTCAGAATTTGATTGGAGATAAGCGACTCGATACGCTCTGCCACCTCAACGTACTTGTGTTCAAGTTTGATTGCAGTTGTTTCCATGTCGTGTAACTGATATGGTCAAATGTATAAAAATATCAACTGTTATGAAACAGAATACCGGCAGCGGAAGAAATTACACAGTAAAAACGTTAGAATGCAGCCGTGGGCTGGTCTTTGGAAGTGACATCGGAAGCATCTGTAAGTGTTTCTGTAGGCGTTTTTGAAACTGCTTTCCTCAGATGTTTTGTAATCATACTCATTAGCGTAGCAAAATTAAAAGGCTTTTCCATTGAATCGTCCGCAAAATATTTCGGAGCGACATTTTTCAATCCTGGAAAGGCCGAGAGCATGATCACGGGCGTGTTACGGGTAAGATTATTCAGTTTTAATTGTTTGCAAAGGTCAAGGCCGTTAATGCCGGGAAGATTTACATCGAGAAGATAAAGGTCAGCGCGCTCGGTTTGTTGAGTCGCCAGGCTGTTGCCATCTGAAATGACGGTGACATCATATCCTGCTTTTGTCAATGAGTTCTGAAGCAAATACTGAATGTCTTTATCATCCTCTACTACAACTATTTTCTCTGCCATCTCCTAATGATGTTTGCCTATGTAATTGATAAAACTGTGCCAAAGAAATTCGTCGTTGGTTCTTGAAAACAATAGCCGCATCGTTGAAGCTGCGGGTGAAGCAATAAACAACTGTTGATTCTGAAACAGCAATTTTTTAGATTGTATTATGAACAATGATATTTTTAAGACGCCATACGCTACTGTTACTTATCATCAGGATAAGCGTATGCTCGTGCTCATTTGGCATGGAAACCCGAGTAAAGATGAGTATCGTAAACCATTCCAGGCAATGCTTGAGTATGGAAAAAAAACGAAAGTCGATAGCATGCTTTCTGATGTCTCACAGCAGGGTGTGATCAATCCTGAAAACAGGAAATGGTTTGAAAAGGAAATGATGCCCGCAGCCATCGCCGCAGGATTGAAACGCGCTGCCATCGTTACAAGCGGAAATGCATTCAAAATGTATTACATCAATTTGATTTTGTCAGCGGTAAATAAGTTTGGGATTTCCACAAAAGTTTTCAACAATCAGAAAGATGCCTTCGCGTGGCTCGATACTTTCATTGAGGTCAAGGAAAACGTCTGATCCTTTGTTAAAATCATTTTGATCCGATAATATAATCTGACTACGTGCCGGAACAACGGCTTCGTACACATTCTTGTTCCTCCGTTAAGGTTACTCTTCATTCGCAGTTTTTCAACGAGTGCTATAGATTATATTCTCCTACTGAACCCTTCCAGGTTCAAAGCCCCATAAACTGATATGGTTAAAATACATAAAACTGAAACTGTTTTATTTCCGTATTAACAGGAAAATTTGAATGCTTAATGAAAGCGCTAATGGGAAACAGGAATCTTTTAACCGCATACTTCGCACTGGCTGCCGTATGTATTATCTGGGGCACGACGTACCTCGCGCTCCGAATTGCCGTATTACATTTTCCGCCATTTCTGTTCACAGCGATCAGACAGACAACTGCGGGATTGCTATTGCTCTCCTTTATGTTCACGTTTGGAAAGCAAGTCTTTCCTTCGAAAGACCATTTAATGAAACAGGCAGTTGCCGGTTTTTTTATGATGTCGCTCGGAAATGGTTTGGTGGCATGGGCGGAACTGCATATCCCAAGCGGAATAGCAGCAATTATTTGCTCGCTGATGCCGGTGGTAGTGATCATCGTAAACGTGATGATCAATAAAAATGAACGTCCCAACTTTCCGATACTCGTTGGCCTTGCTCTTGGCCTCACTGGAATTGTCATGATTTTCGGTCAGCACATGGCGGAGTTTTCAAAGAAGGAATATTTGCTGGGTATTATCATGACGTTCGGTGCCGTGATTGCATGGGCTTCAGGAAGTATCTGGATTAAGAGCAAGAATCTTGAAAGCAATCCATTTGTAAACGCAGGATTGCAGATGTTTTTCGGAGGAATGTGGTTGTTCCCGTTTAGCCTGTTATTCGATGATTTGTCAAATGTTACATGGTCGCCAGAAGCTGCTTATGCCATGTTGTATCTTATTATTTTCGGGTCAATCGTTGCGTACGCGTCATATTCCTATGCGCTACGAAAATTGCCAATGACAATTGTATCCATGTATGCTTACGTAAATCCTGTTGTTGCGGTATTGCTCGGCTGGCTTTTTCTCAGTGAAAAATTGAATGTGCAGATTCTGATTGCGATTGCACTTACAATCGCCGGAATTTACATCGTGAACAAGGGTTATCAGTTGCGCGATGCATGGCGTGCACAATTTAGTCGCTCATAATGAAGCCGATATTATTTCAGACTACTGACTGGGAAAGTGTTCCGGTGGTAGAAAGAAAAGGTAGTGACGGTGTCGCGTTTTACCGTACAAAACAATTCGATGGCGTTCGGGTGCGAATTGTTGAATATTCGCCTGGTTACAGCGCAGATCACTGGTGTAGAGTTGGTCACATTGTGTATTGTATTAATGGCGAGATGACATCCGAATTGGCCGACGGCCGTTCTTTTAAAGTAACTGAAGGCATGTCGTACATCGTATCAGATGAAATGAGCTGGCATAGATCGATCACAGAAAAAGGCGTGAAACTGATGATCATCGATGGAGACTTTCTTTCGACAACAAAGAAACATGTTATAGAGAATCCATGGAAATTATGACCACCGAGATTGTGTCGTATGCCGCTGAACATCAGCCATACTTCGAAAAGTTTAATCGCGACTGGATAGAAAAATATTTCTGGATGGAACCGATTGACTTTGAAGTTCTTCAGCATCCAGAGGAACATATCATCAGTAAAGGTGGCGCCATTCTGATGGCAAAGGTTGATAAGGAAATTGCGGGCACGGTAGCATTGAAATATGTTTCACCAGGTGTTTATGAGTTTACGAAAATGGCAGTGGATGAAAAGTTTCGCGGTCACAAAGTAGGCTACGCACTAGCCATTGCGGCTATTGAAAAAGCAAAAAGCATGGGCGCGAGTAAAATTATTTTGTATTCGAATACACTTTTACAAACAGCGATAACACTTTACAGGAAAATAGGTTTCAAAGAAATTCCGCTGGATGGCCCGTACAAAAGGAGCAATATAAAAATGGAAGTGGAATTGAGTCCGGAGTAAACCATTGACAATTGAATTAAACAAATGAGCAAGCTGCATCTTTACAAAGCAACGACCCGCTGGACGGGAAACAACGGTGAGGGTACTGTAAGTTATACAGGCTATGGCAGGAATCACGACATCAGTATCCCGGGCAAGCCGGATTTAAAATGTTCATCCGATCCTGCATTTCGCGGCGATAGTGCTAGACATAATCCTGAAGACTTATTAGTATCGGCTCTTTCGGGTTGTCATATGCTCTGGTATCTGCATTTGTGTGCCGAGAACGGCGTTGTTGTTACCGAGTATGTGGATGAGGCCAAAGGTGAAATGGAATTCAACAGAAATGGCAGTGGACAATTCCGCGAAGTAGTACTGAGTCCGAAAGTAGCCGTACTTGAAGAAAGCATGATTACAAAAGCGAATGCTTTACATCATGAAGCAAATAAAATGTGTTTCCTCGCGCGGTCGATGAACTTCCCGGTATCCCACAAACCTACAGCGTTTGTATCAACAATTTCACAACAATGAAGAAGCTCGAATGGTTTGAAAGGACTTTTGCGTTCGGCGTTCCTACGCGGATGCTTCCGTTTTATCTCGAAAGACTTGAAGGGACAATCGCGCGCCTAGAAAAGAGGACGCTCGCTATCGACGATCAAATGCTTTCCGAGAAAGTGGATGGTAAGTGGAGTATCAAACAAAATATTGGTCACCTCGCCGAAGTTGATCAGGTTGCGTTGAGACGCATCGATGAAATGCGGCAAGGAATTTCTCCGATGTCACCGGCGGTTTTCGAGCCAAAAGGTGATTATAACGCAATGCACATTGATGATGTATTGACATTCTTCCGGAACACGCGAATGGAGAATCTTCAAAAGTATGCATCCTTGACCGAACTGGATCTTGTGAAGTCATCGCTGCATCCACGACTTAAGGTGCAAATGAATCCTGTTGATCTCGCGTTTTTTGATGCCGAGCATGACGATCATCATCTGGTAAGAATTAGTGAAATCCTTTTAGCCCTACGATAAGCGTATGTATATACCGCCGTTATACAAAAATGAAAATGAGAACGAGATAAATTCGTTTATCGAACAAAATGGATTCGCTACGCTCATTAGCCATGCTGCCGGCAAATTATTGGCCACACATCTTCCGCTGATGTTTTCAAAAGACAGAAAGAGCCTTTACGGACATTTTGCAAAGGCAAATGAGCAATGGAAGCATATCGCTGAAAATGAAGAAGTGCTTGCAATATTCAATGGGCCGCACGCATACATCTCGTCGTCGTGGTATAATCACGAGAATGTACCAACGTGGAATTACATTGCCGTTCACGTTTACGGGAAGCCCAGAATTATTACAGGTGAAGAATTGATTGCTTCCCTCCGCGAACTCACCGATAAATATGAAACGAGCTCAGCAAACCCTGTTTCAGTAACAACCATGACTCCAGCATATTTCGAGAAGGAGCTACGCGGACTTGTCGGCTTCGCGATTAAGGTTGACCGCATCGAAGCTGCTTATAAGCTTTCGCAGAACCGCGATAAAATCAATCACGAAAATATTGTTGTCGAATTGAGAAAAAGAAATGATGCCGCGGATATGGCGATAGCGGACGAGATGATCAAACACCAACCTGCAAAATTTAAGAACCATGAGTAAGAAAATCGTCATCATTGCCTTCGATCAATTTACCGACATCGATGTGTTTCTTCCCTGGGACTTGTTCAACCGGGCGAGGCTAATTCATCCTGATTGGTCTGTAAAGATCCTCGGGTTTAGTCAAACGCACACTTCGGTGTCGGGGATTAAACTTGAGATGCATGGATTGATAGAGGAATGCGCCGACGCAGATGTCGTTTTCTTTTCAAGCGGCCCGGGTACGAGGAAGATTATTCGCGACAATTCCGCACTTCAGCGATTGAGCCTTAGCCCTTCGAAGCAAATTATCGGCTCGATGTGCTCCGGCGCATTAATTCTTGCTGCCCTTGGATTACTTGACGGACTAACAGCCACCACGTATCCAACGTCTGTTGATCTTTTGAAATCTTATGGTATTGATGTTGTTGAAGCGCCGATCGTTATTCACAACAGTGTTGCAACAGCAGCGGGTTGTCTTGCCGCACTCGATCTTGTTGGATTTATGATAGAGCGCCTGGCGGATTTGAAGACGAGAGAATCAGTGCTTGCATCGGTACAGCCAGTCGGCAAAGGTCTTGAATGTATTTACTAAGCTGTAGCCATGCATCCACTCCTCGAGAAAGATAAGAATTCGTACAAGGAAATTCTTTCGGCAACAGCTCATGTTTCTGCCCAACATCTTGAAACTCAAGCTCGGCAGGCGCCCGGAAAGTTTATCCCTAACATTGAAATGCAATCACTTCCAACGGAAGGGTTAGGTGCCAGCCGCACAATTGACTTTTTTGAAAAACATTACGCGGAACACGTGGCGGCTACGGCTGGCCCACGGTATTTCGGATTCGTAACGGGCGGATCAACGCCGGCTTCTATTGCAGGCGATTGGCTCGTAAGCGCCTTCGATCAGAACGCGTGTGGAAGCAATGATTCAATTGCTCCGCAGATTGAAAAGCAGACAATTCATTTTTTTAAACAGATGTTTGGCCTGGATGCCGCTTATTTCGGCACTTTCGTAACCGGTGCAACGATGTCGAACTTTGTAAGCCTTGCGCAGGCGCGACAGTGGATTGGAGAACAGCACGGTATGGATTTCAGTGAGGACGGAATTCGCAACGAAGAACTACGGGTAATCAGCGCGACGCCGCATTCGAGCATATTAAAATCATTATCTATGCTGGGTATCGGTCGGAAGGCGTTGATGAAAGTTGCAACACTGCCTGGTCGTGAAGCCATAGACATGCAGAGCCTGGAGAAAATGTTGGCTGAGGCCACACGTCCGGTTATTGTTGTCGCGAACGTAGGAACGGTGAACACTGTTGACTTCGATGATCTCGCTGCGATCGGGAAGCTGAAGACCAGGTTTAAATTTTGGCTTCACGTGGATGCTGCATTTGGCGGATTCGCAGCGTTGTCGCCGAAGTATAAGCATTTGGTGGATGGCATCAACTATGCAGATAGCATAACGATTGATGCGCACAAATGGCTAAATGTTCCTTATGATGCCGCGATGCAGTTTACACGTCACCAAAAAATTCAACTCAAAATTTTCCAGAATAGCGCTGCATATCTCGGCGATCCCGAAAAAAGTCCGGATTATTTTCACTATACGCCGGAGAATTCACGGCGGTGGCGCGCTCTTCCTTCGTGGTTTACGTTGATGGCATACGGCATAGATGGACATCGGGAAATTGTGGAGCGCAATTGTAAGCTTGCGATGATGCTTGGCAATGCGCTGTCTAAGTCGTCATCGTTCACGTTGCTTGCGCCGGTAAGGATGAATGTTGTTTGTTTTACGCTAGCGGATCAAGAAGTTTCGTTCGATCACGTTCAGCGCTTTTTGAAAATGGTACGCGATGATGGACGTGTCTTTTTTACGCCAACATTATTGTGGGGGAAGCCGGCTATACGCGCAGCAATTTCAAATTGGCAAACGGAAGAGCATGACATTGCAGTCGCGATCGATGTTTTGGAAAGCATCGCAAAAAAAATGAGAAATGAATTGGTTGAATGACGTCAGGCAACCTTACACTCGTTTGCCCACAAGCAACAAATATTTATTTCGTTAAAAGGATAATTCGGCTTTAATGTTGAAATTCACTGGTAACATTTACATCGCATGACGACGCTCACATCATCTATTGCTGTTGAAAAAGTAACGAATTCCAGAATCAAGGAAGTCAACTTCGCGAATCTTGAATTCGGTAAGAATATTTCTGATCACATGTTTGTTGTCGACTTCAGCAGCGGTAAGTGGGGCGCACCTGCTATCATTCCATTCGGAGATTTGAAATTTTCTCCGGCAATGCTCTCGATTCATTATGGCCAATCTGTTTTCGAAGGCATGAAAGCCTTCAGGACATCCAGCGGTAAAATCAATATTTTCCGACCGCATAAACACCTGGAACGATTTAACCGATCCCTTGATCGAATGTGCATGCCTCCCGTTCCGCAAGACTTGTGGTTGTCAGGTTTGAAAGCACTTATCGAAATCGACAAAGATTGGGTGCCCGATGTTGAAGGCGCGTCGTTATACATTCGTCCGGTGATGTTTGCAACCGAGTCACGCCTTGGCGTGAAAGTATCAGATCAGTTTAAGTTCATCATCCTCACTTGTCCTGTCGGGCCTTACCAGGCGAAACCTTACCGGCTTAAAGTTGAAAACAAATTCGTTCGCACAGCAGAGGGAGGAACTGGTTTTGCAAAATGCGCCGGAAATTATGGCGGTGCTTTTTATCCAACACAGATTGCAAAAGAAGAGGGCTTCGACCAAATATTGTGGACAGATCACAAGGGGCATAAGTACATCGACGAAGTCGGCATGATGAATGTGATGTTCGTTTTGAATGGTAAACTTGTAACACCACAACTTTCAACAGCAATTCTTGATGGTGTTACACGCGATTCTATTTTAACAATTGCACGTGACTTGGGAAAATTTCAAGTGGAAGAACGACGTGTGTCTATCGATGAGATAGAGGAGGGGTTTGTTCAGGGTACGTTGACTGAAGCATTCGGAACGGGTACCGCTGCCGTTGTAGCGCCGATCGCTGTTATTCACATTAACGGAAAAGACTACCAGATCCCAGATGCTGGCCCGACGAGTTTCCAACAGCAGGCGAAGACGAAACTGAATAATATGCGGATGGAGGTCGAGCCTGATGCATTCTCGTGGAACTATCTCGTGAATGTGTAACAACCGTTCATCAACTTTCTGCCTTTAAACCACCTATCCGAATTACTATTTAACAACGGTTGCATACCCGCGTCCGTATATGAGTTATTTACAAAAACATAATTGTCGATCGTGAAAGCAGCAATTTTTAAAGGCAAGGAGTTTCCCCTGTCAATTGAAGACGTAAAAAAGCCAAAGCCAATCAAAGATCAGGTGTTGATCCGACTAAAATACGCGGCACTCAACCACCGAGACGTGTGGATTATGCAGGAACAGTCTCAACTGAACTCGCCAGTGATTTTGGGTTCTGATGGAAGTGGCATAATTGAAGATGTAGGCGAGGATGCCGATCCGCTGTTGGTGGGAGCTGAGGTTGTCATTAATCCCAGCCTGGAGTGGGGCAACAATCCTGTTGTGCAGGGAGATTCATTTAAGATACTTGGGTTTCCGGACAATGGCACTTTCGCAGAATATGTAGTCATTTCCAAAAAATACATTTTTGAAAAGCCAGAACACCTTTCATTTGAGGAATCATCAGCAGTACCGCTCGCGGCGTTAACTGCTTATCGCGCGTTGTTTACGAAAGCCCGTCTTCGCGCCCAGGAAAAAGTATTGATCACAGGCATTGGTGGCGGCGCAGCTTTATGGCTATTGCAATTTGCCGTCGCTTACAAGGCACGCGTGTATGTAACAAGTGGTTCTTCCGAAAAAATTGAAAAGGCAAAATCCTTCGGAGCGCTGGGTGGATTTAACTACAAGGATCCCGATTGGGCAGCGAAAGCAAAAAAGGAGGTTGGCGGCTTCGACATTATTATCGATAGCGCTGGCGGAGAACAGTTCGGAAAATTCATCGACCTCGCGTTTCCGGGAGGGCGAATCGTGAATTTTGGACGTACCGCCGGAAACATCACTGAACTTTATACAAGAGACCTTTACTCCAAACAGTTGTCAATCCATGGGACCACTATGGGCACGCGCGACGAGTTTCTCTCAATGCTGGATTTTATCGAAAGCCGGAACATTAAGCCGATCATCGATAAGACCTTCAATCTTTCAGAGATTGTTAAAGCATTTGAGCACATGGAAAACGGCCAGCATTTCGGAAAGATCGTTTTAAAGATTTCATAGTTATGGAATACCCGAAGACAGAAAAAACAACAATTACCCGATTGCCGAAGCGCGGCGCTTACGATCAACAAACGATTTATAACATACTTGACGAAGCCCTGTATTGCAACGTTGCGTTTGTGAAGGACAATCAACCATTCCTGATCCCAACCGGATTTTGTCGGATCGGTACCAAGATCTACATCCATGGATCTGTTGGTAGCTTCTACATGCGCGAGATCGTTGAAAAAAATCTACCTGTTTGCATCAGTGTAACCTTGATGGATGCCCTTGTGCTGGCGCGCTCTGCATTTCACCATTCAGTCAACTATCGTTCAGTAATAATTTTCTCCGACCCGCACCGCGTAACTGATCACGCTGAGCTCGATAAAGCGCTTGCAGCTTTTACCGAAAAGATGCAGCCAGGTCGTTGGGCAGATATTCGCAAACCTGATGCAGGCGAATGGAAAGCAACCATGGTTATTTCCTTTGATATCGCGGAAACATCAGCGAAAATAAGAACAGGTGGACCCATCGATGACGAAGATGACTATGCGTTGGATATATGGGCAGGTATCGTTCCATTGCAGCTTTTGCGCGGTCAGCCAATTGCGGATACGCGGTTGAAATCCGGAATTGATCTTCCAGCGTACCTGAAGACATCCAAATAATTTCAGTATGCATATTGAGCATATCGCTATATGGACAAAAGATATCGAAAGGCTTCGCACGTTTTATGTTAAATATTTCGATGCTAGAACCGGAGACAAATACGTGAACCCAACAAAACGTTTTGAATCATATTTTCTTTCGTTCAAAAGTGGCGCGCGTCTTGAGCTTATGCAAATGCCTGACATTCCTGAGTCGTTGAACGATGTTAACAGTCAATGGATCGGACTGATTCATTTTGGTGTTAGTGTCGGAAGTACCCAAAAGGTTGATTTACTTACGGAACAAATTCGCGCTGCTGGTTATGTTATCGTCGGGCCGCCGCGAACAACTGGCGACGGATACTATGAAAGCGTCGTACTTGATCCGGACGGAAATAGAATTGAGATTACTGTATAAAAACGTTTTCTTCATCAATTGTTTAAATTTCAGACATCCTAACTATGAAAAAACAGACCCGAAGATCATTTGTTGCAACCGCCGTCACGGCCGGCACCATTTCAGCCGCATCTGCATTTTCTCAAGTGACGCATGAGAAAAAACAATTGGTGCATCACGTGTTCTTCTGGCTGATAAATAAAGATTCAAAAGAGGACCTGGATGCGCTCATCGGTGGGCTGAAGTCATTGAAACAGATCGCACAGCTGCGCATCGCGAAAATCGGCGTTCCTGCATCAACCGAAAAACGAGACGTCATAGACGATTCGTATAGTGTTTCATGGCTGAACATTTTTGATGACGCAAAAGCACAACAAGAGTACCAGGTTCACCCGGTGCACTTGAAGTTCGTTGAAACATGTAAACATCTTTGGGAAAAAGTTGTGGTTTACGACTCCCAAGACATTTAGCTATTCATCATTTCTCGCGTTTTAAGAGCGCCATGTAAAATCCGTCGAACCCCGTAGACGGCATTGCATGTTTTT
>Ga0196965_1000555_pt1 | contig 20237 bp, 21 predicted proteins | sample S1_20metaG_FD_148668 | JGI IMG/M metagenome (GOLD analysis project Ga0196965, IMG submission 148668) | Soil microbial communities from Anza Borrego desert, Southern California, United States - S1_20 | ecosystem: Environmental > Terrestrial > Soil > Desert | place: USA: California | collected... | reverse complement strand
TGCCCATCGCCGCCTCCGCCTCAAATGACGGAGTCCTATGAATCAGACATCAGTCCTTCAGGGAATCCCCTGAATGTCGATACAGCCTAGGCTTTATCGACATTCGCTGAGCGCATTACCCTCTCCCGGCGCCTTCGGCGGACCCGCCCCCGGCCCCTCCCTTCCAGGGAGGGGAGATCAGCCGCAGCATCTCCGCCCGTGTGCCGATACGCCCTTGCCCCTCCCGCTGTCCGCGCGCGGACGCCGGGTGTCCGCAATCGGACGCCCGGCCCGGCGGGCGGCGGCGTCCGGCCTCACCCCGCCCGCTGGCACGCCTCTTGCTGCTGAGCGGCGAGGCGGGACTATCCGCTTGGCCTGCCGGGAGCTTGCCGATAAAAGCCGCGGTGGCGAGAAGGTGTATTGCGCTAGTAAGACAGTTGTGCGAAGAGACCGCTTCAGATGACCGAGCATAATTTCGAACATATGCGGCGGGCGATGGTCGCCAGCCAGCTGCGCACGACGGGCACCAACGATCCGCGCGTGCTCGCCGCCATGGGCGAGGTGCCGCGGGAGCGGTTCGTTCCGGCCTCGCGCGTGTCGCTGGCTTATGCCGACGCGCTCGTTCCGCTCAAGCCGGGCCGAGACTTCAACAGTCCGATGGCGCTCGGCCGGCTACTGACCGAGGCGGCGCCGAGGCCGGGGGAGCGGGCGCTGGTCGTCGGCGCCGCGACCGGCTACGCCGCCGCCGTGCTGGCCCGGCTGGTCGGGCCGGTGGTGGCGGTCGAGGAGGATGCCGAGCTCGCCGCCGAGGCCCGCGCCAACCTGTCGGCCGGCGACGTCAGGCTTTTCGAAGGCCCGCTCGCCCAGGGCTGCGCGGACGGGGCGCCTTACGATCTCATCCTGATCGACGGCGCCGTCGAATCCGTGCCGGATTCACTGGTCGCCCAGCTCGCCGACGGCGGGCGGCTCGCGGCGGGGCTGGTCGAAAACGGGGTAACCCGGCTTGCCATCGGCCGCCGCGCGGGCGAAGGGTTTGGAATGGCGGCGTTCGCCGACGCCGCGGCGGCTATCCTGCCGGGTTTCGCGAAGCCGCGGACGTTCAGTTTTTGACAGTGGAGTTGAGGAAGATGCGGGGAGGGTTGATGGCTGCCGTGGGGGCGGCGGCGCTGCTGACGGGAGCCGTGGCGAATGCCGCGGAGACTCTGACCGGCGCGCTGGTCAAGACCTATGCGAACAACCCGACCATCATGTCGCAGCGCGCCCAGCTTCGCTCGCTCGACGAGAGCGTCGCCATCGCCCGGGCCCAGGGCCGCCCGCAGGTTTCGGCTACCGTCGGCCTCAACCAGGATGTGATCAGCGCCAATACCGGCGGCGGCAGCGGCCGCGACGTCAGCCTCGGCGCGGAGGTCAGCCACCCTTTGTTCACCGGCGGCCGGATCCGCAACCAGATCCGCGCCGCCGATGAGCGGGTCCTCGCCGGCCGCGCCGTTCTTCGCGCCGTGGAGGGCGACGTCTTCACCGAGGCGGTGAGCGCCTACATGGACGTCATCCGCGACCGCTCGATCGTCACCCTGAACCAGAATCAGGTCCGGGTCCTTCAGACCAATTTGCAGGCGAGCCGCGACCGCTTCGAGGTCGGCGACCTCACCCGCACCGACGTCGCCCAGTCCGAGGCTCGGCTGGCGCTGGCGCAGAGCAGCCTCGCCACCGCGGAGGGCCGGCTCGAGGGGAGCGAGGAGAATTACCGCCGGGTGATCGGAGTCCTGCCCGAGGAGCTGACTCCGCCGCCGCCGCTGCCGCCGCTTCCGGGGACTCCCGACCAGGCGGTCGAGATCGCGCTGGCCAACAATCCCGACCTCGCCTCGATCGCCGCCCAGATCCGCGCCGCCGGCCGCGACGTCAGGATAGCCCGCTCCGAGCGGCTGCCGACGGTCTCGGCCGTGTCGGGCGGCAATTACACCAATTTCCTGGGCAGCGCCGAGGAACGGGCAGGCGCCGATCCGGGCGTCGTGCTTCCTCAGACCCGGACCACCGGCAGCGTCGGAGTGCGCGCCAGCGTCCCGCTCTACCAGGGCGGGCTCGTCGGCGCCCGGGTGCGCCAGTCCCAGGCGATCGAGAGCCAGCTGCTCGAGCAGGGGATCGAACTGGAGCGCGGAGTCGTCGCCCAGGTCCGGGCAGCCTTCGCCAGCTACCAGGCCGCCGTCGAGGCGATCGAGTCGAACCAGGTCGCGGTCAACGCCAACACCCTGGCGCTCGAAGGCACGAGGGCCGAGCAGACGGTGGGCACCCGCAACGTGCTCGACGTGCTCAATGCCGAGCAGGAATTGCTGAACAGCCAGGTCGCCCTCGTCACCGCCCGCCGCGACGCCTATGTCGCCGGCTTCGCCCTGCTCAACGCCATGGGACAGGCTGAGGCCGAGGATCTGAACCTCGACGGCGGAGCCCTTTACGATCCGCTCGCCAATTACCGCCGGGTGTCGCGCCGCGCCAATGACTGGGACGAGGATCCGGCGCCCGCGCCGGTCTCCACCCGTACGATTACGGGGCCTCCAAACACCCCCGTGACACCGTCGTCGAATTGAGCGATAAGCCCCTCGATATGGGGGATATTAACCAGGAACCCTCGATGGAGGACATACTCGCCTCCATCAAAAGGGTGATCGCCGAGGACGGCCGCCCGGCGGCGCGTCCCGCCCGCGGCTCGCGCCCGGCGGAGGCGCCGAAACCGGCGCCCCCGGCCGAGGACGACGTGCTGGAGCTTCAGGATCCGGTTGGAGAGGGGCAGGGCCTCGTCTCCGACGACGCCGCGATCGCCAGCCGCCAGTCGCTCGCCGCTTTGGCCAGCCTGCGCGAGCGGGCGGAGACCCTGCCCGCCGACGATGCCGCCCTGGGCGCGGCGGTGCGCGAGATGCTGAAGCCCCTCCTCAAGGACTGGCTCGACCGCAACCTTCCCGACATGGTCGAGGAGCTGGTCACCCGCGAGATCGCCCGGATCACCGGGAAGAGCCTCTAGCGCGCTGCGTTCCCCTCCCTGGAAGGGAGCGGCCAGGGGTGGGTCCGCCGAAGGCGGCCGAAACACCCAGTCGGCAAAGAAGTCTCGCTTCGCTCGCCTACCCACCCCCGGCCCCTCCCTTGCAGGGAGGGGAGTTCCGGGTTTGCGCACTTCAAACCTTCGTCTAAGCGCCCTGTCATGACCGAGCTTCCCAAGACCTTCGACCCCGCCGAGATCGAATCCCGCTGGTATGCGCGATGGGAAGGGGAGGGGCTGTTCCGCCCCGAGCGGCCGGACGCCGAACCCTTCACCATCGTCATCCCGCCGCCCAACGTCACCGGCTCGCTTCATATCGGCCACGCGCTCGACAACACTCTGCAGGACATCCTCGTCCGCCACGCCCGGCTGCAGGGCAAGGACTCGCTCTGGGTGGTCGGAATGGACCATGCCGGAATCGCCACCCAGATGGTGGTCGAGCGGCAGCTCGAGGAACGGCAGGACAAGCGTACCAACTACACGCGCGACCAGTTCGTCGAGAAGGTCTGGGAGTGGAAGGCCGAGAGCGGCGGCCAGATCACCCGCCAGCTCCGCCGCCTCGGCGCGTCGTGCGACTGGGCGAACGAGCGCTTCACCATGGATCCGGGCTTCTCCGCCGCGGTGCTCAAGGTGTTCGTCCAGCTCTACCGCGAGGGCCTGATCTACCGCGACAAGAGGCTGGTCAACTGGGACCCCAGGTTCGGCACCGCCATCTCCGACCTGGAGGTCGAGACAAGGGAGGTGCAGGGCCAGTTCTGGCATCTCAGATATCCGCTCGAGGACGGCAGCGGCTTCGTCCACGTCGCCACCACCCGGCCGGAGACGATGCTCGCCGACATGGCGGTGGCGGTGCATCCGGACGACGCGCGCTATTCGGGCGTGGTGGGCAGGAAGGTGCGCCTTCCGATCACGGGCAGGCTCATCCCCATCGTCCGCGACGAGCATGCCGATCCGGAGCTCGGGTCGGGCGCGGTCAAGATAACCCCGGGTCACGATTTCAACGATTTCGAGGTCGGCAAACGCGCGGGCTTCAAGGCCGCCGAGATGCTCAACATGCTGAGCGGCGACGCGAAGGTCGTCCAGACCCGGGACGGCCTCGTGCCGGAGGAGCTGATCGGCCTCGACCGCTTCGAGGCGCGGAAGCGGGTGGTCGAGCTGCTCGAGGCGCAGGGATTCCTCGAGCGGGTCGAGGACCGGGTGATCCAGATCCCCTTTGGCGACCGCTCCGGAGTCGTCATCGAGCCGTGGCTGACCGACCAATGGTATGTCGACGCCAAGACGCTGGCCGGCCCGGCGATCGAGGCGGTTCGCTCGGGCGACATCAGGGTCGTACCCAAGACCTGGGAGAAGACCTGGTTCAACTGGCTCGAGAACATCCAGCCCTGGTGCGTCTCGCGCCAGCTCTGGTGGGGGCACCGGATCCCGGCCTGGTATGGCCCGACTGTCGACGAACGCGGCGAGCCAGTTGCACGTATCGAAGCGGTGCAGCAGACCAAAGGCGCAGCTAGTCTGCACGTGCGGTACGACAAGGTTTTCGTGGCAGAAACCTTTGAAGAAGCGCTCGGTGAGGCACAGGCATATTATGGGGTGCCTGCCGCCGATATTGCTGCGAACTCTCTCGACTTCACTCGGATTGATGTCCCGAGGATTGTTCGCGACGAAGACGTACTCGACACCTGGTTCTCCTCCGCCCTCTGGCCGTTCGCGACGCTCGGCTGGCCCGATGCGGCGGAGGCAATTCCCCTCTCCCCAGGGGGGAGAGGGCAGGGTGAGGGGGCCCCCACGTCCGAGGACAGCTTCGATCGCCGAGCCCCCTCACCCCGACCCTCTCCCCCAGGGGGAGAGGGGGAGGAGGGGCGAGTCATCTGGAAGCCCAAGCCCGGAACCGAGCTCGCCCGCCATTACCCCAACGACGTGCTGATCTCCGGCTTCGACATCATCTTCTTCTGGGACGCCCGGATGGCGATGCAGGGGCTTCATTTCCTCGGCGAGCGGCCGTGGAAGACGCTCTACCTTCACGGCCTGGTCCGCGATTCCAAGGGCCAGAAGATGTCCAAGTCGAAGGGCAATACGGTCGACCCGCTCGGCCTGATCGACCGCTACGGCGCCGACGCGCTCCGCTTCACCCTCGCCGCGATGGAGAGCCAGGGGCGCGACATCAAGCTGGATGAGAAAAGGGTCGAGGGCTATCGCAACTTCGCCACGAAATTGTGGAACGCCGCCCGCTTCTGCCAGGCCAACGGCATCGGCGCCAGCGCCGGGCTGGAGCCGCCGCGGGCGAGCCTGCCGGTCAACCGCTGGATCATCGGCGAGACGGTGAAGACGGTCCAGGCGCTCGACCTGTCGCTGGCCGAGCTTCGCTTCGACGAAAGCGCCAACGGCCTCTACCATTTCGTCTGGGCGACCTTCTGCGACTGGTACCTGGAGCTGATCAAGGGCCAGATCGACGATGAGACCAAGGCCGTCGCGGCCTGGGTGCTCGATCAGATCCTGGTCATGCTTCACCCGTTCATGCCCTTCATCACCGAGGAATTGTGGAACGCCAACCCTCGGCCCTATCCGCTGATCGTGGCGAAGTGGCCGATGCCGGATGCGAGGGCGCTCGATCCGGAGGCGGGGCCGGAGATCGACTGGCTGATCCGGCTGGTGAGCGGCATCCGCGCCGCGCGGGCGGAGCTGAACGTGCCACCGGGAGCGAAGCTTCCGCTTCACGTCAGGGATTCGGGAACCGGGACGCACGGCCGGCTGGAGCGTCACGACGCGGCGATCAGGCGGCTGGCCCGGGTCGAGTCGGTTGCCTTCGGGGAGGCTTCGGGCGGAGCGGCGCAGGTCGTCGTGGACGAGGCGACCTACATCCTCCCCCTCGAAGGCGTGATCGACATCGAGGCGGAGCGGGCGCGGCTCTCCAAGGCGCTTCAGGCGGCCGAGAAGGAGCGCGATTCCCTCGCCGGTCGACTCGCCAATCCCAGCTTCGTCGAGCGGGCGAAGCCCGAGGCGGTGGAGAAGGCCCGGGCGGACCATGCCGAGAAGGCCTCGGACGCGGAGAAATATCGCGCCGCGCTGGCGAGGCTGGGATGATCGTCGTCCCCGGAAGGATCGTCATCCCGGACCTGATCCGGGATCCATGAACGGGGAGCGAAATCGCGTTCGGCGGCGTGCATGGATTCCGGCATTCGCCGGAATGACGGTAGGGGCCCGGGCGGCTCAACCCGAAGGGATAACTCCTTTCCCTGGAAGGGAGGGGGAGTCAGGCGGGGACCACCACCTCGATCGCGCACTCGGCCACTCGCGCCACCACCGGGGTCTTCGCCAGCACCTCGCCGTCGATCGAGATGCGCTGGCGCGGGCGGGTCTCGATGCTGAGCTCGCGCGCGTGGAACTCGCGGGTCGTGCGGTGGCGCGCCGGCAGCTTGAAATATTTGGAGAACCAGTCCCAGATCAGGCTCGAGGCGCGGCGGCCGACCACGGCCTGGACGATGATCTCGCCGCTGTCGACCTCGGCGCTTTCGATCAGCTCGACTCCGCCGTGATGGCCGCCATTGGCGATCCGGACCTCGGTCGCCCACAAGGTCTCGTCAATGCCTTCGCCGCGGACGGTGAGCCGGAAGGCGTGGAAGCGGATCAGGCACCACACCGCCCAGACCAGATAGCCGACGCGCCCCAAATAGCGCTTCAACTTGTGCGGGATGCCCTCGCCGATCATCGGCGACAGCCCCATCGCCGCGCAATTGGCGAAATAATCGTCGTTGATCATTCCAAGGTCGATCCGCCGCCGCTGGCCGGTCGCGATGACCTTTACCGCGCCGTCCAGGTCGAGCGGAATGCCCAGCGTCCGCGCGAAGCTGTTGGCGGTGCCGAGCGGAAGCAGGGCGAAGACGCAGTCGCGCCCGACCACCTCGTCGACCGTGTAGGAGAGCGAGCCGTCGCCGCCGCCGACGATCACCATCGGGGCGCCGCCCCGAACCGCCTCCTTGACCGTCGGGACGAGCAGGCTCGGGTCGCGAAGGGCGTGGGCGCTGGTCAGCACGACTCCGGCCTCGCCCAGCTTGTCCACGGCCTCGCGGAACAGCGCCTGCCCCTTGCGGGAGTGGGCGTTGACGACGAGCACGGCTTCTTTGGGAACGGGAGCGGTCAAGGACACAAGGTGGCAACGCGGGGGGAGGGGCGCAAGTGCCGAACTTTCCTCCCCATCGTGAGATGGGGAGGGGGACCATTCGCAGCATGGCGGAGGGGTCCTTCGATACGCCGCTCGACTTCGCTCAGCGGCTACTCAGGATGAGCGGAGAGATAATCGCCCCTCGCTCATCCTGAGTAGGGACTGAGCCCGGCGAAGGCCCGTATCGAAGGACCCCTCCCGCTCCCTTCGGGAGGAATTTTACGGCGTCGTGTCGGCGAGGTTCGACTTGTACTGCTTGTTGGCCTGGCGGTCGTTGATCACGATATAGACGTAGCTGGGCGGGATCGTGCCTTCCTCGGTCGCGAACCAGATCTTGCCCAGATCGGCGGGACTGCCGAGCGCGCAGAAGCCGTAGAGCCGCTTGCCGCGCGAATCGAAGAAGTCGACCCAGCTGCGCGAGGCGTTGGTGTTGGTCCCGCAGGGCGGAAGGGCGGGAGCCGGGGCGAACATCGCCGCCGGATACTGGTCCTTGTTCATCACGTCGTAGCGGTGGCGGACCCAGCTCTTCCCGCCGGCCGTATAATATTCGAGGCCGGTGAGATAGAGAATCGGATTGGGCTGGGCCAGTGCCGGGCCGGTTCCGGCGAGCATGGCCGCCGCCACGATCCCGGTGCGTATGAAGAGCGATTTGGTGAACTTCATCGAATGCCCCCTTTCATCCCCATGAGTGGCCCGGAAGTACGATTTTCGGATATGAGGATGGCATTGTTTCGGCGTCGGTACAAGGAACCCGATCGGTCCCGGCCGCGCTTTGCACGCGCGCCAAGGGGCGTTACAGCCGCGCGCATGAGCAATGCCGCCTTTCCCGCCCTCCGGCTCCGCCGCACCCGCGCCGCCGCCTGGAGCCGGGCCCTGTTCGCGGAGACGGTGCTCACCCCGTCGGACCTGATCTGGCCCCTGTTCATCGCCGAAGGGCAGGGGACGGAAGAGCCGGTCGCCAGCCTGCCCGGAGTCTCGCGCTGGCCGGTCGGCCGGCTGGCGGCGATGGCGCGCGAGGCTCGGGACCTCGGCATCCCCTGCATCGCCCTCTTCCCGAACACCCCGCACGCGCTCAGGACCGAGGACGGCCGCGAGGCGCTCAACCGCGACAATCTCATCTGCCGGGCGGTGCGGGCGGTGAAGGCGGCGGCGCCCGAGATCGGCGTTCTGACCGACGTCGCGCTCGATCCCTATACGGCGCACGGCCATGACGGGCTGGTCGACTCGAGCGGCTACGTCCTCAACGACGCGACCAGCGCGGTGCTGGTCGAGCAGGCCCTCGTCCAGGCGGAGGCGGGGGCCGACATCGTCGCCCCGTCCGACATGATGGACGGCCGGGTCGGCGCCATCCGCGCGGCGCTCGAGCGCGAGGGCCATGTCAACGTCCAGATCATGGCCTATGCGGCCAAATATGCGAGCGCCTTCTACGGCCCGTTTCGAGACGCGGTGGGCTCGCGCGGCCTGCTGAAGGGGGACAAGAAGTGCTATCAGATGGATCCCGCCAACGGCGAGGAGGCGCTGCGCGAGGTGGCGCTCGATCTCGCCGAGGGCGCCGACAGCGTCATGGTGAAGCCGGGCCTGGCCTATCTCGACATCGTCCGGCGGGTGAAGGAGCGCTTCGAGGTGCCCGTCTTCGCCTATCAGGTGTCGGGCGAATATGCGATGATCGAGGCGGCCGCCGCGGCCGGCGCGGGCGATCGCGACTCGCTGGTGCTCGAGACCCTGATGGCGTTCAAGCGGGCCGGCTGCTCCGGAATCCTCACCTACCATGCGCCGGTGGCGGCGAGGCTGCTCCGCGCATGACCCAAGCCGCCCGGGCGGAGCTCGTCAGACTTCAGGCGGAGGCGGCGCCGCTGGAGCCCGACTCCGGGCAGAGGGCGGCGCTGGCGGCGGCCGCCGTCGATCATGTCCAGCATTTCCTCGAGGCACTGGCCGAGGGGCCGACCTATCGAAGCTGGAAGGAGGCGCCGGCGGAGCCGCTGGATCCGGAATTCCAGGAGGAGGGCCGGGAGGCGGAGGCGGCGCTGGCCTATCTCGGCCGCTGCGTCGACCGTCCCGGGATCGCCACCGCTTCGGGCCGCTTCATGGGCTATGTTCCGGGCGGGGGGCTGTTCCACTCGGCGATCGGCGACTTCCTCGCCGCGGCCTCGAACAAATATGCGGGCTTCGCCCCGGCGGCGCCGGGCGCGGTTCGCCTCGAGAACGCCACCACGGCCTGGCTCGCCCGGGTGATCGGCTTCCCCGCCGCGGCCGCCGGAACCCTGACCTCGGGGGGGAGCATGGCCAATCTCACCGCCATCGTCGCCGCCCGGGAGGCGCGGGACGAGGAAGGCGGCGGCGCCGTCTACCTGACCCGCTTCGCCCACCATTGCATCGACAAGGCATTGCGAATCGCCGGCCGGTCGCGGGCGCCGCGGCGCGTGATCGCCACCGACGAACGCCATCGCATGCGCCCCGACGCGCTGGCCGAGGCGCTGGAGCGGGACTCGGCGGACGGAGTCCGGCCGTGGCTGGTGGTCGCCTCGGCGGGAACGGTCGACACCGGCGCCGTCGATCCGCTCGCCGACATAGCCGATCTTTGCGAGCGCCACCGCGCCTGGTTCCATGTCGACGGCGCCTATGGCGGCCTCTTCATGCTGTGCGAGGAGGGGCGGCGCGCGCTGGCGGGGATCGAGCGGGCGGACACGGTGGCGCTCGACCCGCACAAGACCCTGTTCCTCCCTTATGGGACCGGCGCGGTCCTCGCCCGCGACGGCGGGACCCTGCTCGACGCCTTCAGCGCCAGCGCCGACTATATCCGCCCCTTCGCCGAAACCGCGGTCGGCCCATCGCCGGGCGATCTTTCGCCCGAGCTGACCCGCCATTTCCGGGCGCTGAGGCTGTGGCTGCCGCTGCAGCTGGCCGGAGTCCGGGCCTTCCGCTCGGCCCAGTCCGAGAAGATCGCGCTCGCCCGCTATTTCCACCGGCGGCTGTCGGTCCTGCCGGGATGGGAAGCGGGGCCGGCTCCCGACCTGTCGATCGTCGCCTTCCGCTACCGGCCCGCGGACGGCGAGGCGGACGCTTTCAACCGGCGGCTGCTTCAGCGGCTCCAGGAGGAGGGGCGGGTGTTCCTCAGCGGCACGCGCATCGACGGGGCCGACTGGCTGCGCTGCGCGATCCTCTCGTTCCGGACCCACCTCGACCATGTCGACGAGCTGCTCTCGGTCCTGGCCCGTCTCGCCGCCGAGCTGGAGGCCGAATGACCGCCGTCGGTGAAATGAGCGTCGACCGCGAACGCTTCGCCAAGCCGCTGTTCCTGCTGACGGTTCTCACCGGATCGTTCCTGCTCTTCCTCACCCAGCCGATGATCGCGCGAATGGCGCTGCCGCGCCTGGGCGGAGCGCCGGCGGTGTGGAACAGCGCCATGCTGGTCTATCAGGGCCTGCTCCTCGCCGGCTACGCCTACGCCCACTTCCTGAGCCGGCTCCGGCCGCGGCGCCAGGCGGGGCTTCACCTGGCCCTGTTCGCGGTCGCGGCCCTGTGGCTTCCGATCGGAGTCTCCAGCGCCATCCTTCCCGCCGACGCTGTGCCGGCGCTGTGGGCGCCCTGGTTCCTCGCCAGCTCGATCGGGCCGCTCTTCTTCATCGTCTCGGCGCAGGCGCCACTGATGCAGCGCTGGTACGCGCTGGAGAGCGCCCGAGGCGACCCCTATCCGCTCTACGGCGCCTCCAACCTCGGCAGCTTCGCGGGCCTGCTCTCCTATCCCCTGCTGGTCGAGCCGATGCTGACCCTGGAGCAGCAGAGCCTGCTCTGGTCGGCCGGCTATGCCCTGCTCGTGCTGATGGTCGTCGCCTGCGCGCTGACCGTGCCCGCCGCCGCCGTCGAGGAGGTGCCGAAGGCGGCCGGCCCGGCGCCGTCGCGGCGCCGCCTGCTGCACTGGGTGGCGCTCGCCGCGATCCCCTCGGGGCTGATGCTGTCGACGACCACCCACCTGACCACGGACATCGTCGCCGTGCCGCTGCTGTGGGTGCTGCCGCTGGCTCTGTATCTGCTCAGCTTCGTCATCGCCTTCGCCCACCGGCGCGGCGCGGCCAACCTCGTCGTCGCCATCGCCCCGCTCTTCCTCCTCGTCGCCGGCGGCTTCGCCTTCAGCGGCGGCGCCGACCTGCCCTTCATCACCGCCACCCTGGGGCTGCTGCTCCTGTTCATCATCGCCGTCGCGCTCCATGCCGAGATGTACCGCCGGCGGCCGGAACCGGCGCACCTCACCGCTTTCTACCTCGCCATGGCGGTCGGCGGAGTGCTGGGCGGAGTCTTCTGCGCCATCCTCGCCCCCACCGTCTTCGACTGGGCCTACGAGCATCCTCTGCTGATCGTGGCGGCGGCTCTGCTCATGCCGCAGTCGCCGTTCATCCCCTGGGCTCAGGACTTTCCGGCGCGGCTGCGCTGGCTGCTGGTGATCGGCGCCCTGGCCCTCTCCTGGGCGGTCGACCAGGGCCAGGGGCCGTTCAGGAGCGACGAGAGCGCCCTGATCGGAAGCATCCTCATCTCGCTCCTCGCCATGGCCTTCATCGGCTTCCGCTGGGCCTTCGCCGCGGGCCTGGCGGCCCTGATGCTGAGCTATGGCGGCTGGACCAAGCTCGAGGAGAGCCGCGCCGGCGTTCGCACCCGCTCCTATTTCGGAGTCTATACCGTCACCACCCGGCGCAGCCCGCCCTCGCGCCAGCTGACCCACGGCACGACCCTTCACGGAGTCCAGAACCTCACCGCGGGGAGCGAGCGGGAGCCGACCTCTTATTATGCCCGCCGCTCGGGCGTCGGCCATGCGCTCGATTCGCTGCCCATCTTCCACGATGCCGATGCGGCGGTGGGGGTCGTCGGCCTCGGCACCGGAACGCTCTCCTGTTATGCCCGGCCCGGGCAGGACTGGCGCTTCTTCGAGATCGATCCGGCCATGGTCCGGATCGCCCGGGACCCCTCGATCTTCACCTTCCTCTCGCGCTGCGCGCCGCAGGCCAAGGTGGTGCTGGGCGACGCCCGACTCAGCCTCGGCCGCGAGCCGCCGGGCCGGCTCGACCTGCTCGCCGTCGACGCCTTCTCCTCGGATGCCATTCCCATCCATCTCCTCACCCGCGAGGCGCTCCAGGTCTACCGGCGGGCGCTGAAGCCGGACGGGCTGCTCCTCATCCACATCTCCAACCGTTATCTCGATCTCGAGCCGGTGCTCTACGCCGCCGCGAAGCGCGACGGCTGGCACGCCGCCGCCTTCGATTATTCGCCGGGCCCGGAAGACGAGGGGCGCAACCTGTCGCGCTCGGTGTGGGTGGCGATGACGAACGATGCCGATACGCTGATGACCCTGAGGATCGCGAGCGCGGAGGACGCCCACCTCTGGCGGCCGCTGCTCGGCCGCCCGGGCTTTCCGGGCTGGACGGACGATTATGCCAGCGTCCTGCCACTGCTCGAAGACTGGAACGCCTGGCTGCCGGGATTGCTGAAGCCATGACCATCGAAACGCCCCGGCTCCTGCTCCGCGAGTGGCGCGAGGAGGATATCGAGCCCTTCATCCGCCACCTCAACGTCGAGCCCGTGATGCGCTGGCTCGGCGGAGTCCGGACCCGCGAGCAGCAGATTTCCTCGGTCCGCGACCGCTTCATGGCCTGGCAGGAGTCGCTCGGCTTCACTTTCTGGGCGGTCGAACGCAAGTCCGACGGCGAGCTGCTCGGCTTTTGCGGGATCAAGATCGCCGACGATCCGCAAAGCCCCGTCGAAGGCGCCTACGAGGTCGGCTGGCGGCTTCGCGAGGACGCCTGGGGACAGGGCTATGCGAAGGAGGCGGCCCGAGCCTCGCTCGACTTCGCCTTCGATCGGCTCGAGGCGGAGCGCGTGGTCGCTCTCACCGTCGAGGGCAATGCGCCCAGCTGGGGGCTGATGATCCGCCTCGGAATGACCCGGCGGCCGGATCTCGATTACGACACCGCCCTGTGGGCGGAAGGGCCGGTCATCGTCTACGAAATGAGGCGCGAGCAATGGCGAAGCTGATTCCCTTCGGCGGCAAGGCGCCGCGAATCGATCCCTCCGCCTTCGTCGCTCCCGGCGCCGTGCTGATCGGCGACATCGAGATCGGCGCGGAGGCCAGCATCTGGTACAATTGCGTGCTGAGGGCCGACGTCAACCGCATCCGAATCGGCCCCCGCTCGAACATCCAGGACGGAAGCGTCCTCCACGTCGATTCACCGCGGCCCGGCAACGAAGCCGGCCTGCCGACGATCATCGGCGAGGACGTCCTGATCGGCCATATGGCGATGGTCCATGGCTGCATCCTCCACGACCGCGCCTTCGTCGGCCTCGGCGCGATCGTGATGGACGGCTGCGAGATAGAGGGCGGCGGGATGCTCGCGGCGGGCGCGCTGCTCCCGCCCGGGCGGCGAATTCCCGCCGGCCAGCTCTGGGCGGGCCGTCCGGCCAAATATGTCCGCGATCTGTCGCCGGAGGAACTGGCCGGCCAGCAGGCGGGAGTCGCCCACTACGTCACCCTCGCCAGGCTGCACTCCGCGGCCCTGAATCCCCCCTCCCTGTAAGGGAGGGGGCGGGGGTGGGTCCGCCGGAGGCGGGCGAAACTCCGAGTCGGCGAAAGTCTCGCTGCGCTCGCCTACCCACCCCCAGCCCCTCCCTTTCCAGGGAGGCGAGCGCCCTGCAAGCCGCACTCGGCGCGATGAATCCCCCCTCCGCTCGGAGGGGAGGCTTCAGAGGCGGAGGAGGCTCTCGCCGAGGCGCTGGAGGCGGTCGGCCTGGGAGTCCGCCAGGGTCTGGATCTCGACCGTCGCCGCGCGCAGCCGCTCCGAATCCGCCTCGCCGAGCGTTCCCGAGCTGGTGCGCTCGACCGCCAGCCGGTCGAGATCGGCCTGGGCCGCCGTGGTCCGCGCGCGCGCCGCCTCGAGCCGGGAGAGGGCCTGCTGGGCCTCGATCCAGGCGTCGCTCCCGGCCGCGCCGGCCCGGCCCGCCGCCGCCTGCGCCGCCGGAAGCGCCGAATCGAACTCGGCGGCGCCCGCTCGCGCCGCCGCGAGCAGCCGGTCGATCTCGGCCGCCAGCGCCGGATCGTCGGGCTGCGGGGTCGGCTTGCGCTCGTCGGCGTCGTCGGCATAGGCCTTTTCGGCCGGGCGCGGGGCGAGCGAGGGATAGGGACCCGGAGCCGCGCAGCCCGAAGCGGCGGCGAGCGGGACGAGGATCGCGAGGGTCGCTCTGAAGCCGGCCATGGCCTCTCCTAGGCGGCGGGCCTCCCCCCCGCAACGGGGTTGCGCGGACCAGGGCTTGCCCCTATGTCGCCGACTTCCGCGCGCCCGTAGCTCAGCTGGATAGAGCACCAGACTACGAATCTGGGGGCCGGAGGTTCGAATCCTTCCGGGCGCGCCAATTTCCCCCTTCAGCCGCCGATCCGCGCCAGGCCGCGTTCGTAGGCTTCGTCGAACGCCCGCTCGAGCGCCGGGCTCACCCCCCTCAGCCCCGCGACGACGTCGCGCGACCAGCGATAATATTCGGAGCGCCGCTCCGCGCTCCATCCGGCGGGCGGCGTGGCCGCGATGTCCCTCAGGTTGCTGATCTTGTCGGCCAGCTTCACCAGCTTGGCGCCGCGCGACTTCGAGGCGGCGTTCGCCACCTGAAGGCGCTTCTGCTCGGGCTTCGGCAGGCTCCCGTCGTTGGTCACCTCGGCGACGATCGCCGCGACCTCCGCCCCGAACAGGCGCTCCAGCTCCTCGATCGTGGTCTCGGTATCCTCGACCGTGTCGTGGAGAAGCGCCGCGCACAGGATGGTGGCATCGCTGATCGCGCCTTCCCGGGACAGGATGTGGGCGAGCGCCAGCGGGTGGTTGATATAGGGCGAGGCCTCGGCATCCTTGCGCCGCTGCATACGATGCCGGTCCGCCGCGAACGCCGCCGCCGCGAGGATCAGGTCGAGATCGCCCGCCGTGATTTCCCCCTCACTCACCCAGCCCCTCCTCGAACTTGCCGTCGATCAGCACGAACGCGATCCGGGCATTGCTCGCCGAGCGATTGGCCCAGGCGTGGCTGGTGCCGCGCTGGACGACGACGTCGCCGGCGCGGACGATCGTCTCGCTCTCGTCGAGGATGAGGACGAGCTCGCCCTCGAGGACGATTCCGTAGTCGATGGTCTCGGTGCGGTGCATCAGCGGGTGGGGCGGGTCGTCCGGAAGCGTGTGGCCGGCGCCGATCGCCTCGAACAGCGCCCTCACCGCCTCGCGCGGCAGGGCGGCGACGCTGCCGTCGTCGGGCGGAATGTCGAGGATCCGGATGCGAGTCCCGCCGGGCGGCGGCAGAAGCGCGATTCCGGCCTCCGCCGGCTCGCCCGAGGCGCGGTCGATCGGGGCGGGGCAGGCGCGCGTGTTCCACACTTCGTGGAAGGTTGTTCCGCTCTCGCCGCCGAGCGTCACGACCCGCTCCGGCGGCCCGTCCTCCCGGACGATCGAGCGGCCCCGGGCGTCATGGCCGGTGACGATCCGGCGAACCGCTCTTCCCATCGGGTTTCTCCCACCTTTGGCGACGTCCGACGGGTGCGGCAAACCGCGCGTCGTTGCAAGCCGGCGGGGAGGGGCCTATCTGCGCGCCATGTCGGCGACGCGCCTGCTCAGATTTCTTACCCTCCTGGCGCTGCTGCTGGCGCCGCTCGGCATGATCGGCGGCGGCCCGGCCATGGCGCACGCCCGGCCCGACGCGACCAGTCCTTGCGCGGAGAGGAACAAGCCGGCCGAGGCGCCGCCTTCGGCCCCGCTCGACTGCATGGTCGCCTGCGCCGGCTGCCTTCCGGAGCAAGGCGGCGCGCTCGCCGCCCGCGCGCTCCCGGCGGCGGCGGCCGCTCCCGTGCTGCTCGCCTTCCGCCTCCACGGCCTCCACCCCGAAGCGGCGACGCCGCCGCCGCGAGTCTCCTGACGCGGCCTCCCCAACATTCGAATCAGGAGAAAGATCATGAAAACATTCCTTGCCGCCGCCGCCCTCGCGGTCGCCTTTCCCGCCGCCGCTCAGGCTCAGGCTCAGCCGGCGCCTGCGCCCAAGGCCGAGAAGAAGTGCTGCTGCGAGAAGATGGATCGCAAGATGGAGTGCTGCGACGAGCACCGGAACGACAAGGGCCATGAAGGCCATGACGGCTCCGGTCCCGACAAGGGCCATCAGGGCAGCCACTGAGTGAGCGGAGGGCCGCGGCACCCCGCCGCGCCCTTTCCGGCCACCGGACGTTTTTCGGAGCAAGATGATGAGAATCCCGTTCACCGCGGGGGCGCTCGCCGTGGCGCTCGCCGCGACTCCGGCCGCGGCGCAGCATGAAGGTCACTCGCCCCCCGAGCCTTCCGCCCCGCCGGCCGCCGAGCCCTCCCATCAGGGCCACGCCCCGGCCGCGCCGGGCGCCGAGCCCGACGGATCGCACGCCATGACGGGCGTGCTCGGCGCCTATCCGCTGAGCCGGGAGGCTTCCGGCACGGCCTGGCAGCCCGACGCCTCGCCGCATGGCGGCGTTCACTCGGCCGCCGGCGAATGGACCTTGATGGGCCACGCAATCCTCCACGGAGTCTACGACTGGCAGGAAGGGCCGCGCGGCGGCGAGAAGGGCTTCCTCTCCGGCATGGTGATGGGAATGGCGCGGCGGCCGCTCGGCCCGGGAACGCTTCAGCTTCGCGCCAGCCTCAGCCCCGATCCGCTGATGGGCCGCCGCGGCTATCCCCTGCTGCTCGCGGCGGGAGAGACGGCGAACGGCGTCGATCCGCTGGTCGACCGCCAGCACCCGCACGACCTCTTCATGGAGCTCTCGGCCAGCTACAGCCTGCGTTTGTCGGAGCGGGCGAGCCTGTTCGTCTATGGCGGGCTTCCGGGCGAGCCGGCTTTCGGCCCGCCGCCCTTCATGCACCGGCTCTCGGCGATGGATTCGCCGGAGGCGCCGATCAGCCACCACTGGCTCGATTCCACCCACATCGTCTTCGGAGTCGTCACCGCCGGCCTCGTCGTCGGGGAGGCCAAGCTGGAGGCGTCGCGCTTCAACGGCCGGGAGCCGGACGAGCAGCGGTTCGACATCGAGACCGGGCCGCTCGATTCCACGGCCTTGCGGCTCTCCTGGAACCCGGCCCCGTCGCTGTCGCTGCAGGGAAGCTGGGCCCGGGTCATCGCTCCCGAGCAGCTCGAGCCGGACGAGAACGAGACCCGCTGGTCGGCGAGCGCCATCCACGCCCGGCCGCTGGGGGACAAAGGCTGGTGGTCCACCACCCTCGCCTGGGGCCGGCGGGTCAAGTCGCACGACGAGCTCGACGCCTTCGTCCTCGAAAGCGCGGTCGGGCTCGGGCGCTGGACCTTGTTCGGCCGCGCCGAGCGGGTGGAGACCGACGAGCTCACCCGCGTCGGCGGCCATCACGGGCCGGTCCACGACGTCGCCAAGGCCTCGCTGGGCGCGATGCGCGACTTCCCGGTCGGGGGGAACGTCAAGCTCGGCATCGGCGGGCTGTGGGCGTTCAACTTCGTCCCCCGCGCCCTCGAGCCGTCCTATGCGGGCGATCCGAACGGGGCGATGCTCTTCCTTCGTCTCAAGATAGACTGAGGGGCATGAGCCTCCCCCGCCGCCTGATGCGAATCGTCTTCACCTTCCTCTACGGCCTTCACCTCGCGGTTCGGAAGGCGGCGGGGCGACGCGGCGAAGGCGTCCACGCCGTGCCGCTGACGGAGTCGGGCAAGGTGGTCCTGGTCCTCCTCACCTATGCGCCGCGCTGGCGCCTGCCGGGCGGGGGCCTGAAGCGCGGCGAGGCGCCGGAGGAAGCGATTCTTCGCGAGCTTCGGGAGGAGATCGGCCTCCTTTCCCATGGCGGCATCGAGCGGCTCGACGCCGTCGACCCGGAGCCGGCCGTTCCCGGCGACCGCTCGGCTTTCTTCCTGGTTCGCGACGTGGTCTACCGGCCGCGGCGGAGCCTGGAAGTGGAGTCGGTCGGCGAGTTCGATCCGGACCGGCTGCCGCCCGACACCGCCCGGGGAACCGCCCTGATATTGGAGCAATGGCGGCGCCTTACGGCTCCCGCCGCTCCGCCTGCTGGCGGGTGAGGCAATCCGCCAGGCAGGTGAAGGGCACGGGGCGCTCGAACGAGATCCCGGCGCGACCGTCGCGGCACCACAGGATCCGCCCGGAGACCGGAGGCATTCCGGGCACGATCACGCAAGCTTCGCGGCCGACATAGTCCGGATCGGCCAGCTCGACCTTGATGCCGCCCTCCGAGACGTCCCTGGCGCGCGCGGTGATGCAGGTTTCCCCGAGGCGAAGGACGACGTCCCCGGAAATCTCCAGGCGCGGCGCCCGATAAGGGTGGGTGCGGTCCCGCGCCGCCAGCGTCTTTCGGACATGGTCCCGATTCTCGAACTCGAGGCCGATCAGCTCGCCCGAGGTCCATTCCACCCGGGCGGGGAAATGATGATTCGAATTGAGCTCGAGCACCAGCCCTTCCGCGACCTCCAGCGCCTGCCCAACGCGCAGGATGGCGCCGCTCTCCGCCAGCGCCAATATCTCGACCTGCATTCGCACGCCCTCGCCGAGCAGGGTCCCCAGCCGGAAGAAGAACAGCCCTCGCGGCTCGGCCCAGATCGGCGCCTGGGGACGGATTTCGTCCGTCTGCTCCTCCCCGGTCTCCGGCAACTCCACCGACACGTCCATTCTCGCCTCCGCTGCCAGGCCCGCATTGATGCGGTCGCGGCTGCTCACGGACGATGAACGGGTCAGGCGAACGGCGCGGTAACCATTCTGATCTGGGCTATGGCTTCAGCCGCTTGCGCGCTCCGGCTTGCCCTTGCGCTTGGTCGAGGCGAGCTCCTCGAGCTGCTTCTCGCTCATCGACGAGGCCATCTGCTTCGACGCGCCCTGGAGCTTGCTCTTGGGCGTGTCGCCGCGCTTGGCCGATAAAGCGGCGCCGGCGGCCTTTTGCTGCGCTTTCGATTTGGCAGGCATGCTTTGTCTCCCTAAGGCGATCGCGGCAGGAACGGGCTTCGCTCGGCGGGAGTTCCTTGCCGCTGCCGCCACGACGGAGAGACCAAAGGCATGGACGAGATCGAATGGTGGGAGTTCGACACCGCCAGGGAGATGGCGGCGCAGGCGGCGGGGGACATCGGTTTCGTCATCGAGAGCGCGATCGAGGCCCATAAGGGCGCCCGCCTGGCTCTGCCCGGCGGCTCGGGCGCTGACCTCATCTGCGGCCAGCTCGCCAGATCGAAGGCGATCGACTGGTCGAAGGTGACGATCATGCCGACCGACGACCGGCTGGTCGCCCTCGGCGACGCGCTCAGCAACTATCGCAAGCTGGAAGGCTATTTCGGTGCCAAAGGCGCCAATCTCGTGTCGCTGGTGGACGAAGCGGCGCTCGGCGACCGCCAGGAGGCGGGCCGGCTCGCCGACGCCCGGCTGTCGCTGATCGGCTGGCCGCTCGACCTCGCCTGCCTCGGCATGGGCGAGGACGGTCATACCGCCGGCATCTTCCCCGGCCCCGATCTGGACCGCGCCGTCGCCGGACCGCGCGAGCGCCGCGCCGTCGGAGTCCGCCCCGATCCGATGCCGGCCGACGGGGCGGTCGATCGGGTCACCCTGACGGCCCCCGCCTTGACCTCGGCAAGGGCGATCATGATCGTCATCGCCGGCGCCGGGAAGCGCCGGGTCCTGGAGCAGGCGATCAAGGAAGGTCCGCTCTCCTCCGCTCCGATCGGCCGCGTCCTCGCCGCCGTCGACGCGCCGATCGACATCTTCTGGAGCGCGGAGGGCTAAAGGGAAAAGGCGGAAGATATGGGAAACCGTTCGGGCCGAGCTTGTCGAAGCCCTTTCCTTCCCCTTCCGCCGGGGAGAAACGAAAGCCCCTCCACACGCTCAGGGCGAACGGTTTCAGAGCAAATCCTCTAGATCCAATGCGCCGAGAAGCGCCGCCCGCGCTCCATCCATCCGCGCCCACAATGCGGGATCGAGCAGATCCTCCGGCGCGATCCGCTCCGGCCATTCGGAGTCGACCACGCCGGCGAGCCGGTCGAGCTTCGCCTCGTCGGTCATGAAGCGGGGGTCGACCGCCTCCGGCTCCG
>Ga0196965_1000554_pt1 | contig 20381 bp, 18 predicted proteins | sample S1_20metaG_FD_148668 | JGI IMG/M metagenome (GOLD analysis project Ga0196965, IMG submission 148668) | Soil microbial communities from Anza Borrego desert, Southern California, United States - S1_20 | ecosystem: Environmental > Terrestrial > Soil > Desert | place: USA: California | collected... | reverse complement strand
CGACCGGCGGCGTCGGAGGGGACGACGCCGCCGGGCACGACGACCGGCACCGCCGTGGGGGACGGCGGCGCCGGCCGGACGGGGACGACCGGGGCACCGGGGGGAACGGTGCACCGGTCGGGCCGGGGGACGCCGAGGGGGATCGGCGGCACCGGCTGCCCGAGGACCGGCGCGACCGTGGGGGAACGGGAGCGCCGGTCGAGGGGACGACGGGGCCGGCCGCGGGCAACCGCAGCCGGCCCCGCCGCGTCGTCCGGGCGGGCAGCGCTCCCACTCCCGGGCCGGCACGTCCTCCGTCCTGCGCCGCTCCGGAACACGCGTTACGTTCGCTCGGTGACGCAGTGTGACGAGATGCTCCAGACGGTCCACCCGACCCGCACCCGGGCGGGCGGACGCCGGCTGGACGCGTCCCGCGACGCGGCGATCGCGTCGGCGGTGCTGGAGGTGCTCGGCCGGACCGGTTACGCCGGCCTGACGATGGACGCCGTCGCCCTGGCGGCCGGGGTCGGCAAGGCGACGATCTACCGGCGCTGGTCGAGCAAGGCCGAGCTGCTGCTCAGCGTGATGGACGTCGTGGGCGCTCCGGTGCTGGAGGTCCCCGACACCGGCGGCCTGCGCGGCGACCTGGTCGCCCTGCTGACCGAGGTCGTGGAGCTCTTCGGCGGCCCCGCGGGGCGGGCTCTGCGCAGCCTGCTCGGCGCCGTCATCGACGACCCGGTGCTGCAGGAGGGGTGCCGCCGCCTGCCGCTGGCCAACTGGGACGCGGCCTGGGCGGCCGTGCTGGCCCGGGCGGTCGAGCGCGGCGAGGTCCCCGCGGGCGCGGGGGAGTCGGTCGCGGCGGAGGTCGGTCCCGCGGTGCTCGCACTGCGCTGGCTGGTCACCGGGCGCCCGCTCGACGGCACCGTCGTCACCGAGCTGGTCGACCGGGTGGTGCTGCCGCTGCTGCGCCGCCGGTAGCGCGGGACGTCCGGGACGGGGATGCTCACCTCCTCGTCGGTGTCGGAGGAGGTCCGGGTGAACCTGGAGAAGGTCGTCTTCGGGTTCTTCGTCCTGCTCGCCGCCACGCTGAACTTCGGGTTCTTCCTGGGCGACATGCGCGACGCCGACCTGCACAACCCCTTCGAGCTCTTCGCCGCGGTGGTGGTGAACCTCATCGCCCTGGTGCTGAAGTTCGGCGACCGCACCCAGATCGGCGCCGTGCACCTGGCGACCAGCCTGGTGGCGAGCCTCCAGTTGGTGGGGGCTGCCCTGATGTACGGCTACGCGATCTACGTCTCGTCGGCCGGCATGACCGAGTCGTGGACGGCGAGCGTGGTGTCGCTGTCCGGCGGTGCCCTGCTGGCCAACATCGTCTCCGTGGTGCTCCTGGTCGTGGAGACGGTGTCCTTCCACCGCGGGTGAACGGGAGGCCGCCGTGGGCAACCCCCTGCTGACGTTCTGGGCGCGCCACCACCGGCGCGAGGAGGAGGAGCGGCGGGCCCGTCGCGCCCGGCTGCTGGCGGCCGCCGCGTCGGCCAACCGGGCCTCCGAGACGATCTTCCTGATCCTGCGGCGCATGCGGGCGCCGTTGATCGTGCTGATCGCCATCTTCGCCGTCAGCGTGCTGGGCCTGACCCTGATCCCCGGTCAGGACGACGAGGGCCGGCCCTGGGACATGGGGTTCTTCGACGCGATCTACGTCATGAGCTACACGGCGACGACGATCGGGTTCGGCGAGATCCCGTACCCGTTCACCTACAACCAGCGGATGTGGGTGACCATCTCGATCTACCTCACGGTGGTCGGCTGGGCCTACGCGATCGGCTCGCTGCTCGGCCTGCTGCAGGACCGGGCGTTCCGCTCGGCGCTGGCGCTGCAGCGGTTCACCCGCAAGGTGGCCCGGCTGGCCGAGCCCTTCGTCCTCATCGCGGGATACGGCCGCGCCGGTGAGCTGCTGGGGCACTCGATGGACGCGCTGGGTCGTCGGATCGTCGTCCTGGACCGGAACGACGAGCGGATCGACGGTCTGGAGCTCGAGTCCTACCACGGCGACGTCCCCGGGTTGGCCGCCGACGCCCGGGACCCCGGGCACCTCGGGGTCGCGGGGCTGGACCACCCGTGCTGCGAGGCGGTCGTGGCGCTCACCGACGACGACGAGGCCAACCTCGCCGTCGTCATGACGACCGCGCTGCTCCGTCCCGACCTCCCGGTCATCGCGCGGGCGACCACCCGCGTCATGGCCGACCGCATGCGGGTCTTCGGCTCGCCCAGCGTGGTCAACCCGTTCGACCTGTTCGGCGACCACGTGCAGCTGGCGCTGCGGGCGCCGGCGTCCTACCAGCTGCTGACCTGGCTGGAGAGCGGGCCCGGAGCCGCCCTGCCCCGGCGGGCCTCACCGCCGCGTGGCGGCCGCTGGGTGGTGTGCGGGTACGGCCGGCTCGGCCGTGAGCTGACCGGGGACCTGCGCGCCGAGGGCATCGACGTGACCGTCATCGACCCGAGCCCGCACGACGACGCGGACGACGTCGTCGTGGCCGGCGGCTACGAGCCCGCCGTGCTGGCGGCGGTCGGGCTCGAGGAGGCCGTGGGCTTCGTCGCCGGGACGGACAACGACATCACCAACCTCTCGCTGGTGGAGACCGCTCGCCGGGCCAACCCCACCCTGTTCGTCGCCGCCCGTCAGAACCGGCCGTCGAGCGCGCCGCTGTTCGCCGCGATGGAGCTCGACGCACTCCTCGTCCCGACCGAGGAGGTCGCCCACGAGGTGTACGCGCAGCTCTCGACGCCGCTGCTGTGGCGCTTCCTCCGGGCGATGCCGGCGCTCGGGGACGACTGGGCCGCGGCCCTGGTGGACCGGCTCACCGATCTGTGCGGGCAGCACCTCCAGGCGCTGTGGAAGGTGCGGCTCACCGAGCGGGAGGCCCCGGCGCTGACGCCCTGGCTGGCCGCCGGGGAGGCGCGGCTGGGTGACCTGCTGCGCAACCCGGAGGACCGCGACGAGTGCCTCCACGCGGTGCCGCTGCTCCTGCTGCGCGGCGACGACGCCACGCTGGCGCCGGACCCCGACTTCGTCCTGGCGCCCGGGGACGAGCTGCTCCTCGCCGGCTGGCCGGCCGCCCGCCGGGCGCTGGAGGTCACCCTCATCGTCGACGCGGTCCGCGAGTACGTGGTGACCGGCCGCCGGGTCCCGTCCAGCTGGCTGTGGCGGAAGCTCAGCGGCGCACCCGCGGCGAGTGAGGAGACCCGGCCGACCGCGGCGACGCCGTCCTGACGCACCGGCTCCACGGTCCAGCCGGGCTCCAGGGGTCCAGCCGGACTCCAGAGGTCAGAGCCGGAAGACGTGCCCGGGACTGACGACCTCGGTGATCGCGGTACCGAACGCCGACGACGACTGGGCCACGTCCCCGCTGAGCGGTGGCGCGTCGGAGTTGAGCAGCACCACCAGGCTGGTCTCCTGCTCCGGCAGGTACAGGGTCAGGCTCTGGTACCCGGGCAGCGAGCCGTTGTGTCCGATCCAGCCCTGGACGACGAAGAGACCCAGTCCGTAGCCGACCCCCGGGGCAGCTCCTGCGGGTGCGGCGGTCTCCAGGCGCTGGGCCTGGGTCCCCGGCTCGAGCAGGGTGCCCGTGGCCAGTGCGTGCGCCCACGCGTGCAGGTCGTCGAGGGTGGAGGTCATCGCCCCGGCCGCCCACCCCCAGGAGGGGTTGAAGTCGGTGGCGAGGACCTCGGTGCCGTCGAAGACGGTGTAGCCCTCGGCGTGCGGCTCGGGGAAGCGGGCGTCGGTCGGGAAGACCGTGTCGTCGAGGGCGAGCGGCTCGAACACGTGCTGCTCGAGGTACTCGTGCAGCGGCAGCCCGCTGACCTCCTCGACGACCAGTCCGAGCAGGATCGTGTTGGTGTTGCTGTACTCCCAGCCCGCACCCGGCGGGAAGTTCGCGGGGTGGGCGAAGGAGTAGCCGAGCAGTTCCTGCGGGGTGAAGTCCCGGTACGGGTCGCTCACGAGCGCCTGCAGGAAGGCCTCGTCGGCGCTGTAGTTGAACAAGCCGCTCTGCATCCGTGCCAGCTGGCGCAGCGTGATCCGGTCGCCCTCGGGCACCCCTGCCACGTACTCGCCGATCGGGTCGTCCAGGCCCACCGCGCCGTCGTCGACGAGCTGCAGCAGCGCGGTCACCGTGAAGGTCTTGGTCTCGCTCCCGATGCGGCTGTGGAAGTCGGTGCGCATGGGCGCCCCGGTGGCCTTGTCGGCGACCCCGAAGGCCTCCTCGTACCGGCAGTCCGGCCCCGACACCCCGACGATCGCCCCCGGGACGCCCGTCCGCTCCAGCGTCGCGGTGACCACCTCGTCCAGCCGCGCGGTGACGCTGCTGTCGCACCGGGCGCCGGCGCCCACGTCCGCCGCCGGCTCCGCCCAGGCCGTGCCGCCCAGGGGAGCGAGGACCAGGACGCCGGTGGCGACCCCCGCCGTGAGCGCGTGGCGCCACCGCGGGCGAGGAGCGGGACCGGTTGCTGCGACCATGACGGCCTCCACCCTCGTGGCTCGACTGGCGGCGACCCTGGGGCACGCCCTCCCGGGCGGTCAAGCAGGCCCCGCGGTGGGCACGGTCCACCCCGCGTGTCCCGACGTCCCGTGGCGGGCCGGGTCACGACGCGCTCGGTCCGGAGCCGCCGGACGCCCGGCCACCCGCCCGGCGACGGAGGCCTTACCCGGCGGGCCGGCTGGTGCTTCACTGCAGTGTCAGCGGGCCGGCTCGGCGGCGCGTCCCGGGCGCCGCGCCGGCGACCGGCCCGGGGCCCAGTGCCACGGGCGAGGAGCCGCAGATGCACACCCTGACCGCACCGCTGACACCCCGGACCGGCCCGGCAGCCGAGCCCTGCGTGGCCGGCGACATCGGCCCCGAGCGCCGGGAGATCGAGTTCGAGCCGGTCGCCGACCCGGCCCCGGCCCCGGCCGCGCCGAGCCCGGTGCCCGCACCGGCACCGCCTGCACCGGTGCCCGCACCGGCGTGACCCGCCCGGTCGACCCCGCTGCGGACCCGCCCGCTCTGGTGGCCGGGGAGCTGCGGGGCTACCGCCGCTTCCGCCTGGCAGAGGACGGCCTGCGCCCGCCGGTGCACGTCGCCGCGGGCCCCTGGGGCTGGCCGGTCGAGCAGGCCCGCTGCGCGGTCGACGACGGGCACGTGCCGCCCGCGCGCGGGTGCGGCTGCGGCCTCTACGGCTGGTACCACCCCAGCTACACCGGCCTGGGGACCGGCTGGGGGGACGTGACGGCGGTGGTCGCCGCCCGCGGCCGCGTCGTCCTCGGCGACTCCGGCTTCCGCGCCGCCGCGGCGCGCGTCCAGGCCGTCAGCCTGCCCCGCCGGGCCCGCCTCTCCCCGCGCCGTCGTCGCCGGTACGAGCGGGTGCTGGCCGAGCGGTACCCCGGGGTGCCGGTCTACCGGTCGCGGCGGCCGATGCTGCGCCGGCACCCGCCCGAGGACCTGTCGGCCCTGGGCATCACCGTCCGCCCCAGCACGGCGCCGCGGTACCGCTGGACCGCCCTGGTCGTGTGGCTGGGCGGCGTCCTCGCGCTGTGCTCGGTGGCGGTGGTCCCGCGCCCGGTGCTCGTCGGCATCACCCCGGCCGGCTGGCTCGTCGCGCTCGCCGGCTTCGTCCTGTGGCAGGCCGCTCTCGTCTGGCTGGTGTTCCGGGCCTCGCCGCCGCCGCGTCAGGCGCCGCGGTAGGTGCCCATCGTCCAGAGGTTGCCGTCGGGGTCGCGGACGCCGAACTCGTGGGAGCCGTAGTCGGTGTCGTGCAGCTCCTGCAGCACCTCGACCCCGGCCGTGCCGCGAACGCGCTCCCAGGCGGCGTCGACGGTGGCCGGCTCGGCCGCGACGACGTAGACCCCCTGCGGTCCGAGGGCGCCCCAGTCGCCGGGCTTGCCGCGGCTGCCGAACATGACGCCGCCGCCGTCCGGCCAGCGGGCCTCGGCGTGCGCGACGGTGCCGTCCTCGTCGCGGTAGCAGGCGGTGACGGTGAAGCCGAGCCCCTCGGTGAGGAAGCGGATCCCGGCGTCGACGTCGGTGAACCCGATGCTCGGCCAGACGGTGGGTGCGGGTGTGGTGGTGGTCGGAGGAGTCATGCCGGTGAGGGTGCCGCCTCGGCCGGGGCGCTGTCTTGGACGAACGGGAGCTCCTCGCGCAGCCAGGTCCCGACGCTGCACCCGGCGAGGGCCCGCCACTCCCGGGCCAGGTGCGGCTGGTCGGCGTAGCCGCACCGGACGGCGACCTCGGCCAGCGGTGGACGCCGCGGGTCGAGCAGCAGCCGGCGGGTGGCCTCGAACCGGGCGATCCGGGCGGCCTGCTTGGGCGTCAGCCCGGTGGCGAGCCGGAACCGCTCGCTCAGGTGCCGGCGGCTCCACCCGACGTGCGCGGCCAGGTCCTCGACCCGGCAGCGGCCGGCGCTGCCGTGCACCAGCCGCCAGGCCTCGCGGACCTCGGGCGGTACGGGCGCGACGTCGCCGCAGAGCCGGTCGAGCAGTGCGGCGTCGAGCCGGGCGAACCGCTCCGCCCAGCCGTCGGCGGCCGCCAGGTCGTCGACGAGCCGGTCCGCCCCCCGGCCGAGGACGTCGGCCAGGTCGACGGTGCGCTCGGCGAGCTCGGCGGCGGGCAGCCCGAGGAGGGCGCTCGCGGCCAGTGGGGTGAGGGCGTACTGGAGGCCGTCCTGGGGACGGGTGGCGTCGATCAGCGCGGCCCGGGTGTGCAGGCCGCCGACCACCGCGTGCGCCGCGACCGCGGAACCCGGTCCGCTGACCCGCAGCGGTGCGGCCAGCTCCACGACCAGCGTGAGGTGGCGGGACGGCAGCCCGCGGTGCAGCCCCGTCGGCAGCGCCGGCGCGCGGTAGCCGTGCGCCGCCGCGACGAACGGGCGCAGCGGGGCCGGGACGGCGTGGCGCACGAGGAGCACGGGTGGGCCTCCTCCCGCTCGCCGGCCGGTGGACGGCGCCATGCTGCCGCTCCTCCGGGGAGCCGGGGAGCCCCTCTGCGCGCCGGACCGGGTGCGCCGTGCGGTTCCTGTCACCCGACAGAAACACCGGGCACGCGGAGTTAACCGGAGGCGCCGGATCCGTAACGCAGCGAGAACCCGCCCGGGTGCGCGGCCCCGAAAACTGTCGATCGACAGGAAGTCCTCCGGGACCTGGGACCGCGCACCACGGGAGCCGACGTGACGACGACCACCCACCCCGCCCGTCCGGGGTCACCACCGGGCGCCGGCGCCTCCGGCACCGCGACCACCGCGGGCGCCAAGGCCCACGCCCGCGCCCAGCACGGCCAGGTCGCCGGGATCATGCGGCACGTCCCGCCCGCGACGGCGCCGGACGCTCCCGAGGGGGTCTCCCGCGAGTCGCTGGTGTGGGCCGAGACGGTCGCGCCCGGCGGCTACACCACCGCCGTCCTCGCCCGGGGCACGCGGGTGCGACTCACCGACCCCGTCGGGCACGCCTGCGCACACGTGCTGCTGCACCGGGCCGACGCACCGCACGAGCGGCTCAACGTCGCCGACACGGTCAAGGTGCCGTGGCAGGCCTACCTGGGCGCCGGGCACCCGCTGCTGAGCGGGTTCGGCCGGGTGCTGGCCACCGTCGTGGCCGACACCTCCGGGCGCCACGACGCGCTGACCGGCACCACGACCCGGGAGGGCAACCAGGCCCGCTACGGCGGGTCCGCGCCGGAGTCCGCCGCCCCCGCCGGTCGGGAGCTGCTCACCCTCGGGGCGCTCAAGCACGGTCTCGGCGTCCGGGACCTGCCGCCGTCGATCTCCTTCTTCCAGGGCGTGCGGGTCGACCCGGACGGCGCCTTCGAGTGGCTGGGCTCCGCCGGCCCCGGCGCATCGGTCGACCTGCTGCTGCACGTCGACGCGATCGTGCTGCTGGCCGACACCGCACACCCCCTGGACCCGCGACCGGGGTTCACCTGCTCGGCGCTGGAGGTCCGGGCCTGGCCCGCCGCCCACGAACTCGGACCGCTCGCCGCGGGGGAGCTCGTCGGCCCGCTCGGACCGGAGCACCTGCAGGCCATCGCCAACACCGACGCCGACCTGAAGGCCAGGGGAGTGCTGTGACCGCCACCGTGGAGACCGCCGAGGACCGGGTCCCCGGGGCAACCATCGCTCTCGTCCCGGGCGCGGTCGTGCTCGACGAGCACGTCCCGGCCCGGGCTCCGTGGTCGGCGGTGGTCGCCGCCGGCGACGTGCTGACCATCGTCGACCTCGCGGGCAACCAGGCCGTCGACTGCCTGCTCTACTCCGCCGCCGACACCGCCGTCCGGTACTCCGCCCCGGAGACGATCCGCCGGCAGGGCCGCATCCGGCTCACCACCGGCTCGGTGCTGCGCGCCGACACCGGAGAGGCCCTGATGACCGTCGTCGCCGACGAGGTCGGGGTGCACGACACCCTGGGTGGCGCCTGCTCCAAGGAGTCGAACACGCTGCGCTACGGCCAGCACACCCGTGCCCAGCACGGCTGCATGGAGAACTTCCTCCTCGAGGGCGCCCGGCACGGGCTGTCCGCGCGGGACCTCGCGTCCAACATCAACTGGTTCATGAACGTCCCGGTCGACCCCGACGGCGCGCTGGGCATCGTCGACGGGCTCTCCGCACCGGGCAAGCGGGTCGCGGTGCGCGCCGAGGTCGACACCCTCGTGCTGGTCTCCAACTGCCCGCAGGTCAACAACCCGTGCAACGCCTTCGACCCCACGCCCGTGCGGATGGTCGTGACGCGGCCGGGAGGTGCGGCATGAGCTTCGACACCCTGCTGGTCGCCAACCGCGGCGAGATCGCCGTCCGGGTCATCCGCTCCGCGCGGGGCCTGGGCCTGAAGACCGTCGCGGTCTTCTCCGACGCCGACCGCGGCGCCCCGCACGTGCACCTGGCCGACGACGCCGTCCGCATCGGCCCGGCCGCCCCGCAGCAGAGCTACCTGCGCGCCGAGGCCGTCCTCGACGCCGCCGAGCGCACCGGCGCAGGCGCGATCCACCCCGGCTACGGGTTCCTCTCCGAGGACGCCGGCTTCGCCGCTGCCGTCGAGGCGGCCGGGCTGGTCTTCGTGGGGCCGACGCCCGAGCAGCTGCGGGTGTTCGGCACCAAGCACACCGCCCGGGCCGCGGCCCAGGCCGCCGGCGTGCCGATCTTCCCCGGGACCGGCCTGCTGTCCGACGCCACGGCGGCGCTGGCCGCCGCCGAGGAGATCGGCTACCCGCTGATGCTCAAGGCCACCGGTGGCGGTGGCGGGATCGGCATGCAGGTCTGCCGGGACGCCGGGGAGCTGCGCGCCGCCTACGAGCGGGTCACCCGGCAGGCCCAGCGCAGCTTCGGGGCCACCGGCGTCTTCGCCGAGCGCTACGTGGAGCAGGCGCGGCACGTCGAGGTGCAGGTCTTCGGGGACGGCGCCGGGCGCGTGCTCTCCCTCGGCGACCGCGACTGCTCCCTGCAGCGCCGCAACCAGAAGGTCGTCGAGGAGGCGCCGGCGCCGGGCCTGCCCCCGGAGCTCCGCGAGCGGCTGCAGGAGTCCTCCCGCGCCCTGGCCGCCTCGGTCGGCTACCGCTCGGCCGGCACCGTCGAGTTCGTCTACGACCCGCGCCGGCGGGAGGCGTCCTTCCTCGAGGTCAACGCCCGGCTGCAGGTGGAGCACCCGGTGACCGAGGCAGTCACCGGGATCGACCTGGTGGCCTGGATGCTGCGGCTGGCGCAGGGGGACACGACCGTCCTCGACGCCCACCTGGAGCCGGGGCGGGCCACCGGCGCGGTGCCGGTCCGCGGGCACGCGGTGGAGGCGCGGGTGTACGCCGAGGACCCGGCCCGGGACTTCCAGCCCAGCGCCGGCGTGCTCACCTCCGTCGAGCTGCCCGAGGGCGACGGCGTGCGCGTCGACGCGTGGGTGGAGAGCGGCACCGAGGTGTCGACGGCCTACGACCCGCTGCTGGCCAAGGTCATCGCCTCCGGCGCGGACCGCGACGAGGCCCTGGACCGGCTCGCCACCGCTCTCGCCGGCACGTCGGTGCACGGCATCGAGGTCAACCTCGGCCTGCTCGCCGCGGTCCCGGACCGGTTCGACGTCCGGGCGGCCGCGCACAGCACCGCGACGCTGGCCGACGTCGGTGACCCGCGGCCGCGGATCACCGTGGACCGGCCCGGCCTGATGACCACCGTGCAGGACGCGCCCGGCCGGGTGGGGCTGTGGCAGGTCGGCGTCCCCCCGAGCGGCCCGATGGACGACCTGTCGTTCCGGCTCGGCAACCGGGCCCTCGGCAACCCCGAGGGGGTGCCCGGCCTGGAGTGCACCGCCACCGGGCCGGCGCTGCGCTTCACCCACCCGACGACGGTGTGCGTGACCGGGGCCGAGGTCGCCGTGACCGTGGACGGCGTCCGGGTGCCGATGTGGGAGCCGGTGCGGGTGCCGGCCGGCGGGCTGCTGGACGTGGGCGCCGCCGAGGGCACCGGGCTGCGCAGCTACGTCCTCTTCGCCGGCGGCCTGGACGTGCCCACCTACCTGGGCAGCGCCGCCACCTTCACCCTCGGCCAGTTCGGCGGGCACGGCGGCCGTGCACTCCGACCCGGTGACGTGCTGCGGACCGTGCCCGCGGCCGAGCCGGGCGCCGCTGCTCCGGTGCCCGCGGAACTGCGCCCGGCGATCCCGACCGACTGGCAGCTCGCGGTCACCGAGGGGCCGCACGCGGCGCCGGAGTTCTTCACCCGCGAGGACGTCGCCACCCTCTACGCCAGCGCCTACACCGTGCACTTCAACTCCGCCCGCACCGGCGTGCGGCTGGAGGGGCCGCAGCCGACCTGGGCCCGGCCCGACGGCGGCGAGGCGGGGCTGCACCCCTCCAACATCCACGACAACGCCTACTCGGTCGGCGCGCTGGACTTCACCGGGGACACCCCGATCCTGCTCGGCCCCGACGGACCCAGCCTGGGCGGCTTCGTCTGCCCGGTGACGGTGGTCGCCGCCGACCGCTGGAAGCTCGGGCAGCTGCGCCCCGGCGACACGGTCCGCTTCGTCCCGGTCCGTGCCGCGGACGCGCCGTCCCGGGCGGACCTCTCCCCGGCACGGCGGGCCGCCTCCCCGCTCGTGCGCAGCACCGGCGGGGACGGCGACGACGGCGTGCTCGCCCGCCGCCCCGCGGGAGACGGCGCCCCGTCGGTGACCTACCGGCGCAGCGGCGACGACAACGTCCTGGTCGAGTACGGCGAGATCGTGCTGGACCTCGCACTGCGCGCCCGGGTGCACGCGCTGCACACCCGCCTGGCGGACCTGCAGCGGGCTGGGGAGGTCGCCGGGATCGTCGACCTGACCCCGGGCATCCGCTCGCTGCAGGTGCACGTCGACCCCGACGTCCTGCCGACGTCCCGGCTGATGGGCCTGCTCGCCGAGGTGGAGCGGGAGCTGCCCGCGACCTCCGAGCTCGTCGTGCCCAGCCGCTCGGTCCGGCTGCCGCTCTCCTGGGACGACCCGGCGACCCGCGAGGCCATCGCGCGGTACACCTCCGGCGTCCGGGACGACGCCCCCTGGTGCCCCTCGAACATCGAGTTCATCCGCCGGGTCAACGGGCTGGGCAGCACCGACGACGTGATGGCGACGGTCTTCTCGGCCGAGTACCTCACGCTCGGCCTGGGCGACGTGTACCTGGGCGCCCCGGTGGCCACCCCGCTCGACCCGCGGCACCGGCTGGTCACCACCAAGTACAACCCGGCGCGCACCTGGACCGCGGAGAACTCGGTGGGCATCGGCGGGGCCTACCTGTGCATCTACGGCATGGAGGGCCCCGGCGGTTACCAGTTCGTGGGCCGCACCACCCAGGTGTGGAGCCGGTACCGGCAGACCGCGCCGTTCGAGCCGGGCAGCCCGTGGCTGCTGCGCTTCTTCGACCGGATCTCCTGGTACCCGGTTGCGCCCGAGGAGCTGCTCGACCTGCGTGCCGACCTCGCTGCCGGCCGCGGCTCGGTGGACATCACCGACGGCACCTTCTCCCTCGCCGAGCACGAGCGGTTCCTGGCGGACGACGCCGACTCCATCGCCGCGTTCCGCACCCGGCAGACGGCCGCGTTCGACGCCGAGCGGGCGGCCTGGGCCACGGCCGGGGAGTTCGACCGGGCCAGGCGGGCCGAGACCCGCGCGGCCGCCGAGCCGGCCGGGGAGCTCGTCCTCCCCGAGGGCGCCCACCGCATCGACGCGCCGTTCGTCTCCAACGTCTGGCGGGTCGACGTCGCCGTGGGCGACACGGTCACCGCAGGCCGGCCACTGCTCGCGCTGGAGGCCATGAAGATGGAGACGGTCGTGACCGCACCCTCCGACGGGGTGGTGACCCACGTGCTCGTCGGCGCCGGGACCCAGGTCGCCGCCGGCACCACGCTGGTCGTGGTGGCGCCGGAGGCGACGGGGTCCGTGCCGGCCGAGGCCGCGGCGTGAGCGCCGTCGAGCGGGTCCGCGCGGCGCTCGGCGCCATCGCCGAGGTCGACCGCCCGGAGATCTGGATCCACCTGCGGCCCGAGGCCGACCTGCTGGCCGAGGCGGCCGCGGTGGACGCGGCCGTCGCCGGCGGGGCCGCGCTGCCGCTGGCGGGGCTGGTCGCCGCGGTGAAGAACAACGTCGACGTGGCCGGTCTCCCCACGACCGCCGGCTGCCCGTCCTTCGCCGACGGGCCGGCGCCGGCGGACGCCCCGGTGGTGGAGCGGCTGCGCCGGGCCGGGGCGGTCGTGGTGGGCGCCACCAACCTCGACCAGTTCGCCACCGGTCTGGTCGGCACCCGCAGCCCGTACGGCGCCGTCCGCGACGCCCGCCGGCCGGACCGGATCTCCGGCGGCTCGAGCTCCGGCTCCGCCGTGGCGGTCGCCCTCGGCCTGGTGGACCTCGGCGTGGGCACCGACACCGCCGGCTCCGGCCGGGTGCCGGCCGCGCTGCAGGGCCTGGTGGGCATCAAGCCGACCGTGGGCGTCGTCCCGACCGAGGGCGTCGTCCCGGCCTGCCGCTCCTACGACTGCGTGACCGTCTTCGCGCGCGACCTCGACACCGCGGACGCGGCGATGGCCGTGATGGCCGGCGGTGCCCGCCCCTGGCCGGCGGCCACCCCACTGGCCGCCCGGCCAGGGGCGCGGGTCGCCGTCCCGCGCGAGCTGCCGGCCCTCTCCCCGGCCCGGCGCGAGGCGTTCGGGGCCGCAGCCGAGCGGCTCGCCGCGCAGGGCGCGACCGTCGAGGCGATCGACCTGGCCCCGTTCCTGGAGGCGGCCCGGCTGCTCTACGACGGAGGGCTGGTCGCCGAGCGGCACGCCGCGGTGGGCGGGTTCGTGGACCGGCACCGGGACGAGGTCGACCCCACCGTGGGGGCGATCATCGCCGCGGCCGGGACGGTGCCGGCCGCCCGGCTGCTGGCCGACCGGGAGCGGCTGGCCGAGCTGGCCGCCGTCGCCATGGCGGAGCTGGCCGGGTTCGACGCGCTGCTGCTGCCCACCACGACCGACCACCCGACGCTCGCCGAGGTGGCCGCGGACCCGGTGGGGGTCAACTCCCGCCTGGGCACCTACACCAACTCCTGCAACCTCCTGGACATGTGCGCGGTCGCCGTGCCCTCGGGCACGGTCCGCGACGAGGACGGCGCGGACCTCGAGTTCGGCGTCTCCGTGCTGGCGCGCGCCGGCGCGGACGCCGTCGCCCTCGACCTGGCCCGGCTGGTGCAGCTGCCGACCGCGCCGGTCGCTCGCGCGGGTGCGGCCGCGGTCGGCGCGGCCGCTGACCTGCCCTGGCCGGCTCGCGCTGGTGCGGACGCGACCCGGCTGTTCGTGGTGGGCGCGCACCTCCGCGGCCAGCCGCTGGACGGCGAGCTCGACGAGCGCGGCGCCCGCTGGCTCGGCCCGGCCGCCACGGCGCCGGCCTACCGGCTGGCCCGGCTGGACACCGTGCCGGCGAAACCCGGCCTGGCCCGGGTCGGCCGGGGGGCCGGGGTGTCCATCGGCGGTCAGCTGTGGCTGGTGCCCACTGCGGCGCTGGGGGACTTCCTGGCGCACCTGCCGGCACCGATGTCGCTGGGCCGGGTCCAGCTCGCCGACGGGTCGGAGGCCGTCGGGTTCGGCTGCAGCCTCGAGGCCTGGCGGGGCGGCGTCGACATCAGCGAGCACGGCGACTGGCCGACCGCCCAGCGGGCGTCGCTGGTGGACGCATGACCGGCCGCACCCTCACCGGCGTCGACCGGGCGGCGGTCGTCGACCGGGTGTGGCGGCGGGAGGGGATCTGGGCGCCCGGCTCGCCACCGGACACCACCCCCGCCGCCTCCTGGCTCCAGCTGGGCAGCTGGTACTGCGACCTGCGGCGGCCCGCCGGCCTGCCCGCGACCGGCGGGTCGCTCCCCGGGCCGACCCGGGAGCAGCTGCTGGCGCTCGCGGAGCAGGAGGCCTTCGCCGGCCGGCTCCGGCAGGACGGCGACGTCTGGACCTGGACCCGGGTGGTCGACCTGCACCCGCCCGCCCCGCTGCCGGACGCCGGCCGGCTGGCCCTCGACGGCGACGTGCTCGTCGAGACCGGGGTCGGCCGGGAGTACGTCGAGCGCTGGGCCGACGACACCCCGGAGGCGCGCGCGCCCCGGCAGGAGCTGGAGCTGCGCGGCGAGGACGGCCGCGCCGGCCTGCTGCTGCGGCTGGGCGACCGCTTCGGCTACGTCCGCGACCGGGCGGCGCCGCTGCCGCCGGGGACCGCGCTGCGGGACCTGGTGGCCGACAGCGACCTCGCGACCGCCCGGCAGCTGCTGGACCTGGAGGTCTCCCTGGGCGTCGTGGCCGACGGCGACTGGCGGATCACCTCCTCGACCCTGCCCGCCCGCGTCGGCTGCCGCCTGCAGCCGCAGCGCGCGGGCGGCACCTCCCTGACCGTCACGGACCTGAGCGCGGACGGCCGCCCGGTGCGACGCCACTGGCTGACCGACCCCACCCACCCCTGAGAGGAGCACTCCCGTGCCCGAGGCATTCACCGAGGTCCCCGTCCTGGACATCGCCGCCCTGCGCGACGAGGGCGGTCCCGGCTACGCCGACGCGGTCCGCGAGCTGGGCGACGCCGCCCGCTCCGTCGGCTTCGCGCAGCTGGTCGGCCACGGCATCGACCCATCGCTCTTCGACGGGCTGCTGGACGCCACGAAGCGGTTCTTCGCGCTGCCGCTCGAGGAGAAGATGCGCGTCCACATCGCCCGCTCCACCAACCACCGCGGGTACGTACCGATCGGCGAGGAGGTGTTCGCCGGGGCGACGCCGGACCTCAAGGAGGCCTTCGACCTCTCGATCGACCTGCCCGCCGACGACCCCCGCTACCTGGCCGGCAACCCGCTGCTGGGCCCGAACCAGTGGCCCGACCTGCCCGGCTTCCGCGAGGCGGTGACCGCCTACTACGACGCGGTCTTCGCGCTGTCGCGCACCGTGCTGCGCGCCTTCGCCGTGGCGCTGGGGGAGGCTCCGGACCGCTTCGACCGGCACGTCACCACGCCGCCGTCGCAGCTGCGGCTCATCCACTACCCGTACGACGCCTCGGCCGCCGACCGGCCGGGCATCGGCGCGCACACCGACTACGAGTGCTTCACCATGCTGCGGCCCACCGCGGCCGGGCTGCAGGTCATGAACTCGAGCGGGACCTGGCTCGACGTCCCGCTCGTCGAGGACGCCTTCGTGCTCAACACCGGTGACCTGCTGGAGACCTGGACCAACGGCGCGTTCGTCGCGACGACCCACCGGGTGCGGAAGGTCTCCGAGGAGCGGTACTCGTTCCCGCTGTTCTTCAACGTCGACTACGACACCCCGGTCGCCCCCCTGGACGGCTTCGTCCGGCAGGGGCAGCCCCCGATGGAGCCGCTGGTCGCCGGCGAGCACCTGTTCGCGCAGACCGCGCAGAGCTTCCGCTACCTGAGGGAGCGGCTCGCTGCCGGCGCCATCAGCCTGCCCGACGGCGCGCGGCCGCTGTCCTCCTTCGGCCAGGAGGCGCGTCAGCCCGTCTGACCGGTCCTCCCTCCCCGGCAACGGCGCCGGGACTCCGCACCGCCCCCCGACCCTCCTCCCGTCCTGGAGTCCCGCCATGCTCGTTGCCGGTGTCGGCCTGTGCATGCTCGTCCTCACGGCCAGCGGCCTCGTCTCCGCCCGGAGAGTCCGCGGCGACACGACCAACTACCTGGTGGCCGGCCGCAGCCTGTCCGCCGGGCTGGTGGGCGCCGTGCTCGTGTCCCAGGCCGTCGACTCGAACGCCACCCTCGGCAACGCCGACCTGGCCGCGTCGTTCGGGTTCTGGGCCGGCGCGGCCCTGCCGATCGGGCTGGCCCTGTGCCTGCTCCTCATGGGGCTGTTCTTCGCGCGGCGGATGCACCAGGCCGACGTCGTCACGCTGCCGGAGTACTTCCGCGAGCGGTTCGGCCGCGGCGTGGAGCTGTCCGCGTCGGTCCTCACCGTCGGCAGCTTCGCGATGCTGCTGGCCGGCAACCTGGTCGCGCTCGGCTTCCTGCTCGAGCGGTTCCTCGGCGTCAGCTACACCGTCGGCATCCTGCTGACCGTCCCGCTCGCTCTGCTGTACACGATCACCGGCGGGATGTTCGCCAGCGTCTACACGGGCGTCGCCCAGGTCGCCATCAACGTCGTCGGCGTCGTCGCGCTGGTGGTCTGGATGGCCAGCACGCACGGGTTCGCCGCTCCCGAGGGGCTCGGCGCAGGCCACCTGGAGCAGCTGACCTCCGCCGACTCCGGCGCGGTGGTCAACTGGGCGACGATCATCGCGCTCGGCCTGGGCAACCTCGTGGCGATCGACCTCATGCAGCGGGTGTTCTCCTCGCGCAGCCCCGGGACGGCGCAGCGGGCCTGCTTCTCCGCCGCGACCGGCATCCTGCTGTTCTGCCTGCCGCTGTCGTTCGTCGCGGTCGCCGCCGTGGGCGTCGTCGGGGACGCCGCCGCGAACGGGCCGATCCTCTACACGCTGCTCGGCGACCACGCCCCGGTCTGGCTCGCCGTCATCGTCATCTCCGGGCTGCTGGCGGCCACGGTGACGACGGTCAGCGGGGTCCTGCTGAGCACCGCCTCGGTCCTGGTGCGCAACGTCCTCCGGGTCGACGCGGACGCCCCCGTGATGACGCCGCGCATCCTGCGGGCCACCCGGCTGGCGACCCTGCCGATGGCCGCGCTGGCCGCGCTGGTGGCCCTGCGGGTGCCGCAGACCGGCATCCTGCTGACCCTCGCCTTCGACCTGCTGCTGGCCAGCCTCGTGGTGCCCTTCGTCCTGGGGCTGTACTGGCGGCGGGGCGGGACTGCCGCGGCCGTCGCGGCCATCGTGGTGGGCGTCGGGGTCCGCCTGGTGTCCTTCGTGCTCACGCCGACGATCTACGGCGTGGAGAACACGCTGCTGTACATCCCCAACGACGTGGTCACCTCGGCCGTGGACGGCTGGTCCACGTTCGCGGCCGGTGCGGCGTCGCTCGTGGCCTACGTGGCGGTCGCGGCGGTCAGCCGGCGCCGCACCCCCGCCGCCGAGCCGGCCGTGCTGCCGGTGCCGGTCGTGGCCGACCTCGCGGCCACCCGCTGAGGCCGGTGGTCGGGACGGCGGTGCGCACGGCCGGGGCCCCGGCGGCCCTGGCTGGCACGATCGGGCCCGTGCGCACCGCCGGCCGCCCCCGGCTCGAGGACCGCAGGCGTCCCGGGGACACCGCCCGCGAGGAGGTGCTGGACGCCGCGGGGGAGCTGTTCACCACGCGGGGCTACGCGGCCACCTCGACCCGCCGGATCGCCGAGGCCGTGGGCATCCGGCAGGCCTCGCTCTACCACTACTTCCGCACCAAGGACGACATCCTGGAGGTGCTGCTCAGCGGCACGGTGACCCGCCCGCTCACCGCCTGCGACCGGCTCTCCCGGCTGGCCCTCCGGCCCGAGGTCCGGCTGCACGCGCTGACCCTGCTGGACTCCGGGCAGCTGTGGGACGGCCCGTGGAACCTGGGGATCCTGTACCTGCTGCCGGAGGTGCGGACCGAGCGCTTCGCGCGCTTCCACCGCCGGCGCGACGACCTCCGCACGCGCTACCGGGAGCTCTCCCGGGCGGTGGTGGCGGACCTGCTCCCGTCGGGGAGCGACGTCCTCGCCGCGGACCCGGACGACGACGTCGTCTTCCGGCTGACCGAGACCCTGCCCAACCTGCGCGCCGACGGCCTCGGTTCGCCGGACCAGCCGATGCGGACCGCGGACCTGGCCCTGCACGCGCTGGGCTGGCGCGGCGACTGGACCCGGCTGCGGTCCGCGTCCCGGACCGCGGTGGCCGACGTCGCCGCGCCCCGGGCGGAGCGGTCGGGCGACCGCGGGCAGTGAGCGCGGGCCGGGAGCAGCTCGGGCGGTGCGGGGTGGCCGCGGCGCTCAGGGAGCCGGGGGAGTCGGGGAGCCGATCCGGCTGCGGAGTGCCATGAGCAGGGCCGGCCACCCCAGTGCCAGGCCCGCGCCGAGCAGGGCCCCGGTGACGGTGTCGCTGAGCCAGTGCGCCCGCAGGTAGACCCGCGAGAGCGCCATGAGGCCGGCGAACACGACCGCCCGCACCTCCCAGCGCCACCGGCTCGGCCCCGGCCGGGCGAGGACCAGGACGAGACCGACCGCGGTCACGGCACCGGCGATGGCGTGTCCCGACGGGTATGCCGCGGCCGAGGTCTCGATCAGGCTGCCGGGCGGGCGGTCCCGGCCGTAGGCCGCCTTGACCGGCCCGATCAGCAGCTCGCTGCTGAGCACGGCCAGCGCGAAGGCGGCCAGCCGCAGCCAGTGCCGCCGCCAGGCCAGCAGGGCCATCGCGGCCGCTCGCAGCGGCCAGTTCACGGCGCCGCTGCCGAGCCAGGACAGCGCGACGGCGACCGCCGTCGTCGGGGCGTTGCGGACCTCGCCGGCGACGTCCCACACCGCGTCGTCCACCGCCTGCACGACCGGTCGCGTGACCGGCAGGGCCACCAGCAGGCCGAGGACCACCGCACCGGCGAGCAGGGTGCCGCTGACCAGCAGGGCGCGCCGCGAGTCCACCAGCATCAGGCGGGCCGCCCCACGTCACACCGTCTCCGGGACCAGGTCCGTGCGCGGCGCGGAGTTCGGGGTGCGTCGCCACGACCTGTTCCGCCGCCAGAACACGTAGCTGCCCAGGCCGAGCGGGATGGGCAGGACGTAGGTCAGGGCGCGGTAGACCAGGACCGCCGCGGCGACCGAGGCCCGGGCGCCGCCGGCCGCGGACAGCCCGGTGATCAGGGCCAGCTCCACCACGCCGAGCCCGCCCGGGGTGAACGGGACGGCGGTCAGCAGCCGGGCGAAGGCGAAGACGGCCAGCGCCTCGGCCCAGCCGACCTGGCTCCCGCTCACCCCGAGGAATCGCAGGGCGAGCAGGAGGACGAGGAACAGCGAGAGGTGGCTGACGACGGTGGCCAGCGTGATCCCGGGCCAGCGGGCGTGCAGCAGCAGCGCCGTCCGGTCGCGGAACCTGCTGGTGGCCCGTTCCCAGCCGTGCACCGGCGGGCGGTGCAGGAGCCGCAGCACCGCCGAGGCGGCCCGGCCGGCGACCGTTCCGATCCGGGCGGCGGTCTCCCGGCTGCGCAGCAGCAGGCCGAGGACCACGACGGCGCCGGCCAGCCCCGCCACGCCGGCCAGACCGGCGGCCAGTCGGCCGGTGGTCGGCGGGGCGGAGAAGGCCAGCAGGGTCAGCGCGAGCACCGGCGTCCCGAGCTTGACGAAGTTGTTCCACAGCCCCGAGACGAGCAGGGACACCGACGTGCGGGACCGCGAGAAGCCCCACGAGGAGTTCATCGCGTAGGTCAGCCCCAGCGCGAGGCCCGCTCCGCCGACCACGGTGTTGGAGACCGCCGTCGTGGTCAGGCTGGACACCGTCGCCTGCCGCAGGGTCAGCCCCGGCATCGTCGCGACCAGCACGAACTGGTAGGTGGCGAGGTTCCAGCCGGCGGCCAGCAGGAGGACGACGACCTCCACGGCCGTCATGCCCCGGACCGAGGCCCAGACGTCGGACAGGCTGGTGAACTGCGGCAGGAACCAGGCGAGGACGGCGACGACGAGGGCGACCGACAGCAGGGACCCCAGCGACCGGCGCCACCGGAGCCCGCGGGGTGGGTGCCCGGCGACCGGTCCGACGGCGGTCACGGCTCCACCGCCGGGGCGTCGAGGTGCAGCCGGCCGCCGCTGTCCTCGTGCACCTGCGCCTCGACGTCCGCGCGGCGCACCACGTCGATGCTCTCGGTGGCCACCGCCAGCGGCTCGGCGCGGTAGTCGCCGGAGAGCCGGAACGACATCGCGAGGCACCCGCCGTCGAACACGTAGAACCGCGTGCCGATGTACTGGGGACGGACCTGGGTCACCTGCTCCAGTCGGCGCAGGCCCTCCCGGTCACTCGGGAT
>Ga0196965_1000553_pt1 | contig 20459 bp, 20 predicted proteins | sample S1_20metaG_FD_148668 | JGI IMG/M metagenome (GOLD analysis project Ga0196965, IMG submission 148668) | Soil microbial communities from Anza Borrego desert, Southern California, United States - S1_20 | ecosystem: Environmental > Terrestrial > Soil > Desert | place: USA: California | collected... | reverse complement strand
GCAACGCGCAGGAGTGGGCATTGATCAAAAGTAAGGCAGACTCGCTCTATGAGGCTCGTGTCTACAGGTCGGCAGCTGAAGTTTATGTCCGGATGGCGAATCTGCCCGGCATTCAACCGCGTGCCATTTTTCAGTCGTACGTTCTGGCGGCACGCTCGTGGGTAAACGCCAGCATGCCCGACAGTGCACTCGCGACCCTTGGCAAAATCGATTATTCGACACTTTCATATAATGATGTGATGCACGTTGCAACCACGCAGGATTTTTTACCCCTGATGAAAGAACGGAGATGGAACGCTGTCATGAGTCAGATGTTTATGGCGGCCACGCGTGAGTCGCGCGGTGCGGTTGATGATAGTTACGAGCAGGAGGAGATCATTTATGGAAGAAAAGACGGGATGGCGCTTACGATGCTTCGGCTGACTCCAGCAAAGGCTGCAAGGATCGACAAAGCGATCATTCAAATTCGCAGTGGGGGATGGGGATCGAATTTTTACATGACGAAGGTGTCAGATGCAATGCCCTTTATTAGGAAGGGTTATACCGTATTTATTGTTTTCCATGGTTCTGAGCCCTTGTATTCGGTTGCAGATGCGATGGGCGACGTGCAAAGAGCCGTGCGATTTATCAGATATCATGCGTCGTCTTACCAGATCAATCCTGAGAAAATCGGTGCAATGGGCACTTCTGCAGGTGCGCATCTGGCATTGATGTGTGGAGTCTCCGATTCATTGAGAGTGCGGTACTCTGCTGATCCTGTCGACCAGATGAGTTCGAAAGTGAAGGCTGTGGTTTCGTATTTCCCAGTGAGTAATTTTTTCAATTGGGATGAAAGCGGGAACCCTGCGGATTCGGCATTTCTCTTCAAAAACATTTTGACACGCGTGCTGTCGTTTCGCCAGTGGGACGCGCAACAACGAAAGTTTGAATACCTATCGAAGGAAGATCAGCACAAAGCAATGCTAAGGGATATCTCGCCGATAACCCATGTTTCTGCAGACGATGCAGCCATCTTAATTTTTCATGGCAACAAAGATGAACTCGTTCCGGTAGGGCAGTCCATTTCACTAAAACAAAAACTGGAGGCGGCTCATGTTCCTGTTTCATTACACATCCGTGATGGAGCGGGACACGGCTGGACATCGGATGAAGAAGAATCAGATTTTGTGATGCGCTGGTTTGAAACCTGGCTGCGTTAACTTTCAGTGGTAATATGGTTATCAGATCCGAAGTACTTTTGGCGCAAGAACATATAAATAGATTATTATGACCGCCGATAACTGTTAGGATGCTTACAGGTTGACCAATATTCCAGAATCATCCTTATCTTATTAGAAGAGTCCTGATAGTTATCACCTTTTAAAAAGAAGCCTTGCACGCCAAGGTTATATGCTTCAGTAAGCTGCTGCGGTGATGTTGCTGTCGAAAAAAAGACAAACGGTATACTTTTCTGTTTCAGATACGGATTATTGTAAATCGTTCGAAGGATATCAATACCGGAAAGTTTCGGCATGTTAATGTCGCAAAGAATGATCAATGGATGCTCACTGGTTGTATGAAGATAATGGAGTAAATCATCTCCCTGATTGAATGGACGGAAAAGATTCGTCATTCCCAGTTCGGCAAGAATTTCGACCATGAATTCCTTATCATCGTCGTCATCATCAACGAAAACTATCGGATCGGAAATGTTCATCTTAGATTCAACCTTTATGAACCTGTATTAAAAAATCCGGCCAAGCGACCTTCCCTGCTACGACGCGTGCCGTATTGCCGTTGTTTCGTATAAGATGATACAGCCCGATAGTCTGTGGTAATGTCTGGCTAACGAGCAAGCGCCGTCATTTTTCTGAAATGTTATCGCGCCCAATGATCACTCCATAAATATTGTCGTCATCCTCCTTCTCTTCCCAATCCAGCAAATGATGAGGATCGATACCCGCCAGGACCGGCTTTTCCGAAACAGTAACCATAATCGTTTGTTCACCTGCGTGAACGCGGTGCATCTTCAGATATAACGGTGCAGCTAATTCGTCTTGACCTGGTTTAGACTCAGCAAATACGCCAATAGGAATCCATTCGTCCAGCGGACGCTCGGTCTCTACGCCGGCACTATCGTACACGATCTTTTTTGCTTTAACATTCAGTGTTACTTGCCATTGGTCATTCCCGGTCTTTATTGCTTTTACCCTGGTGGTCTCAAACATCCAAAGGGTGTTGACCTCGAAGAAATCATGTAGCATGTTCTGCAACGAGTCTGGCGTCACCGCTTTCAGTTCATGATAGAGGTCAAGGGTGGTAACAGCGGGGGCACCGGGCATGTCACTCTTCTGGTTCAAAGTACGAATAGCGCTGTTGACGCGGTCGGCACCTGCATATTTGCTTAACGCGTACATCGCCAACGGTCCTCGTTTATAGGCAAGGTATGGATCAAGCGCACGCAGCAAAGGCTCCCCACGTCTTATAGGCTGGTGAGGATATGGCTGTCGCATGAACGACATGAGACGCCGTGTTTGTTCTGCGCTACGTGTTGCCTGCATCAGCATGATACCGTAGTGCCACGCTAATCCTTCGCTTAGAAACGGGAGACCTTCGACAAATGCGTATGGCAGCGTCCATTGATGTCCCATCTCATGGCCCATGATTGCATAGGGGAGATCTAGCTCGTGGTCATCTTTTGGAAGCCAGTGCGCGTATCCCTGCCCATAGTAAATCATACTTGCATAGGCGTGCATGCCCGTACCTGGAGCATCGGGATGCTCGACAACAGTGAGATGGTTGTATGGGTAGTTCCCGAACTGCTCGCTGTAATATTCAAGCGATGAAGTAATGCCACGCATCATGTGTTCTAGATGTGCAGTGTGTTCCGGATGATGATAGATCCGAACAAAGACCGGATTACCACGCGAAGAATCGACGCTCACTGCTTTCGATGGAAGGAATTCTTTTTCATACACATTATATTTCGCGGAAAAGAATGACCACTCGCTGCCGATTGCACCGCTGCTGGCATAGTGGAAATAGCGTCGTCCTTTGTCCGTCCACGTCCGGCGCAGTGCTCCAGGCGCTACGGCAACTTCATCAGCATTTGTTCCGATCACAGCGTCGAATAAAATTCCGGCATGCAATGATACCGCATCGCCTTCATGTGCTTCCGAAAGAGCAGCAATGACGGGGCGAGGTTCAAGACCATGCTCCCGACGAATTGCCGGGTTAATAATTCCACGCGTACGTAGATATCCGATCGATGGGAACCAGCTCAGATTGTTAAAGAACGTTCCATTTTCTTTGACAGCAGGATCCATTCCTCGGTTTGTAAAACCCTTTGGTGATACTGCTACTTCGAAGTTTAGTTGTAATGTGTCACCTTGCTTGAGTGGGTTCGCCAGATGGTAGATACGGTAATGATGATGATCGTCGCTGAGGGCGAGCGTAGCATTCCTATCAAAGTATATTGCTCCGGTCGTTGCACCACCGACGGACGTAGAGATGTGGATCGAATCTATATCAGTGGCGCTGACATTAACTAGGTGGTAAGAGCCTTGAATATTCACCGAGCGTTTCTCAGGATAAATTTCAACATGCAGTTTTGCTGCGCGGATCTCCGGCTGGATTATGTCTTCGAATCGTCCATACCATCGCTCGTATGCTGCTTGCCAGTTCTCTAGGTCAGAACTGTTACGATAAACATTCAAAATATTGGTGTTGTAGAAAATGAATCCGCCTACTGACAGTACCATGATGGCGCCGATACCGGCAACCAACATTGTCTTGCCTCTGAAGCGATCTCTCGCCAGATGAAGTCGAATGCTAAAGTTGCGTTCCTTTCCGCGAGGCCAGAATAAAACGCCGGCGACGAGAAGCAACAGTGCCCATGCTGCCCAGTAGAGCTTGAACCACAACCACGGGGTAATTGTCAGCCCGAAGCCGCGCATTTCAGTATATGACCACCCAGGACCGGCGCCATAGATCAACATGTTGTGCTCAATACCCAACATAGTCGCGATTGCTGCAATAAATGCGTACGTGCAGATCGCTGCCAGGTGACCGACATACTTCTGATCTGCAACAGCATGGATGAACAGGGCGAGCACAGCAAACAGAACATATTCAGGAAGCTGGATGCCGAACATTCCTTTAAGATATAGTTGGATTTCAAAGTCATGATGACCCATCAGCATCTGTGCGGCAATGCCGGCGCATGAAAGCATGATCATGAAAGCGATGAGAAGAAGAACAATTCCAAAGAACTTGCCGAGTGCGGTAGCCCATTCGGATCCTGGCATTGCATCCGTGATCTCTCCCAAACCGTGATCACGTTCGCGCCAAACGAGTTCGCCGACAAAATAGATGATGAATCCCGGGATGACAATCCAGCGGCTCATATCAGCAGATAGCGGGCCCGTAAGTTCAGCGATCACACGCGCGGTGGTTGGTGTGAGCGGAAGACTCAGCGATACCATTTGATCGATCACAACGGGTATTGCAAGAAGCGGAATAAATAGGAGCAGCCCTAAACCTGTCCAGCTTGTAGCGATGGATCGAAAGGATGTCCACGCAATCGTAATTGTTTGTCGTAACAGAAGCTTGATCCCCGAAGAACGTTTCACTTTGAAATTGAGGTTTTGATAAGTCCTTTCTTCAGGGCCCCCATATGACGGACGTACAATAGATCCGGCATTCGTTTTACTGACAAATGGCAACCGGAAACGGAAGGAAGTCGCGACCCGGTGCCTGAACTGGAATCTGAGATACGTTAATGCTATATAAGCAAGACCAGCGCCAATCCAAATAAGACGGTTTTTCAACAGCGTTCCTTTTAGCTCAAGAAGCCGGTGGCTTTTTTCAACGTTTGTCCACAGATGCGAAAGCTCATCCCAGATGAAACGAACGCCGATGGGATCAAGCAGTGGGCCAAGTTCGCTGCGGAAAAGTATCATGGAAGCGATAAAGAACGCTGTAAAAAATAAAACCAAGCTTGCAATGTACGCCGACATGGGTCGCCCGCTCTGCAAAGAAAGTCCAAATTGAAGAGCAGTACCGGCGAAAGCATTGGGCAATGCAATAAAGTAATATGCAGTGATGAAGGCTATTGGCCGGAACGGACCCATTGAGTCGGGGTGAACGCCGGGCAGATAAATTGCAAGCAGGATACTAATCTGCACAAATAAGAGGATGAATGCATTGAGCGCGAACGCAGCCACAAATCGTCCGCCGAGATATTGCGCCTTCGTGATCGGAACAGTGTAGGTAAGCGAATGCATTCCCGTCGCCACGTCGCGCGATGCAGCTTCGCCGGCAATAAATGCTGCCATTACCAGCCACAGTAAATTTCCGAAGACAGTAGCCATGGCGATCATGAAAGGGGAGTTGATAAAGAACTCCGTGTACAGGGCTTCGCCAAAAGATCCGTCGCGCATGAATAGAAATACCAGGCCAAGCAACACGACAACAATGAGCCACGGCCAGGCGCGCCGGGCCTGGTAGGTGAACTCGAATCTGAATATTTCCCAAAACGTCATCATGGTGTTTTCATTTAATTCTCGCGATAAGCCTGAGCATTATGGCAACCTCTGTATGCCCGGCTAAAGATAAATGAAAGCACTTTGGTTTTAAAAGTACTTCTGGATAATTATTTAACGTAAGTACTTAAAATTGCGTAAATCCGGCGGTTTGCATGAAAAGAGGGGATTAGGGTTCAGGCTCTCGGTTTCGATCTAACAGTTCACCGCTCCAAGAGAGCCGGAAAAACCATATGACACAGAGTACTGAGATCGTTTGTAGACCAAGGCTCTCATAACCTGCCTGTGACGAGCTCGTATTCCTTAAGATGTTCTTGCCTCTTAAATTATATATTTATATATTTGTCTAAATACTTAAATAACTTGAACGCCTTACTCAAAGCGCTTGATGACCCAACCCGAAGGCGGATAATTGAGCTTTTAAGAAAACGGGATATGACAGCTGGCGAAATAGCCGACCAGTTCAGCATGAGCAAGCCAAGTATATCTCATCACCTTGACCTTTTAAAGCAAGCGAAGGTGATCATCGGCGTGAAGGAAGGGCAATTCATCACATATTCACTGAACACCACAGTATTTGACGAACTGGTAAAATGGATAGTCGACGTAACACGGAAACAAAAAAAATGAAGGATATGAAAAATTATTTAAGACGCGACGGACTAATATTAATGTTCTTGTTGATGCCATTCATTATCATTTTCTTGAAATGGAACGATTTTCCCGATTCAATACCTATTCATTTTGATGTTTCAGGAAAGCCTGACAAGTACAGCGATAAGGCCTTCGGGCTATTCTTACTTCCCTTGATGAACATAGGGCTTTACCTATTGTTGCTGGCTATTCCGGCAATTGATCCTAAAAAATACAACTTTGAAAAATTCAAGGACAAATATTTGATAATAAGAATTGGCATGCATGTTTTCATCACGTTTGTTTTCGCTTTGATTGCAGCACATAGTCTCGGGTACCAATTCGATTTTTCAATGCTGCTATTGTATGGCGTACTCATGCTGCTTGTCTTGCTAGGGAATTATCTTCGCACGGTTCGCCCGAACTTCTTTATTGGTATTCGTACACCATGGACACTGGCGAATGAATACGTGTGGACCCGAACCCATCGTTTTACCGCGACTTTGTGGGTGATCACTACGCTGGTTATGATGATTTGCCTCCATTTGTTATACACTTGAAAGATGTGCTCATATATTTCCTCGTCGTTATAAGCGTCATTCCAATCTTGTACTCGTACTTAGTTTTCCAAAAGATGGCAAAGACAGGAACGCAGGACAATGGGCTATCCCGCTAAGTTTGTGACTCATGCTTCAAAACAGACTCGACCCCTCAGGAAATTTCATCCGAACAAGCGCGCGTGGCGCATTGATGGGAAACCGCGGTGTGATTCACGCAGGCGCCGAAATAGTCAGGCCATTTAAGCACAAGGCGTGGATCACCTGTGTGCTTTCCTTCAAGGGGCGACAAAGAACAGTGATGGCACCAGGTAGATGGACGGAACTGTTCTTTCTCGACGAAGCTACAGCGTTCGCTGCCGGGCATAGACCTTGTTTCGAATGTAGGAGAGAGGATGCAAATCGTTTTAAAGGAGCGTGGGTTGCGGGAAATCCCGCACATCAATTTAGCATGAAGACTTCGATAAACGCAATTGATGAAATTCTTCACAAAGAACGGATTGGCAAAGAACATACGAAGGTCACACATCAGTGTCAGTCCTTAGATCTTCCTTCCGGAACATTCATCCTCTTAAACGCGCAACCATATCTTGTTCATAATGACCGGATACATCGATGGACGCCTTTTGGTTATGAAGAAAGTCTAGCGCTGCCGGTAGCTGCAACGTTGACCGTTCTCACACCTGAATCAATCGTCAGTGCCTTTCGCGCAGGTTATGTCTCAAACGTAGGGTTGCCGCCGGATGAATTAAATAATTGCCCACAAATGGAGTGATGAATTTCAAGTAGATCACAGTCGAAAAATATCTACGCTTTTCTGTTCCCGGTATGCCTGACCGTAATCCAGTCAAAGATCAATGCACATATCATAACTGATAAACCAAATCCTTTTAGGAAGTCATCAGCACCCTCCGTGATTGTAATGAATGACCTCGTCATGGTTCCAAAACTCATTGTAAAAATCCCCATTACTAAAAGAATACGGGTGTGTTTGCTTAGTTGCCTCATATCTCGTTAATGCTTTAATTGTTGTGAAATTCTTTCCAGGTTTTCGATACGCTCATGAAGGTGATCCATTTTTTTCTTCATTACCCGCGGCTTCACGATGAACCAAATAATTGTTATCCATGCGAGGGTGAGTGTATATCCAATGACCAAATGTTCCGTCTTTTCTTTGACGCCTTCGTACAGATAAAGGAGAAGGCCAAAAGAAGCGGCGATGTACCCAATTACCTGTGTGCGTTTCTCGAAGCGAAAAAGACTCAGCTGCTCGTCTTTTAACAGTTTCAGAAATCCTTCGTTCGATAGATCCGTGACCGCAGCCAGGCGGCGCAACGACCTGATCGTATATGACAACATGATCCCGATGGCTATGATCATGAGACCTTCCCCGATACGCGTTGATATCAATTGTGATTCATACACAATCACCACACGCCCCATAAGAAATCCAAGAATTATGACGAACAGTAACACAGTTGTTTTTTTAATGATATTTCGAGTCCGATATTTTTTGACTTCCAGGCTAATACTGCGGAAGTCCGGTACACTGCGATCCGGCATACTTGCCCAGATCTGCTTGAGTTCAGTTAAATCCTCCATAGTCTTTAATTTTTTGCGCCAGTTTCTCCCTGATCCTGAAAATCTTCACCCGGATGTTTCCATCACTTGTGCCAACGATACTGGCGATGTCAGCCTGTGACAGATCTTCAAGCACCAGGGATATGATGATCCTTTCTGTTTCCTCAAGTTCCGCAATGCATTTATGCAGAAGTTCGAACTTAGCCTCCGCATTGTCATGCACGATATCCGGGATGTCCATCACGAGATTCGAATGATCTGTACGTTTCGACTTTTCGATTGCTTTAAGGCAATTATTGGTTGCAATACGAAAGACCCACGTTCCGACATTGGCTTCCTCGCGAAACTTTGACAGGTTTTGCCAAACTGCAATAAACGTGTCCTGCATTACATCTTTTGCACGGTCGTAGTCGTTCAAAAAACCAAGACAAACCCTGAATACCTTTTTAGAATACTGCTTGTATATTTCCTCAAATGTCATTAAACGTACTGCGCCAGGATTTAAGTTTTTTGCATTGAACGCCCTTTAGATACGGCGACTGCCGGAATGTTACAAAGATGGAGGAAGTATTTTTTGTTACTAAAACGTTTTCCCGGCATTCAGTGTCTCTGCCAGCGGCACATAGAAGGATAGGGTTGCATCCAAAAACTTTTTTTGATCAATGATCCTTGCTGCGCAAGTTAAAACATTAACCAAATTCTAAGATTGCCATTTCGCATGAGGCGCAAATTGAGGCTGCTCCTAATGGCGTTCGAACAGAAAAGGAAATTGATGCATTGGTGATATCCGCTACGATTACAGAAGAAATACCGAAAGTATGGTCGGTAGCGCCCTGCGTATTACTGTTATTTTAAGAACGACGTTTGGAGCACGTGCCGGATTTTTTGCTTTTCTATAACCACCACCACAAGGCAACACACCCATGTAATAATCGCATAAATAAAAAGCTGGCCACCATCATTTTTGACTTCAACACCGAGCCTGGTTAAATGAAAAAAGATCGCCCCACTCATGGTTGCAAGGCCTAATCCGGCGCCGAGCCAACTTGTGCCTGGTATGAGCAGCAAGATCGATGCGAGAAGTTCAACTATTGCTGTTCCAATCCGGCCCCACGGCTCTATTCCAAGCATTGAAAAGATGTAGACTGATTCATCAGCGCCGGAGAATTTGAAGAACAGGCTCTGTACCATAATGAATGCAGCCACGAGACGCAAGAGCCACATAACAAAAAACTTCGATGTTGCCATTTTAATTCCTGGTTAAAGTGTACGGATTTAGTTCTCCGCCAAATGCTGAACGGATTTATGAAAACGCGTTTTGGTCAAGCACGTTTTGAATAATCTCCCGCTTCTCTTTTTCACTGAGTGCTATCAGTTTTTCATGCCTTTGCTTCATTGCATAGTTAATCAGACGATTTTGCGCTGAGAAAAGCCTGCACAACCTACAGATTGCAAGATGGCGCCACAGACTCAATTGCTGCGAAAAGGAAATTTTTCCCTCTTCTTTTTTCAACATGAACGTAACAGCTTCGTGGCAAGACATTGCATTCATATATTTTGAATTAAAAGCCAGTTCTTTTGAAGACATGCCCGAAGTTGCACCTTAGCGCGGTGAAGAATCGTCCAGTAATTGTTTACAGTAATAGAAAGTTGCCTGCATATCACATCGCTTTCAAGGTCATCCATGTATTTCATAAAAAAGACAGCTTTCTGAATTGTATTCAGTTTGGCTGAGCAGCCCTCAAGAATTGTTTGAAAGTCCAGCCGATCCTGCTGTTCGGATAGATTGACCGTCAATTCTTTCGGATAGGAAGGCTTCGCCCAATGTCCTGCGGAATCAAACTGTGTGCTGTGTCCCGAAACGAAAACGGCGGCCTGGCTTGCCGATTCACGATAGTGATCAGTAATCTTGTTTTTGAGAATCACGAATAGCCAGTTCTTCACCGACGCTTTTCCTTCAAAGCCATCCATATTTTTCCAGGCGAGATAAAAGGTATCCTGAACCAGATCGCGTGCCGCATCATGATCAAAGCCCCGGAATACCGCGTGGCCGAACAGCATGTCGGAATATGTCAGTACCCAATCTTTAAATCGCTGTGCTTTTTCGACTTCAGGTAGTGTCTGGTTCATGTGATGGATATCTCAATACAATTAAGTTATGTAACGCAAAGAGAAGATGCAACCTAATGACTGATAAGCCTGCTCCAATTCTCGTTTGCGCTGGTAATAAGAGCGCCCTCATTTTCATTCCAGGTGTCAAGCGTATTGTTGAAAAAGCGATTATAAAATAGATACAATTTGCCACCGACTATTTTGAATGTTTCCGGGTCCACCTGTACCTTTTCGCCTTTAGCCCCCATCGCGTAGGCACACCATCCGCCATATTGCGGCTTGTAAGAGCGTGGCGATTGAAGAAATGATTCTTTGTTAGCGGGCGTTGAAAACAAATACATTGTTCCTTCATGCTTAACGAACATCGATTTTTTTCCCCGGACGGCCTTTCCATCTTTGAAATAGGCTACCGGATCATAACCCTCCAATGCTAGCTTATCTTCGTCGAGGTTTAAATGCTTGTATTCTGGTGCTGCCTGCGCAAATGTTGTCGTTGCAAGGACGATCAATAGACCGGTCAATCTTACTATTTTGGTCATGTTTTTAGGTTAAAGACGTAACTGCCGTCAATTCCTTACATCCTTTTTGTAATTATTTACACCAGTTGTTATAGTTAATGATGTTATCACACACCTGCTGGCTTGAACACAGGCAAGCATAAACAAAATAATCGCTACACTATTCTGGATTCTGAGTACAGGTCGTATGCAGCAATCAGTCGTTCGCGGCTTGCCGACTTTTGATAGCTTTCAATCTCATCGCGATGTGAAACAAAAACCGGATGATATGCGGATTCGTACTCGTCCCAAACGACTAGCAAGTAGTGATATCCGATCTTGCTTTGTCTGCCATTTTCTAACCAAAGATTAAAAACTTCTTCATCCAACGATTTCGGAAAGCCCGCTCCATCAAACATACAATTGCCTTATTGTTCTGCGAAATTACGGAAAGATTGGCGTATACGACACCAGCTAAGGACTCCGAGGCCCACCGGGATTTGTAAAGCTGAATATTTTGTGAACATTGGAATTATCCTGGGAATTGCTGTCATTAAGGTCTAACATTTTTACAAAACATCAGAACGCTTAGCGTTGGCGGTGTCATTCGCAAGTAAAAATACTGAAAACGCAAACTCTTGATTAATGGATTTGAAGTCGTTACTTTTTGGACAGGAGGAATGGCAGTTTCTGCTCAACACTTTTGTTCGTACCACGGTCATGTTCCTGGTCATCCTGGTTGGACTTCGCATGCTGGGCAAAAGGGGCATTCACCAACTTTCAGTGTTTGAATTGGGTGTTATTATTGGCCTGGGTTCAGCGGCTGGTGATCCCATGTTTTACAAAGATGTTGGAATACTACCATCGGTCGTTGTTTTCATTGTTGTCATTTCGATGTATCGCCTGGTCACATATCTGATTAGTAAAAGCGATAGGATTGAGACCATTATCGAGGGTACAGCCACATATATTCTGAAAGAAGGGATCATCCTTGAAGCATTTAAGAGTCAACCACTCGGCCGCGACGAATTTCTTGCTACCCTAAGACAGAAACAGGTATTTCATTTGGGACAGGTGGAAACGGTTGTCATGGAAAGTGACAGTCAGCTTAGTATCTTTTTTTATCCGGATGACAAAGTCCGGTACGGATTACCGATTTTACCGGAAGCTCTTAGCCAAACTTATAAAAAGACCAGCGACCCAGGGGTCTATTCTTGCTTTGCATGTGGTAACACCCAAGAGTTAAAACCGAACACGCAGTATTCCTGTCCGCGTTGTAATCACGATAAATGCGTTAAGTCTCTTAATGGACAAAGGGTAAGATGATCTGTGTCTATGAAGTCTCGAAAATATTGGAACTGTTTTTATTTTAGATCAAGTCGCTGCAACTCCGGGAATTGTACTTTGTGGAAAATAGTTGCTTTTGATGCCTTTAATAAGAAGCCATAGCATAATTGAAATTTCACCTAGTGTCCAGATTGGCGTTGCGATCTTAAATACAATATCTGCGTAGTCAGGTAAAAGTATATGTGTCAAAAAGTGTATCACGTACGCCATCGCATTTAAAAGTAGAAATACACCAAGAATTTTCGGGATGAAACCCGATTTATACACCAATATCCCAAAAGGAATAAGCCACAGTCCCCAAAACATTTCAAGTGCAATTGTCGCGTGGTCGTTCATCCTGAAAAGAAACAACGCTAAATCCTGCTTTTCATTTAACGGGAATGTGTGCAGAATTTCTCCTTTAACAAGCATAAGCGCGGTAAGACTCATAGCCTCTGTAAAAAATACTACCGGGACTTGTACAATGACCAAGGCTATCAGGCACTTAGCATGCCACTCGTTTACATGTCTGAATAAGCGATACAACGTTAGTGCAATCAACACCCACAACACACTGCTGACAACACCGTTGAGAATTCCGGTACGGAAAATGAACTCGTTATTCAGGATATTATTAGCGGTGGCAGCAGCATCTCCCTTGACGATGGTCTTCGATTGGACATATATCAGACCGTACATTGCTGTTAACGTCCAGAGAAGATATAAAAAGCCTGCGAACCTTGCGGTTCGTCTAAGGGGATTCACGTCGAGTGCGGTCATGTTAAGGTTAGTTTAGTATCAGGACGCATTTATTCAACCAATGGTTGCATGGCCATACAGTTGTATTTTGAAGTTGCGTTCATTAACAGGAAGAGTTAAAGAATCACCTCTTTTAAATTTGGCTCTATACCCCGTCCAGTTGCATCATATTATCATCACGCCTCAGGTCAATCATCAGGTTGTTGGGATCTATACCGCCGCGTTCAGGTTTTTTCGGCAGTGTTAGTTTTATTGTCTGCTCACCGGAACGGATGCGGTGCATCTGAAGGTACATCGGCTCGTGCTGTCCTTTACCTTCTTCATAAAGACCGATTTCCAGCCAGTCATTCATCGGCACTTCTTTTTCGTTACCTGTATTATCAACAACTATCTTCTGCGCCTGCACCCTCAACGTAACCTCCCAGCGGCCTGCTTGTGCTTGCGCTGCAACGAATTGCTTTGTTTTCAGACGCCAGTAAGTGTTCTCTTTAAACAGATCCTGCAGCAGGTAATTTAATGAGTCAGGGGTAATTGCTTCGATTTCCTTATAGAGATCAAGGGTGGTCGGCAGCTTGAGCTCTCCGGAGCTGCGTTTTTCAAGAAAACGTCGAAGCGCACCGTTGACCTTTTCTTTGCCGATGTATTTAGCCAGAGCGTACATTGCGAGTCCGCCTTTCCGATAATATAAAAATTGCTCATTTGCCTGAAGTAGCGATGGCGTGGCGGCAGACCGCGGCATTTCGTAAAAGGAATGCAGAAAGCTCACGTATTGCTGTACATGACGATCACCATAGTTCTTTTCCAAAACCTGCATGCCGGAATATACAGCGAGGCCTTCGATCAGCACACCGGCTCCTTCTACGTGCGCAGGGGTCAATCTGGCAAGTCCCCACCATTGGTGCGCCACTTCATGCGCCAGGATGTAATAGGGGAGATCATAGCCATTCGGGCCATCGTCCGGATTCATTAGTGCAAACTGTTCTCCGTAATATATCATGCTTGCATCCGCCGTTGCGCCTCCAGTGTTACCAGCACGTTCTATTAGTGTGAAATGTTTATAGGGATATGTACCAAACTGCTCCGTAAAATATGCCAGCGACGCCTTTGCGCTTCCGAGCATGCGGTCTATGCTTTTGGCGCCGTCGTGATGATAATATATCCTTATCGCGACATCGTTCCACGCACTTTCCTTCACCGAATACTTTCCTGACAATAAAGCGTACTCTCCACCGATAGAAGCATCTGTTTTATAGTGGAAGTAGCGGCGCTCGCCTTTTGTCCAGCTTCGTAGCAAAGCACCCGGCGCAACGGCAACTTGATCATGTGATGTACCTACAATGACGTCAAGCGTAGTCTGATCCGGGCTGCCGGGCTTTTTACGCGCCTCAACATCGTAAAGAGAAGGGATCGCGGGGCGAGGCACCAGGTTGTACTTTTTTCGAGTAACGCCATCCTTGATTTCCCTGTGAAGTTGGTATCCAATTGCCGGGAGTAAATCGTAGTTTGTGAAGTAGGTACCATTCTCCGCGACCAGCGCCTTCGTGCCGTTGTGGCTGAAGCCACGCGCCTTTTCGTGTATTACAAAATTAAGTTGCAAGGAATCTCCAGGCCGTAGTGGTTGCTCAAGCGCATAAATGTAATGGCTGAGCTTTTTGTCTATTAGCACACTTGATGCCGCGCGATTGAAGCTTACTTCACCGGGCTCAACACCGGAGAAACTTCCGACATGTATCGAGTCAATTTGAAGTGTATCCTTATTCACAAGGGTATACGCTGCACGGATCTTAACTTCTTGCTGTCCGGGATAGATCTCGACGTTCAGCTTCGTACCTGTCAGTTGGGGCTGCGGAGTGTTTCTGTACGTGCTGTAACGTCGTTCATATTCAGCTTTCCGCTCACTAATGTCGGCGCCCGTCAGATACTCATTAACGATATTCGTATTATAGAAAATGAAGCTTCCCAGGGTAAGTATCAATCCTGATGCGATTATTGCAATGGATGTTGTCGAGCCGGTGAAACGACGCTTTGCTGACTGAAGACGGTAAATCAAGCGTTGTTCTCTTCCGCGTGTCCAAAGCAATCTCGCTACGACTGCCAGTAACAACGCCCAGGCTATCCAATACAATTTAAACCACAGCCACGGCCAGATTGTAGCTCCGAAGCCGCGCATGTCGGTGTACATCCATGTCGGACCAGCGCCAAAAATCAGCAGATTGTGTTCAATGCTGAAGGAGGAAGGGAAGGCAATGAAGATGAAAACCAAAAGGATCACCGCATAGCCTATCGTTTTTTGATTTACCACGGCGTGTACCACAATTGCAAGCAAGGCAAATAGGAGGTAGTCTACGAGTTGAAGTCCAAAGAGGACCTTCAAGTACAGACTTATCTCAAACTTGTCGTAGCCGAGTCCCAACTGCATCATTATTCCCCCGGCCATAAGTAAAGCCATCCAAACAATGACGATGAGGCCTAAACCCACAAACTTTCCGGCGAAGAATACCCATTCCGGCACCGGGGCGGCATCAATAATATCACTTTGGCGCGCATCCCTTTCACCCCAGATGAGCCGGCCAGCGAAGAACATAATAAGCAGTGGAATAATAGCCGATGGCGTATTGATGTTAGTTACTGGCGTAGCCAGGTAGTCTAGCACTTGCTGGGTTGTTGGAAGCAGCGGAATCCCAAACTGCGTCATGATTCGGTTACCAAATGCAGCCGAGACTATCGCAATAGCAGCAACTAATGTGAGGCCAATGGGGCTGGAGGCGATTTTCTTAAAAGATACAAACGCAATCGTAAGTGTTTGATGGAAATAGGTTGCAAAATTGAAGGTTTGTTGAACACGTGGAACAGAAATGGATGTTGTTCTGGTAAAATTGGTTCCAGCAGACATTTCGGCGGTCACTTTTGACTTCTGCTTAAAGCGACCAAATAAATTGTTTGTTGCAGGATTGGAGAAACGGAAACGAAGATAAGTAAGGAATAAAAGCCCCACCGCCACGCTCATCCAAAGGAGACGGTTCCAAAGAAACATTCCTTCAAGGGTAACGAGTCGCGTATTTTTGTCTGCTGGCGTCCATGTCTGCAGTTCGTTCCCGATAATACCTGTAACACCTACAGGGTCCATCAATCTTACGAAGTCCCAGTTCCCGAAAAGCTTTGCGATGGTCACCGCGATGATCTGAGCAAAAATGGCTAGTACCAGGCTGGCGACGTAACTTGTCATCACCTGACGGCTAAGCGCAGCGAACGTGAATTGCAAAGCTGTTGCTATAAAAGCATTCGGTAACGCAATCAGGCAGTAGACACTCAGATAAGCCCACGGCCTGAATGGCAAGAATCCCTCCGGATCCAAACCTGGCAGGTAGAAGGATAGAAGTATACCCAACGGCAAAGAAAGTATCAGGAGTCCGTTCACTGCTAACGCCGCAAGAAATCGTCCTCCGAGATAGTTAAGCTTCGACACTGGCGTAGTGTACGTGAGCGGATGCATGCGTACTTGCACGTCACGCGCCGCAGCTTCACCAGCTATGGACGCACCCATCACGAGCCAGAAGAGACCGCCGACCACAACAGTAGCAGTGATGTGAAATGTATTGTTAGGGTACACGCCATCGCCAGGCGTAGTGATGGCGTCCATCAGGAAAGTAAACCCGAGGAGAACTGCTAAAAATAGCAACGTTGAAATGCGCCCGGCCAGATAGCTGAACTCAAAGCGAAAGATTGTCCAAAGTTTCATAATGCGACCTCCGGTTGATAGTTTCCCATAGTGGTGAAGTAAACGTCCTCCAGGTCGGGGACAACCAGGTCAAAGTTGTTGCCGGGGTCCTCATCGCTGAAAATGTGGACAGCTGTTCGTCCGCTTACTAATTTTGTAGAGATGATCTTGTGTTCCCGCTCGAGGGCAGGCAAAGCACTTTTCTCAACAACCCGACGCCAGATCTTTCCCTGCAGTTCCTTCACCGCTTTCACAGGCTCAGCTTCCTTAAGTATTTGTCCTTTGTTGATGATTGCCATTCTGGTGCAAAGTTCACTTACGTCTTCAACAATGTGGGTAGATAGCAACACCACACTATTTTCGCCCAACTCGCTTAACAGGTTGAGAAAGCGAACACGTTCCGAGGGGTCGAGCCCCGCCGTTGGCTCATCCACAATCATGAGCTTTGGATTTCCCAGGAGTGCTACCGCTACACCAAAGCGCTGCTTCATACCACCGGAGAAGCCGCCAAGTTTCTGTCTGCGCTTTTCCCAGAGGTTGGTTTGCTTTAGTAACGACTCTACAACTTCCTTTCGGGAAGCCCTGTTTGTGATCCCTTTAAGCACGGCGAAATAATCGAGCAGATCTTCCGCCTTTGCTTGAGGATACACCCCAAACTCCTGCGGCAGGTATCCGAGCGTCTGGCGTAGTTCGTCTTTTTGGTTCAGCACATCAATTCCACCGAGGTGAATATATCCCTGATCTGGCTCCTGCAACGTTGCCAGTATACGCATCAGTGTAGACTTTCCTGCGCCATTCGGACCAAGAAGTCCATACAAGCCGTTCGGAATGGTGAGACTTACATTGTTTAGCGCCTGCACCCCGTTGGGATAGGTTTTAGATACATTACGGATAGAAAGATTTAGTGGCTGATTTTCCATTATTATTGCGTTAGGGGTACCTATTGTCAGCGAAAGCGAATTTTTATTAACCGTTTCGCTTATGCTGAATTGAAGGAACACACGTTGACACTGAAAGCAAAAAGAGATATACGGTTGGGGTTAGGAAATCGACGGGGGGCTGTTTTGCTTCCGCCAAAAGACTGGCGGAATCATTTGGCTATTTCGCAGATAGATGTACGCATACTGTCGAGTAGCCTGTTTTGTAATGCCTGGACAAATATCTTTGTTCTATGAATCGAATTAAAAGAATATTCACGGTCATCCACATTGTGTTGTGGACGCTGTTCAGTCTGCTGGTTGGACTGCAAATGGCGACTGATCGAGATCCGCACTGGCTTGCAACAACCGTAGGATTCATAGTGACATGCCTGTTTGTTTTTTATGGCCACTTCTATCTGCTTACACATTTTTCCGGTAAAAGAAAAAAGCGTGCTTATTTTCTGAGACTCTCCGCGATCATTGTCACCGTACCTTTTCTTTTTATGATGCTACACAAAAGGCCAGATGGCTGGGATCCGGTCCTTGGATCCATGGCACTCCTCTTCATTGCACCGGTCTTTCTCTTTCTGAGCTGGCTGGCAAGGGTTACAGAGAATCTAGTGCTAAACACTGTAGAAAAAGAGCAACTCGAAAAACAGGCTGTGGAAGCAGAGCTGTATTATCTGAAATCACAGATCAATCCCCACTTTTTGTTTAATACACTTAATAACATCCACACGCTGGTATACAAGCAAGCTGCAACTGCGCCGGAAGCCGTTCTTCGTCTGGCTTCATTGATGCGGTACATGATCTATGAATCAAATGCCCATACAGTCCCCCTTTCAAAAGAGCTGGACTATCTACACGACTATATAGGTTTGCAGCAGTTGAGATATAAAAATTCCCCGGTTGTAGATATGAAGATCACAGGCGATACCGATGCGTGCTACATCGCTCCTCTGCTTTTCATACACTTTCTCGAAAATGCCTATGAACATAGCCCCGGTCGGCTTGAACCAGGTGATATACTGGTGAAGATTCACGTAAAGGAAAATACACTTATATTCATTTGTCAAAATCCGGTGGCGCCCAAGCAAGAGACAAGCCTTGATGAACCCGGCGGTATTGGTTTGCCAAACATCAGGAAAAGGCTGCAGCTATTGTACCCGGATACGCATACACTCGAAATCACCGACGCCGGCGAGAGGTATGCAGTGACATTAGGAATTCACGATCTACATTTACAATTTCATGAAAGAAAAGATCACCTGTTATATCATCGATGACGAGCCGCTGGCCCAGGAGATACTTGAGGAGTATATAGCGAAAGTTCCTTTCCTGGAACTGAAAGGTACTTTCATGAGTCCGCTTGAGGCAACCGGCCGGATAAAAGAAGACACTCCGGACCTGCTTTTTCTCGATATCAAAATGCCGGACCTGGATGGTCTGAGCTTTATTCCGATGTTAAACCCAAAACCGATGATCATCCTGACCACCGCCTTTGATCAGTATGCCTTGAAAGCGTTTGAACTGGAAGTAAAAGATTATTTGCTAAAACCGTTTTCTTTTGAACGGTTTTACAAAAGTGTATTGCGGCTTTTCCAGGAACAAAGCATTCGACCGCAACCCGAAAAGAAAGAGGTACCCTCAGATGCTACCAAAGACTCTGACTATGTTTTCCTGAAAGTGGGGCATAGGATTCAAAAGCTTGCTATATACGAAATCATTTACGTGGAAGGCATGAAGGATTATTTAAGGATTCATACCGCAAAAGAAAAAATCATGACCCTGCTGAGCTTTGCTAAATTGGAAGAACTGCTGCCTGCAGATAAGTTTGCCCGGGTGCATCGTTCATTTATGGTCGCGATTGATAAAATAGATCATATCGAAAAAGGAAGGATCAAAATAGCAGACCAGATTATCCCCATCAGTGATACCTATGCTGAAGCGTTTTACAAGATGCTTAAGGGCATACAGTAGAAGTAAAACCATGATAATTACTTATTAACTAAATGAAGACGCTCTTAATTACCCCGGAAGGTTTAGAAAAGCTAAAAGCTGAGCTGGATCATTTGTGGCGCGTTGAAAGACCAGACACCACGCAAAAGGTATCGTGGGCGGCGAGCCTTGGCGATCGTTCTGAAAACGCAGATTATCATTACAACAAAAAGCGTCTACGTGAAATTGACCGGCGCATCCTCTATTTGCGTAAGCGAATTGATGATTTGAAAGTTGTGCAATATTCAACCTTCCAGGAAGGCAAAGTACTGTTTGGTGCGTGGGTGGAAATTCAAAATCAACGAGGCGACCAAAAACGCTTCCGTATCGTCGGCTATGATGAGATCTTTGATACTAAAGATTACATCTCGATAGATTCACCTATGGCACAAGCGCTGATGAGAAAAGAAGTGGGAGATGAGGCCGTCGTGAAAACAGGTGCGGGTGAATTTGCCTGGCGTATTGCTAAAATTGAGTATACGAAATAGTTTTATTGCCAGGTTCAAGCGAGGTTATTTACGCTCACAGAAAAAAAGAGGTGCCGCTTATTAGCCATCGAAAATCGCGCGATTTTCAATAATCCAGATACGTGCCTGATGAATGTGCACCCAACACCTGCTCCGAGAGGCAAATCCGACAGGCCTTTTTGTATTGCCGGCCGCGTTTTGGATAACATCGCAATCCTCCCCCCGGACGATAGCACGATCGACACACCAATGTCGGTTTCAACATGTCAGGTAACACGCTTACTTACCGTTGGAGCAGATCTAGGCGCCAGCAACCGTGATATCTGCTCATAAAATCGAAATAAATGCCTTTTTCACATATTCAATAAT
>Ga0196965_1000552_pt1 | contig 20481 bp, 18 predicted proteins | sample S1_20metaG_FD_148668 | JGI IMG/M metagenome (GOLD analysis project Ga0196965, IMG submission 148668) | Soil microbial communities from Anza Borrego desert, Southern California, United States - S1_20 | ecosystem: Environmental > Terrestrial > Soil > Desert | place: USA: California | collected... | reverse complement strand
TGCAGCAAGTACGATGCGTATGCAAACTGGATCGCTTCCGGAGGCGGTCTGAAAACTGTCAAGATCAGTTACAAAGATAATTCGCTGGAAGATCTCCAACGTTGCCATGGCATTTTGCTAACTGGTGGTGAAGATGTTCACCCGCGGTTCTATAACAAACCCGAGTATTACCCATATTGTTATCAAACTGACATCGATGAGAGACGTGATGAGCTTGAGTTTAAAGTACTCGAACACGTACGCCACTCGAATAAACCCCTTCTCGGTATTTGCCGTGGACTGCAGGTAACAAACGTTTTTTTTGGAGGAACGCTTATTCCGGATATTCCTTCTTTTGGGAAATACAATCATTCGAAGTTGAATGGCGTTGACCGGAATCATGATGTGCATGTTGATCCGAACAGTAGTTTCAGAAGTGTTATCAAAACTGATCGCGGACAAATTAACAGCGCACATCATCAGAGTGCGGAGTTGGTTGCGCCCGATCTTGTTGCTAACGCATTCTCTGAAGATGGTGTGATCGAAGGACTCGAATGGAAATCGCCGGAAGGAAAACCGTACCTACTCCTGGTGCAGTGGCATCCGGAACGAATGACGGATCAACAAAGTGCCTTTTCTAAAAATGTAAAAGGCAGCTTCCTCGCAGCTGTTGGCGCCTGATATTTTTTACCATGATTATCATTTAAATATGAAGATAGTTAATCCGGCGACCGAAGAAGTAATTAAAGAAGCCGCAGAAGATTCGAGGGCAACTGTTGCGCAAAAGTTTAACACGTTGAAGTCCGCGCAGCGTGAGTGGCAAAATATACCTTTAAAAGAACGCAGCGCAATCCTGCAACGCTTCTCGGATCTGCTTAAGGAAAACATAGAACCTCTCGCTGCTGTGTTGACATCAGAAGTTGGAAAACCGGTTCAACAATCGCGAAATGAAATTAACGGCGCGTGTACACGCATTGCATGGATGCTGGGCCACGGCCCGAAATATCTGACGGACGAGGTGATGAGCGAGGATGATAAGTTAACAGAAAAGATTGTCTATGAACCATTAGGTGTTGTTTGCAACATCTCCGCGTGGAATTATCCGTACCTGGTTGGCGTGAATGTATACGTTCCGGCGTTGCTCGCGGGAAACGCTGTCATGTACAAGCCGTCCGAGTTTGCAACACTGACAGGACTTGAGGTTGAAAAGTTATTAACGAAAGCCGGCGTTCCGGAAGACGTTTTTCAGGTGGCTATCGGCGCGCGTGAAACAGGAGAAGCACTACTTGAGTTGCCCTTTGATGGATATTTCTTTACCGGTTCTTACAAAACTGGCAACTACATTTATCAGCGTGTGGCTGCCAAGATGGTGCCGTGTCAGTGTGAACTCGGCGGAAAGGATCCGTTATACATCGCCGATGATATTGGGGATATCAAATCTGTTGCAGCAGGAACCGCTGACGGCGCTTTTTACAACAACGGACAAAGTTGCTGCGCGGTAGAACGCATTTATGTTCACGAAAGGATTTACGAAAAATATGTGGACGAGTTTGTTGCTGAGGTGCGATCATGGAAGAGCGGTCAGCCAACCGAGGCAGGCGTTTACATCGGGCCGCTCACAAGAAAAGATCAGCTAATTGTTCTTGAAGAACAGGTGAGTGATGCAGTGAAGAAAGGGGCCAAGCTTGTCGCTGGCGGAAAGCGGGTTAACGGGCGCGGATATTATTTCGAGCCAACCGTTCTCGTCGATGTGACGCACGACATGCAGGTGATGCGCGATGAATCTTTCGGGCCGATTATCGGAATCATGAAGGTGAAAGATGATCGCGATGCGATTGAGAAAATGCAGGACACCGCATACGGCCTCACCGCAGGTGTATACAGTAGTAGCCAGCAACGCGCCGAGAAAGTTATTGCTGAGATCAATACAGGTACAGGTTATTGGAATTGTTGTGACCGCGTCAGCGCGGCCCTTCCATGGAGCGGACGTAATCAATCAGGAATAGGTGCGACATTGTCCCATCAGGGTATCAGGGCGTTTACGAAACCGAAGGCTTATCATTTAAGGAGGTAACAATTCGTCATTATTTCCTTGCAGCTTGCTACTAAACTGAAGCAATGAATCAGACAATTTCGTTGACGACTTTTAAGAAAGCGTCATTTTGGAAACGCCTTATCGCGGCTGTCATCGACAACCCGATTATTGGCACTACGTCAATATTGATCTCTACCGGTTTTGGGATGACGGAAGTTGTAGAAAGCGTCTTCGCGTTCACGTTGTTCTATTGCTACGGCACAAGCCTCGAACACTTCTACCAGGTGACCTTGGGAAAACTGATTATGAAACTAAAGGTGGTAGGAATCGATGGACAACGTCCTTCAATGTTTAATTCATTCTATAGAAATTTCGGAAAAATCGTTTCGATGATCCCATTCTTTTATGGCTTTCTCAGAATTCTGGCTCCGCACCATCGACAAGCGATCCATGATGAACTGGGAAGGTGCGTGGTTATAGATGTTACTGGGCAAATACCGCCTGATGGCGTATAGTTTTTGTGGTACAACATCACAGCTTGACGATGTTAGCATTCAAGGTCGGCAGGCGATCAATTGCTGCGGCCCGCCTGTCTTTGATTCCTATTGCCGTACGTGTAAACGCCGCAACATTTTAACGCATTTGTCGTTAGCATCGAAGTTCAAAATGTCCCGTAATGAAATCCGTGCTTGTTACTTTGTGCCTTAGCTACTCCTTTTTAACTATCCAGGCGCAAAGTGATTCAACCAAAAAGTACACAACAGTCCGCATTGCAGGCGATGCGCCAACCATTGACGGAAGCATAGACGACGCAGCCTGGTCACAAGTTGAATGGGCTGGCGGCGACTTCAGGCAAAACAATCCAGATGCAGGAAAGCCCGCAACGGTCCAGACGAAATTCAAGATCCTGTATGACGAAAAGAATTTGTACGTAGCATTCAAAAACTATGATCCCGAACCCAACAAGATCGTGAGCCGTATGTCACGAAGAGACGGCTTCGAGGGCGACATGGTCGAGATTAATATCGATAGCTACTATGATAAACGGACAGCATTCTCCTTTACCTGTTCAGTCTCCGGCGTGAAAGGCGAAGAATATGTCTCAAACAACGGCGATAGCTGGGATGCAAGCTGGGATCCGATCTGGTATATGAAGACAAGCATTGACGCGGAGGGGTGGAATGCAGAAGCAAGAATTCCATTGAGTCAACTTCGCTTTGCTGATAAGCCGGATCTGGTGTGGGGCATACAAGTAACACGTATTTTTTTCAGGAACCAGGAACGTTCATGCTGGCAATACATCCCGCCCGACGCTGCAGGATGGGTGCATTTGTTTGGCGAGCTTCACGGCATCAAAGGCGTCAAACCCCAGAAGCAGCTTGAGATTCAACCGTACGTTGTTGCAAAAACGGAGAGCTTCGAACGGGAGGAGGGTAATCCTTATGTAACAGGTTCTTCATCGGCAGTTGATTATGGTATCGACGCGAAAATTGGTATTACTAGTGACATCACGCTAGACGTTACCGTGAATCCGGACTTCGGACAGGTTGAGGCGGATCCTTCGCAGGTTAATTTGTCAGCCTTTGAGTTGTTCTTCCAGGAGCGAAGACCATTCTTCATCGAGGGAAATAATATCCTGAACTTTCCGATCTCGAATATGAGCGAGAACAATTTGTTCTATTCGAGACGAATCGGTAGGAGTCCGCAGGTATCGGTTGATCCTGATGAAAACGGTGACGACGATGTTAACGAATATGTGAAGCCTAATAACAGCACGACAATTTTGGGCGCAGCCAAGATCACCGGGAAAAATAAAAACGGGTTTTCGTGGGGAGTACTCGAGACAGTAACAGAGCGTGAGCGAACCGAAATTGATAGTCTTGGTTATAAACGCTATCTCACCACTGAACCGATGACGAACTATTTTGTCGCGCGCGCGCAACAGGATATTGATAAAGGCAACACCGTTGTCGGGGGAATGGCGACCGCAACCAACAGAAAGCTCGATGAATCAAGACTTCGGCATCTCCACTCAGGCGCTTATTCAGCCGGACTCGATGTCCTTCATCATTGGAAAGAACGCACGTACTACGTAAGCGGACGTGGCATTGTGAGTCACGTGAAGGGCAGCACAGATGCAATTACGCAAACGCAGCTTTCTTCACGCAGGTTTTTTCAACGTAGCGACAATCACCATAAGGATATTGATTACAACAGAACATCACTTACCGGTACAGGTGGACAGTTTATGATCGGCAAGAAAAGTGGGGATATCGTTGGCGATATCGGAATCTTGTGGCAGTCGCCGGAGCTGGAGTTGAATGACATTGGCTTTCTCGCGCAGACAGACAATATCATGCAATGGTCGTGGATACAATATCGGATTCTCAAACCGCGTGGTATTGCGCGGTCGGAGCGGTACAATCTCAATCAATGGCAGGAATATGATTTTGGTATGCGGAACCTGAGTGAGGGTTATAATTTTAACGCGCACTTCGAACTGAAAAATTTTTGGAGGACAGGTGGCGGCATTGGGCTAGATGCGCGCGAAGCGTCAAACGCAGACCTGCGCGGCGGCCCTGCTATCAGATACCCGGGAAGTTATTTTTATTGGGCGTATGTCGGTACAGACGCGCGCAAGAAATTATATATGATGATAAACAATGAAATGTCGTTCGGCTGGAGCAACTATACAACGAACGCATTCTATAGCATTGACCTGGTTTACAAGCCGATCAATGCGCTTAATCTTTCTATATCGCCGAGCCTGAGCAAGAATAGAACAGCCTTGCAATATGTATCGACAACAGTTCATGGAGAAAATGACCGGTATGTGCTGGGGGAAATTGATCAGACAACAATGCGTGTTGTTATCCGTGCAACGTATATGATCACACCAAACCTTTCGGTTCAATATTACGGCCAACCCTTTGGCACAGCGGGACAATACAATAACTATAAATATGTAACAGCATCGCGCGCACCTTCATACGATGGCCGTTTTACAATGCTGAATTCACAATCACTATTAGCGAACGGGTCTATCATCGATGTAGATGAAGATCTCGACGGTAATGCCGACTACTCATTTGATAAGCCTGATTTCAATTTCGGTCAGTTCAGATCCAATTTTGTTGTGCGGTGGGAGTACATCCCCGGTTCGACGGTATTCCTGGTCTGGACGCAAGAACGAAACGGAGCTTTTTATGACGAAGAAGATAATGAGCACAGCCGCTATTCGCTCCACTTTCCTGACAAGGGCCATAATATCTTCCTGTTCAAATTTACCTACCGTTTCGTGTTGTAATGTCAGCCTGGTTCTTCCTGATTGTATTTGTATGTACCCGCGTAAGTACATTCGCCTACAAGACAACCATCATCCCTGATTACGATGGAATCAGCTGCTATCTTGAAGGATACCTCGCACGAATCCATCCGAAAGCGAAATGAGTCACCGGACTGTCTCGCTGTGCCTATGAGGTTACTACTGCAAAGCCCGTCCTCAGCGGCCAGGGCTATGTCAAAATTGAACGCACTGCTCCTGACGTTACTGATCGTAACGTTGCCATAATGATTGTGCGAAATGTAAACACCTTCGCGCATCGGCTTGCCTCCGCGACGTGTTGATGCTGTCGGTGATTTTCCGCAGTTGAACAGCATCAGTGCCACAATGTACATGATCAGCGTTCTTCCCATCAAAAACTAAGTTTAATCAAAATTATACCGTTCGTGGTAGGCCGGTTCGGCACACTTATTTTACTGCTGTTGTCAAAGAAGGATGAATATGTGTGGCATTTCTTTCCGTTTGTTTGTTTTACCCTTAATTACATTATTGACTTTCTCCTGCGACCGGCCGTTTTCTTACAGTCCGTTTGAAGCAAATGTTCCGGAAGAGTGGCGAAACACCACCCAAAAAAACCTTGAACGTCTGCATGCTTCCGACACCAGCAGTAACCCTGATTTTAAAGTGGCACTCATCTCTGATAACCATTATCATTATAATGATCTGGCAGATGCGGTTGCACATATTAATGGTCGCGATGATATTTCATTTGTCATGTTGCCCGGGGATATCACGGAAAACGGTTTGCAAACCGAGTATGAGCTTTTATATAAAGTGATGCGGAAGTGCAGGGTGCCGTATCTCACAGTTATCGGAAATCACGATTACCTTTCAAATGGAGGATCGATCTACTCACAGATATTCGGTCCGTTCAATTACACTTTCACTTTCAATGACGTAAAGTTTATTGCGTTCGATAACGTGATATGGGAAGATCCCAAAGAAGCTGATTACACGTGGCTCGAATCTGCATTAAGCAATACAAGCGAGGAAACCGGCAGGTCGGATTACAATCACAAAATTGTGATCTCTCATATTCCACCAATGGACCGACAGCTGATTGCTAAAAGAGATTATTTTGATTCGTTGATGGCAGCACACGGAGTTAAGTTTTCAATTCACGGCCACAAGCACGAATACTGGAGTTCACCCTTCTTAAATAATGGGATAACGTACACAACCGTCGGTTCTCCGTCAAAACGGAGTTATGCCGTACTTACTGTTACGTCCGATTCATTACACATGTCAAAAGTAGATTTTTGAAATGAAGGGGCTGCTTCTTTTAATATTACTCACGATCGCAACATCCGGTTTCGGTATCAACGCTTCCGACTCAAGTGGCGTACCCAAGTTTGTCGAAAGTCAGCTCAAGCTCCGGCCACAGCTATTTGTACCGATTCAGTTTGCCGGGAACATCGGATGGTTTTCAACAGGTATTGGCTATTCGGCAAAACGTGATTTGTATCAACTGTCATTCGTTTACGGTTATGTGCCAGAGCAGGTAGCAGGTATTGACATTCATACAGTGACCGCGCGAAACATTTTCCATTTGTATAGACTCCCACTTAACGAACAAAGCGTGCTGATCCCTTACGCTGCTGCGGGCGTAAGCCTTGAAGTAGGAGGAAGATCTTTCTTTACGTTGCCTGATAACATGTCCCCAGGATATTATGGATTTCCAAAATCACTCCATTTGATTCCGGCGATCGGTTGTAAACTTCGTAGGGCCACGCCACGCAGGTCGAATCTAAAAGGAGTGGAGCTCTTTGCAGAAGTTACTACAGTCGATGTGTATATCTGGTACAAAACAATTTCACGCGAGGTACGAATGCCGGACATTCTGAGTGCTTCTGCGGGGATTCATTTCTTTCCGGGAAGGTAGTTCAACTACGTGGAGTTCTGGTCGTTCGTTCATGTTTCATTAAATATCGCTAGCATGATCATGGTTATAAAAAGCAAAAGGATCAAGCCGGTCCAATAGTTTTTGTCGTATTTCTTGTCGTAATCATAGTAGTTTGACATTCGGTCATTAAACTTTCCTTTAAACCCTGACAAGCTCCAATAGAAAAACGCCCCAGTTGATACTATAACTAATGTTGTCAAATCGAGCCTCATATCTTAGCAATCAATTCGTCGTCGCATTTCCAATGCATCCCTTCGAAGGTTTTGCGCATTTTACTACATTATTCATTGCGGATTGAATGGATGGGATTTACCAGCGCAGCTTTTACTGCGCGGAATCCGGTCGTGATAACCACGATCAATCCGGCAAGCAATGTTGCTACAACGAAGGGCTCGATTCCAATGGTGGTACTGTAAATAAAAGTCTGTATCCATTCATTTAGGAAATACCAGGCGACTGGCCAGGCAATAACACTCGCGAATGCAAGCAACACAACGAACTCCCTGATCAACAAAAACGAAACATTGCCAATGGAAGCTCCGAGAACTTTCCTGATACCGATCTCCTTCGATTTTCGCTCCGCCGTGAATGAAATCAGCCCGAATGTTCCAAGACAAGCAATGATAATGGCAAGTAACGTGAACATCGTAAATACCTGCGTAAATTTCGCTTCGGCTACGTATTGTCGTTCAACGTCCTGATGAAGAAATGAGTAAGAAAATTCTCTGTTAGTCACAAACCTGGAATAGGTGTCTTTCACATGCGCCAATGTGGCCGGGATATTTTGTTCATCTATCTTCAGATAGGCAAAATTGAAAGACCGGGTTGAAAACATGAAGATTGTCGGCGGTATTTTGCGATGGAGTGACTCAAAGTGAAAGTCCCTCACTACGCCAACAACATAATACCGGTTGTTACCGAATTGCATCCATTTTCCAACGGCATCTTTCCAGCCAAGCTGTGCCACAGCAGATTCGTTCAGTATAATTGACGAGATCGTGTCGACAGGGTGTTCGCGCGAAAAATTTCGACCGTCGACGATTTGCGCTTCCACCGTCGGGATAAAATCGTAATCGATGCGGATAATCTTCATGGATTTGTTTACCTCCTGGTCTGCATCAACGTCTTCCGCAGTATAACCGGTACTATTACCGATCCATCCTGGCATTCGCATGTTGGAAAAACCTACCTTTTGAATTGATTTATTAGTAAGCAGCTCATTAGTGAAGCTTCCAATTTTTTCGCGATCAATAGTTTGTAACGGGACCGACACAACCATGTCTTCATTAATGCCAAGAGATTTATTTTTCATAAAATCCCACTGCTTGAAAACCACAGTCGAGCCGATGATCAGCCCGATGGAGATCACAAATTGCAACAACACCAGACCCTTTCTGAAAACCAAACCTGTTCTTCCACTTCCGTTTCCTTTCATGCTATTCAGCGGTCTGAATGAAGAAAGCATCACCGCCGGATAAAATCCCGAGGTCAACGCAATCACCACGAGAGATACCAACAACCCGAGCATAATCGTCGGATTGAATATGATATTCCGTGATATTTCTTTGCCGGCAAATTGGTTGAAGTCAGGCAAAACAAGGAAGGTGATCACTATAGCAATTAGTACGGCCATGGTTGTCATCACAAAAGATTCTGTCAGGAACTGCCCGAGCAGATCAGGTCTTTTTGCTCCAAGCACTTTGCGCATGCCTACTTCTTTCGAACGTCGAAGCGATCTCGCTGTTGTAAGATTCATATAGTTCACGCAGGCGATGATGAGAATAAAGATGGCGATCACAGAAAACGTGTAGATGCGAGTCAGGCTCCCGTTAGGCTCAATCTCGCGTCCGATGTTTGATTCGAGGTGGATTGATAACATCGGTTGCATGAAAAGCTTGAAGGTAGTTGACTTCCAGAAATCAAGATTAGTGTTAATGAAATCCGGGAACGTAGCTTCCATTTTTGCAGGATCGGTACCAGGTGCAAGCTTCACGTAGAGGTACTGCGAATCCCAGCCAACGTTTGTAAACAATCCTTCGCCAGTGACTTGCCTTAGGGTTGCATTCGAGATAAGGAAATCAAAATGAAAGTGAGAATTGGCCGGCATGTCCTTCATTACGCCACTTACCTCCAGCGTAAGCGGATAATCGCTCAGAATAAAAACTTTACCGATTGGGCTGGATGTGTCGAAGTACCTGGCTGCAGTGCTTTCGGATATCACCACTTTATTTGGACCTTTCAAAGCTTTCGCAGGGTTCCCCTTCACCAATGGGAAGTTAAAAACTTTGAGGAAGTTATCCTCAACCCACGCAATTCGTTCTTCGACGATTTTCTTATCACCATATTCGAACAGTGTATTGTTGTCCGGCATTATCCTGACCATCTCTTCGATCTCTGCATAATTGTTTTTGATCAGTTCGCCTGTTCTCCATGCGTTCGATCCATACGGCTCCCATTGTCCTTGTCGCATGTAAGCGCCGGCGATCCGGTAAATACGCTCGCCGTCATGATGAAATCTGTCGTAGCTCAATTCGTCGTTAATGAACAGATAGATCAACAAACAACATGCAAAGCCCACAGCGAGACCTGAAATGTTGATCAGGCTGTACATCTTTTCCCTGTTGAAGATCCTGAATGTGATCTTAAAATAGTTTTTATACATACCGAATTTGGTTTTGTTTTGAAAGCCGTGCACAGGACGGATAATACCAGGACGGAAAAGGAGTAAAACATCGGCGATGAACTTCAGATCCGCTTTTCGCTTCGTCATTGCCTTTCGTCGTCGTTCATAGATCTCGATCAGATCTCCTTCGATGTGATCTGCAATCCTCGGGTTGCAATACCATCGGAAAAAATTCAGGAAAGCTCTTGGGGGCAGACTTCTCATGTTTATCAGACCCCTTGAAGTTCCAGTACAATCCTCGGAATCGCTTGCCACATTTTGTCACGAGAGTCCTTTGCATATGCTATTGCCTTCTTGCCAAGCGCAGTGATTTCATAGTACTTTCTGGGTCTTCCGGCACGTTCTTCAGCAGCTTCCCCATTCGACGAGCGGATATAACCTTTGTCTTCAAGCCTGATGAGCGCCGTGTGCATCGCACCCATACTTACTTCGCGGCCGAGTCTTGTTTCAATCTCATCCTTAATCGATACGCCGTATGCTTTTTTATGCAGGATGGCAGTAGCTAATAATACGATCTCCTCGAATTCACCCAGGTAATACTTCTTCATATCTGTTGATTATTATCTAAATGTAGGAATAATAATGATGCCAGATTCGAAATGCTTGACTATTGATTCAATTGCGATTTAAGATCATTGGACGTCGTTCGAATCCGAACATTCCGGCTTCAAAACAGGACGGTCGTAAGGATTGACTATCCATGAAACGACGGACTGCCGGGTCACGAGCGTTGCGAACATCGGTGTCATGTGAAACGAATGAGATGATGCAAACGCCTTATTTCATTAAAGGAACCGAATGTTCCGATCGATGACACTTTCACCGTACCTAAAACGTGGTATTTTTCAGTGATTACAATCGGATCATACTTTTTATTACACCGGTTGTGTCGGAAATAAGGTTGAAATATCTAATATTTGAGACATAATTAACCAACCCCACAAGCTGATGAGAACAAAACCCCTCTTCTTCTTGATGCTTTTTGTCGTGCTGCTTTCCTGTGAAGAAAGCCTTGAAGTGAACGGCCCGCAAACCGTCGACGCTGACAAAACTGTATCCGTTATCCTGTCCAACGTACCATCTGGTTTTTCCGGGTCGCCTGTTTACCTCTTCACGTTAAACAATAAAGGGCAGGTACACGATATGCAACAATCGTCCGCTACGGAGGGCGCGATCGTGAACATCGTTCCGCTGGCAGGCAACGCATCTTATGATATTGTAGCACTTATTCCGACAGAAGAGGAATGGTCGAGTAAGACTCCGTTTAAAACAGGTTACTACAGCCGCGTAACAGGTGTAAATGTGAAGGAAGGTGTGTTCGTGACAACAAGCTGGGAAATGGCTTCAGAACTTGCAGCTGTTACCACTACAGGGATTGCCGGAAGTATTGAGGCACAATTACTCATCAACGGTTCGGCAACGCCGGCTGATACTGAGTTTAGCCAGGGCGAGATTGTAACCCTTAATGCCAGTGTAACGGATAACATTAATTCCCCAACAGCCAACGTCACGTACTCATTAGATAATACGCAGTTAGAATCCTACACAGTTTCACCATACAGCTACCAACTTAACACTCTTGAGTTATCGGAGGGCTATCACACCATTTATCTGATGGCTGCAAATGAACAGGGACACGAGTCACAGGATTCACTCAGGATCTATATAACCGAAGAGTCTGCATCCGGTCCGTCCGTTTCGATTGCCAACTTGTCTAATGGACAGGAAATTGAACGTCAAACAGTTCTTGTCGTCGAAGCTTACGCGTCTGACCCCGATGATGGCGTTGAACGAGTTGAGTTCAGGTTAAACAATGGCCTTGTTGCTACTGACTTTGAAGCTCCTTATGAATTTGTGTGGGATACTTACAATGACGAAGTAGGAACGGTCACGCTTGAGGTTACGGCGTTCGATAACGCAGGGGAGGAACGAACAGATGTGATTAACGTAGAGCTTTACGCTCCTGACAATTACGCTCCTAGAGCGATCTTTACGGCTCCTAACAATGGGGCTTCGTTCGCATTGAATAGTCTTATATCGCTTTCCGCCAATGCGACAGATGTCGAGGATGATCCGATTGCCTTTGTGAGATTTTATTATCGCCACACGGAGGCGGCATTCGATACATATATTGGTCAGGCTGCAACAAGTCCGTATTCAGTCGATTTTGACACGAGTGGATTACCCGCTGGGACATACTATGTGTTTGCCAGAGCGTACGATGAAAACGGATATTCAAGCTACGACAGCATCACTATCACCATCGAGTAATTACTTCTAAAAGACATCTATTATGAAATCTTATAAAATATTTTTCATTACGCTGCTGGTTGTGTCAAGCATCAGTACTGCCAGCGTTGGGCAGCTCCTCCAGCGCGATAATGTTCAGTCGCGGATCGCGGTTGGCACAAGGCCTGAGCAGGGTGATTTTGGTTTTATGGTCGGCGCAAGCTTTGAAGAGATCAGCGAGATTGTCGACGATGACATCAGCCTTCGCGGCTTTCCGCTCATGAGTTTTAAGTACTACTTCACAGATAATATTGAGCTCAGGCTCAATACGCAAATGTATGCAAAGAGTAAAGTTATTCAGGGCTCAATCGCTAATCAGATAGGGCAGGAGGACAACGTGGATAAAGAGTCATTTGTACGGTTCATGCCAAGCGCGCACTACCACTTTGCAAGCTCCAACCTCCTCGACACGTATGCGGGTGTGGGGTTGATCATCGGGTCGGAAAAGAATGAGATAATCACATCTGAAAAGACAAGTTTGACCGGAGATTATTTAGCAACACACATGTCTAAAAAGACATTCGTCACAGGATTTAACATCAACTTCGGATTGCAGGCCTTTGTTGCTGACTTGCCGATTTCATTTGCTTTGGAAGCATCGATCCGCGGACTAAAGCACTCAAATCTCCAGTATGAAAATAGTTTAAGTTCTTCTGTTGGCGGAATTGTCACTAACCAGACATACTCCAGCATAGATGAAGATGCAGTCATACGGTATGAGTCGTTAAAATATAAAAGCTTTGATCTCGGCGCGGACGTCAGGTTTATTCTCAGCTACTACTTCAGAAGATAAACAGTAAGCCAATGAAATACATTTTATTGATTCTCGCTGTTGCATGCTTATATGGTTGTAGCAATTACTACACCGCAACCGAACGAAGAACGGTGTCACTCACCCCTGACGAAGTACGCCTGAACATCAATCTCAGTGATTTTGAGTACATGGGAAAAACCGAGATCTCGGTACGTTCTAGAAAATACCTGGGACTTTTTGAGCGGATCGACTCAATTAACAATCGCCCGTACAACTATCGCGACATCCGGCTGGTGCAGTTAAGCGGGCCAAGAGATCTGCGCCTGCCTGCGAATATGCAGTTGGCTGCCTATAAGGTTTTGGATGAATTTCCCGATGCAACATACTATATCGTTTCAAGCTCTTACGCGAAAGTTCACCGGTTGTTTCTTGGCAAATGGTCACTTCATACAATGGAGATACAGGCTTATAAATACAAGGTTGAGAATCGTTAACTTTGTTTTAACTGCCATTGAATGCTGATATGAGGTTTTTGTTTAGTGAATTGTTTTCGAAAATCCGGACCGCAACGCTGTTCCTGGCAATTGCTGTTTGCGGATCCTGTGATTCGGAGGTAAATGAATCGCCGATCGTTGTGTTTTTGACGCCTGATGAATCTCAGATTGATGGAAACTCCGAAGATCATGTGTTTATCACAATCAATTCCAGTAGCAGGTTTGGATCCCAGATCATACTTCAGGTCGAGTCTGTCGATGCACTTTATGGCGTCACGCCTGTTTTTGATTCAGTATTTAATGCAACGAAAATCAATTACATCCTCGATTACATAGTACCCGTTTATCCCGATTCGACAGAATCCCTTTTAGTATTTAAGCTTAGAAATGATACCGGCAACGAGATTCAGGCGGCTAAACGTTTGTTGATCAACCGCGGATCAACATCTGTTAAAGAAACATCGGGGCATGTCTTGTATTCTACTTGCTCGTCAAGCCCGTCTGCTTTCTCGGTTGAAGAAGTCACGCCTGTTTTTCTGGCGGACTCACTTACGCAGTCACTCGATATATATGATGCTTCCGAAGAAAATGACGAGGCTGAATGTCAGTTTTCTCGCACATGGATGAGTCGCACCGACATGTTGTTTGTCAAATTTAGCGGGTTCAATTATGCCGACGCCAATGCTGTTACAATCAGTAACGCTTACAAAAGTGGCGTGAGGTTATCGCGAGCAAGCAATCTGCAAGACAGCGATATTGTTATTGTAGGCCGTGGTGATAAAGCCGTGGCTGCGATTCAGCTCATCGCAGTTAGCGATCTCGAAGGCGAAGCGAACGACAAGTATGTATTCAGCATTAAGAAGCTGCTTGAATAGAATACCTTTTACTTGAGTTTAAAAACACGGACTGCACGCACGTATTGCTCACTTGTCTTGTCAAAGTCATAAGTTCCTCCGCTGCCGAAGCTTTTTCCCCAGGCATGGCTATATCCGCTTTCAGAACTGCTCCAATATACCCCGGAAGCGAAGTCGCCTGTTTTTGATTTGACAAGGTTCGTGTAAATCAATTCCAGGGCGTTCTTGGTAGGCAGGTTCCAATCATCATATTTTTCATGGCTAAACGACTCGCATAATTCTTTGGCTTCATCCCAGGTTACTTTTGCGCCGCGTGCGAGGTCGAAAGGGGAGACCAGTATACCTTGATTCTCTTTTTCATTAATGTCAACGATAATACCTCCCTGATATGTAAGTCCGTATAGATAGCGCAATGGTACATTAGAGTTTAGCACATCCATCACTGTATAGCCAGTGTTAAGTAATTCAGCGATCACATTTTTTGTCTCAAACTCGGTAGCCCCTGTACCTCGTGATAGGTTTATTTTTTTTGCAGCGCTGACAGGTTGTACTATGCTTTGAGATTCGGCTGATGCCACGTTTTCATCCTCCTTCGAAAAATAAAACCTGCCGGTGAGTTGCGACCATTCCTGAGGACTTTGCTGATTGTTGCTCGTGTTGCGGACTTCAACCCTCGTTTGAATAAAAACATCTTCAATTCGCTGGGGGATCTTCATCTGCTTTGCCAGGTATGAAGTATACAAGCCATTTTGTTCAGTGCCATCGGAGGCAGTGGCACCTTCACTTGTAGCAAACGCGATGATGGTACCGCTCGGGGCGGGCATCGCCTTGAAGCCCGCTTCGCCGCCTCGTGTCCACGTTTTGAAAGGATTATTCCGGCACGCGTCAAGAATTACAATGTTGATATTGTTCGGATATCGCTCGAATTGTGAAACCAGCCTACCCACATCAACTGCCTCGAATTGCGCAGCAAGCCTGTCATCCAGCTTTGCATCGACCGGAATAAGATAATTACTTCCGTCTAGCTGAATACCGTGACCGGCATAGAAAAATAGTGCAACGTTATACTTACCGAGTTCACGACTGAAGTCCAGGATAGACTGCTCCATCTCAGCCTTGGTGGCATCGTTCTTTGTGATGACATCAAACCCGAGTTCCTTTAAAGTAGAGACCATCAGGTTGGCATCATTTACAGTGTTCTTTAGTTTTCCGCTGAATTGATAGTCAGCGTTTCCAATGACCAGCGCGAGCCGCCGTTCAGTTGTCTGGCCATGTGCAGGTGGAATGAGTGCAGCACAAACGAAGAGTGCAAAAATAGAAAGCCATTGATGGGGATGCTTTTTCATGCCATTGCTGTTTGTCTATGGTCCTGACCTGGGATGAAGATCAGGCTTTGAAAAAAATGGACGGCCTGTTCATTCTTTAATAAAAGATACGAAGTATTTCTTAATTATAATTCTCAATCCACGCCATAATACGCCCGTTTATTCGCTTCTATAAATGTATCTTTTTCCTGGGGTGAAAATGCCTTTAACAATGTGAGCTTGCGCTCCCTTGCAATTGGAATTGTTTCAAAACCCGGAAGGTTCAGTTCTTTCAAATGTACGATCGCGATAAGCCTTTCCTTTTCGAAAATCAGCCTGATCCTGTCCAGCGGCGATGGATCGTTTAACAGGCTCTCGTAGATCATGTAGGTTTTGTACGCCGTGTCGTTCAGCTTTAGCCCGTCAATATATCCAAAGTATTTAAGATGGTCTTGAAACACGTTCAGAGTAAGCTGCTTGTTGGATAAGACAAGCTTGCTGAGCACGGGCTCAACGATCGATTCAGGTTTGATGTTGAATTTGAAAGTATATCCATAGACTTCTCCGTGATACCATTTTGGAATACCGGCACCGCCGCCTCCTGCGTAGCTTGCATCGATGTTTAAATCCTGAAGGGCAACGCCAATCTCCTTTTTTTCGCCATTGTATAATTTCGTTCCTTTTTTTACTATATCATTTTTGTATTGCTCTTCCGTCAATACTATCGAGATCAGTATTTTATACCAGTCATTTTCAAGCTCGCCGACCTCAACTTTGACGTCATCATTGAGCGATAGAATTATTTCTCCTTTTACCTTCGACCTGATATTGGCAGGACCGTCTATTCGTTCAGCGAAAGCCGAGACTGCCGTTAGAAAAACAAACCATGCAATTAGTGTATTCATTTGCGTAAAAGACTTAGTTTAGAATTCGCTGATCAATCCATCTTTGGATAGTTGTTATCCCAGTATTCGTTGTTGTAAGCAACATTTTTCGGATACCACAGTTCCTTGTTGTACTCAAAAGCATTTACATTCTCCACGTCGATTCTATTCAACCGTACTCGATTACTGGTCTTCAATATTTTGTTAGTGCCTTCAACTTTATATCGATGTAGGTAGTCACCATTGGCGGCGTATGGAAAATACTTTCCGTTTTGCTTTTCATAAATGATCTCAGTCCTGTTCTGGTAATCTTTTCCAGATGACGTGGTCACGTGTTTAACTACCGCATAGTCCTTCGATGAAATGTAAAGTACACCTGAAACCTGGTAATTGTATTTAATGATAAATACTGTATCTCCGTCATAAAGTTCTGTTCCGACAAATTGCGGGTCTATCTTTTTGAGGCTCTCGAGCATTACGATCTGATACCGGGAATGACTACTAAAGATGTCATTGAACGCAACTTCCCACATTGGCCATTGACTAAGCCCATGTGTCTTTTCTTTCATGTAATATTCATCGCTTTCTCGCTTGTGTAAAATTCTGTAATTCTTCTTAGCGGCCTTGTAGTAGCCTTGATAATAGCTCTCGAAGACACTTTCGACCGTGAATGACCTATTGCTAGTTGTATCCGTAGTGGTATTGATTGAGTAAAACTCCATGTTAAAAGGAGTCTGAATATAATTATTCGGAATACTGTCAATGACGTGTTGAAGTATCTCGACTGCATCCGGCGCGTTTGCTTCAATAAGTACCTCGTTAAGAAACTGGACTTCAGGCGTGAGTTTGATCGTCGTTTTTTCCATCAGCGACCTGGCTGATACGTACGTCGTTTTAAAGCCGATGCATGAGATTTTAACGTTGTTGTCTGAAACACTGGAATCAATCTTCAAGAACCATTTCCCGTCGATGTCGGACGCGGTTCCGGAAGTCGTGCCCTCAAGTGTGATGTGCGCAAACGATACAGGTTCGTTCGTTTTTTCGTTTAAGATTATTCCTTTATAAAAATATTTATCATGAATATTGTCGTCTGATGAATTGAAGTAAAGAATTCCATCAACAGCTTCGTGCCAGTCCCCTGATGCCGGACTTCCCAACGATAAGCTTTCAAAACTTTTATTCATGACAGATTTCGGGATCCATGCAAGTGCTATTTCTTTTTCCGCCAGTTCTGCTTCAATTGAATTTGGAATGTTGTTGTTTGTTGTCACTGCCAGGAAAAATACTTTGTCTCCCAATTCTTGTTTAAGACGATAACCCATTGGGACGAATTTGATGGAGTCTTCTGAGTCGAAATTTAAGTTCCCTATGTTGTTAGCGAAATGGAGGTTCGCGCCCCAACCTATTATTTTCTTCCCCGGGTATAATTGTTCACGGATGTATAACATATTGGCAGCCATCAGGCTGTCTCTAACGTTGCCATCCTTCGGCCCGAATGTGCCGTTATTCAGCTTTTCAACAATGTTATTATAATAAAGATCTCCAAAATGACCTATCCACCCGATAAGTGACTGATGGTAAATACGCAAATCATGGATTGGTTCAATTGCCATGGCGAGTTCTGTCAACGCTTGTAGTGATTCCTCATTGAAATCTTCTGTAAGACCATTTTTTCCAGTCTCAAGCGTTTCAAACTGCGCCTGTAGAAGTTGCAATGTCTTCGGTTTGAATGATATTTGACTGTTGGCTAATGCGATCGCTAGTTCATCTATGAACTGCTTTGAAGCATAGTAGGCAGAGACCTGGCAATCAAACCCGGTGATGTCAAAAGTATCCTTATGGATACGCAGTGAATCGAAATAGCTGTATATCTGCTGGAATTCCTCCGAGGCTGTCCATACCGGAAATAGCCCCCTCTCAAAAGCAGAAGAACAGCTTTTCCCTTTCTTGATGTCGGCATTGGCAGCTTCCATTTGGTAAAGCCCAGACTCGAAGGCTATAACATCAAAATCGAGTTGCTCATGCAAATATTTGACGAGCTGAATCTTGATATCATAATACCTGGGTGAATGTGTTGGCTCACCCAGTAAAACAATATCGGCGTTCGCAAGTTCAGCTTTTAAAAATTCAAGTCTGGAGAAATCAATTGGCCCTTGCGCATTTGTCGAAAATGGAATTGTTTGGAAATCCACAGTTTGTGAGAATACAAACCGGAAGCTTAAAAGAATGACTATTGATGTCAGTATAAATGTTCTCATGGCCTATCTAACGAAGCCGGGGGCGAGTTATTTTTCTTGTAAGGTAACACTTTCAGTTTGGTTCACGCTAATAGCACTCAGTTTCGTATTGAGGATTGTCGGGTTTACGCTGCAAGTGGCCGGTAGGTTATTTTTACGTCTTTAACTTGTTTTAGCTTTTTTGTGAACTCAATTTTGGAGTCATAATATATTGTCAATGCATCGTCACCAGTCCAAACAGCCTTTACTTTTGCACCACCGTTTTCAAAACGTACGCCGTCTTCAAACTTGTCAGTGAGTATGAAGACGTTTCCGGCTTCATTACCGAGCTGGTCCGTAGCTTTAATTATTGATAGTTGTGTGGAATGCCCAGTCGTTGCTCCACAATCTCGCGTAAATATTATTGTTTTGAATTGTTTGCTAGGAGATTGTGTTTCTTCGATTATCTGATTTTCGCACATGTCGCTCCACACCATATTCATGCACGCGTACACCGTCCCGAGTAATCCGATGAATATTAAAAGCCCGTAAAGCGTTTTTCTCATTTAGCCCACGTTCATTTACTCTTCGCCGTTTTTGGCTTCACTTTAAATGTTGCCTCATACTTTGCGATCCAATCTTTAGCGCTCATTTTTTTCATTAATTCGCCAATGAGCTTATAAGGAATATCATCGAAGTTCTTAAAGCGGATACAGCTTTTGCCCATGTCAAGTTTCTGACTAGTGTGCTTCGGATATTCAGTAACGAACCATTCCATTAACTCCGGATCGGAATAGATGCCCATGTGATAAAAGTTGATAGATCCTTTTTGCGAGGCAATTCCCGCGAAGGGGAGTGGTTCACTTGGTTTACAATGATAGCCCGTAGGATAAATGCTATGCGGAATAACATAACCCAATCCACCATAGCTGATGGCTGGCTCAAAACCTTTTGGCAGATTCTTCACGATGACATCATGAAGTTTATTGAAAGGCTCCGCCCTGGCCTCAGGAAGGCTGGTGAGAATTTCATCTACCGTTTTTCCGGTTGCTTTCATGTGCTACGGGGTTTGGTGGTGGTGAAGTCGCGCTAAGAACGCTGCGACTTCACTGCATATCACCGTGAATATTGAGAACTAAATTACAACAATATCCTTTCCCATGTCAAACGATGTTTAGAAGAAAGCTATGCGACAATCCTCTAAACAAGCAACTTCTACTCCATCACTTCACCAACAGTCTTGTTGAATAACGTTTTTGATTGTTCTTCATATTAACCATGTAGATTCCTGGATTAAACTGATCGTTCATTTCAATCTCAATAGCAGCGCAGCCTTCTGTACAATTGATCTGTCTTGAATAGACCACTTCACCTGTAACCCCAACAATTTCAACTACTACTAGTTCATTCCCTGAAATCGTTTCATCCTGCGGAAGGGTTAATGTGATCATCCCCGTTGTCGCCGGGTTGGGATAAATCTCTATTGCCTCCTGATAAGATGTCACCTCATATTCCTCGTCAGTATCTGAGGCACTTCTGGCTGCTGTACTTTGCGCGGTCATGGCAGCGTCGAAAGCAGGTGAAAGCCTTGTTCCTGGTATTGGTCGTTCAAGATTGCCATCTGGCAACTGCCAGCCTACCGAAATGTTGTCGGATCCAACACCTTGCTTATGCAAGGCTTCAATATAATATCGTTGCCCTGTCTGTAATGTGATCGGTGATGATTGCTGCGAACTGTATTTT